>Ga0247727_10003781_pt1 | contig 33050 bp, 31 predicted proteins | sample WisWelCaveWW1625_FD_202498 | JGI IMG/M metagenome (GOLD analysis project Ga0247727, IMG submission 202498) | Biofilm microbial communities from Wishing Well Cave, Virginia, United States - WW16-25 | ecosystem: Environmental > Aquatic > Deep subsurface > Groundwater > Cave microbial mat | place...
CGTTTAGTTCAACTCACGGCGCCCGGATGCCGCTAAAAGCGTCATATCGGGCGTCATATTGTTGCGAAAAGTACACCTGGCGCTTGGGTCTCGGCGCGCCGGGAGGTACGTGCCCCCCCAGGACAACGGCGAGCCGTGCTGCGAGGCGCGGCGAGGGAGAGGACGGAAGTCCTCCGAGGAGGTGCGTCATGCGCAGGTGGGATGGGCTGTTGGAGAAGTACATCGCGGGTCTGCGGACGCGCGGGCTGGGCGAGGCCACGATCTCGAAGCGGTGGAGGGAGCTGACGCGCTTCGGCGCGTGGACGAAGGCGCGCAGACCGAGGCCGGATCTCGAGAAAGTCGAAGCGGATCTGATCGCGCACTACATCGGCACGAGGAGCGCGTTCCGTGCGCGCGCGACGGTCGCCGGAGTCGTATCGGACCTTCGGTCCATGGGGGAGTTTCTGGTCGAGGAGGCGATCTGGCGCAGCAATCCGCTCCGGTGGATGCGCGGGCCGAAGATCGATCCGCGCCGACAAGTCCCGCGTCGCATCGGGAAGGCCGAGCTCGGCGCGATCTGGGACGCGGCGCGCGCTCGCCGGCAAGAGCACGCGCGCTACCAGGCGGTGTGCGTCCTCTCGATCCTCTACGGGACGGGGCTGCGGCGTGGCGAGCTCGAGCGGCTGTCGGTTGGCGACTGGGACCGCGAGCAGTCGGTCCTGCGCGTCGACGGGCGCAAGACCGGGCAGCAGCGGCACGTGCCCGTCGGCGAGGCGGTGTGGCGGTGCATCGAGGCGTATCTCCCGCGTCGTCAGAATCGGCTCGAGCTGACGGGCCGGCGAGACGAGCAGGCGCTGCTCGTCAACGCGCTCGGCGAGCGGGTCAAGGGCGCGCAGGTCAGCCGGATGGTTCATCGACTCGCGGGAGCCGCCGGCGTCGAGCACGTGACGCTCCATCAGTTTCGGCACAGCTGCGCGTCCGATCTGCTCGAGGCCGGCGCGAAGTTGCCCGAGGTCCAGAGGATCCTCGGGCACGCCGCGATCGAGAGCACCTTGCGCTACGTGGCGGTCGCCGATCCGGAGCGGGCCGCCGCGATTGGGCGACATCCGATCAACCGGTTTCTCGCAACGGTCGAGGCCGGGGAGGGAGCGTCATGACGCGGCTCGAACTGGACCCGTGGGTCGAGGGCTACCTGAACTACCTGGGCGACGTTCGGAGGATGAGCCCGCGGACCGTCATCGACGTCCGGTGCACGTTGAAGAAGGTGAGCGAGTTCATGGCGAAGTCGCGGCCGCAGACGCCCCTGTGGAAGCTGACGCTGGACGACTACCTGCGCTGGCTCGGCGAGGCGCGTGCTGCGGGCAGGTCCGAGAGCGTCCTGGCCAAGGAGCTCAGCCATCTTCGCGGCCTTCTGGACTACGCATGGAGGAGTGGGCGTGCCGACCGCAACGTGCTCGACGGGTTCAGTCTCCAGGACCGCTTGCGCAAGGTCGAGCCCCGGTGCCTGACGCTCGACGAGGCCCAGCGGCTCGTGCGCGCCTGCCCGCGGCAGTCGCCGAGGGAGCGGCGGAGCCGCCTGGTCGTCCTTTTGCTCTACGGCTGCGGCCTGCGCACGAATGAGCTGTGCGAGCTCGATGTCCCGGACGTCCGCGTCGAGCGGCAGGAGATGTTCGTCCGGCACGGCAAGGGCGACCGCGAGCGCACGATCCCCGTACCGGCCAGCGTCTGGACGGAGCTGACGGCGTATCTGCTCGAGCAGTGCGGCAAGCGAGGAGCGCTCTTCCGGACACGCTTCAAGCGGACGCGGATCCGTCAAGGCGAGGTCGGCGAGATCGTCCGTGCCGCGGCTGAACGGGCGGCGATTGCGGGTGAGACGACGCCGCGGACGCTGCGGCACACGTTCGGCACCCACCTGATGGACGCGGGCGTCGGCCTCGCGGTGATCGCTTCCTTGATGGGGCATCGGACGCCGAACGAGACGGGCGTCTACCTGCACGTGCTGCCCGGCAAGACCCAGGCGGCCGTCGACTCTCTGCAGCTGGACAAGGAGGAAACCCGATGAAGTGGGAAATGTGGCTCAACCTCTACCTCGCGAGGCACTGTACGGCCCGAGGGCTGGCGTCGCGCACCATCGCCGCGTACGCGGCCATGCTCGCGGGCTTCCGCTCGTACGTCCAATTTCGCCTCGGGAATCGAGATCCCGACGAGCTCACCGCGCGCGACATCCTCGCCTACGTCGACTACCTGCGCAGCGAGCGTCGGAACGGACCGTCGGCCGTCAACCGCCAGGTGACGATCCTCAAGTGCCTCTATCGGGCGATCGTCGCGATGGGGGAGCTCGAGGCGAACCAGAACCCGATGGCGCACTTCCCGAAGATCAAGGCGGCGCCGACGAAGCTGCCGACCTTCCTCACGGAGGACGAGACGCGTCGGCTCCTCGCCTACCCACGGACGGACACCGTGCTCGGGCTCCGCGATCGGGCGCTATTCACTCTCCTGTACGGAACCGGAATCCGGGCCTCGGAGTGCGCCTCGTTGACGGAGGCCGACGTGGACCTCGACAGCGCAACGGTCCGCGTCATGGGCAAGGGCGGTCACGAGCGCGTGTTGCCGCTCAACCCCGAGGTCGTGCGTGTGCTGCGCCAGTACCGAACGGCGCGTGGGCGCGCCGCGCCCTTGGCCTCGTTCTTCAGAAGCCGACACGGCGCCGGCATGTCTCGCAACGCGATCTACGAGCGCGTACGAGCCTGCGCTCGGCGTGCCCGCATCGACAAGCGCGTCTCGCCGCACCGGCTCCGTCACACCTTCGCCACGCACCTCGTGCAGAAGGGAGTGCAGATCGTGACGATCCGCGACCTGCTCGGACACCGCTGCATCAGCAGCACGCAGATCTACCTGCACACGACCGCCGAGGATCTGCGCAGCGCCGCGGCGCTTCACCCGGTCGAGCAGCTCGTCGATCGGATCGAGGACCTCCTCCCCAACGTGAAGATGCCGCTGCAGTGGCGACCCGGAGAGAAGGTGATCGGCAAACGGTAGCCCCGAGACCACGCTTGAACGGACGGCGGCGCGCCCGTATCCTGGCCGCTGCAGCGCCGAGGTGCACGCCGACGACGAGACGACGGGGAAAATGCTGGCCGAGCAAGAGGTAGGCGGCACGCGATCACGCCTCTGGATCGCGACCGACGAGGACGACGAGGAAGGGAGGTCTGAGGACGAAGAGTCTCGATTCGATTCCCTGGGGTGTGAGTACCGAACTAAATACGTCTACGACCCGGCGCGGACGGACTTGCCCGCCACGCTGCGGATCGAAGCGCCGACCGGATGGCGGATCTCGGTGCCGCTCGATCCGGACCCGTCGGACCCGGCGGCATGGGTCGCGCCCGACTTCGACGCTCTCGCCGACGCACCGGTCGAGGTCGGACCCTCGGAGACGGTCGACGGCACCGCGGCCGATCGTCCGTTCTCGCTGGCGATCTGGGGAGACGCCCGCTTCGACCGGGCCGCGCTCGTGGGCGACGTCGCGAAGATCATCGCCGCCGAGGCGGCCGTCTTCGAGGGGCTGCCGTACGACCGGTACCTGTTCATCCTGCACCTCGCGGTCGGCGCGCGCGGCGGCCTCGAGCACATGCGATCGAGCGTGTGCGGAACGTCCCCGCACGCGTTCGCGACCCGGACGGGCGTCCTCGACCTCCTGTCCTTGCTCGCGCACGAGCACTTCCACGCCTGGAACGTCAAGCGGATCCGTCCGGCCGGGCTGTCGCCGTACCGGTATGGCGAGGAGAACTACACGCGCCTGCTGTGGATCGCCGAGGGTGGGACGGCCTACTACGACTGGCACGTTCTCGTCCGCGCGGGCCTTGCGACCCGCGCCGAGTACCTGCGGCATCTGGCGGATCGGATCGCCCAGCTCGAGGCCACGCCGGGCCGTCTCGTCCAGTCGCTGGAGGAAGCGAGCTTCGACGCGTGGGTCAAGCTCTACCGACCCGACGAGTCGAGCGCGAACGTCACCGTGAGCTACTACCTCAAGGGGGAGGTCGTCTGGGCGATGCTGGATCTGGAGCTGCGCGCGCGATCCGGCGGGCGAGCCGGTACCGACGACGTCATGCGAGCCCTCTGGAAGTCCGGCCGGCCCGTGCCCGAGGACGCCCGGGAGATCTTTTGCGACGTCGCGGGAACGAACGTGGCGGACCTCTTCGATCGGTACGCGCGCGGACGCGGCGAGGTGGACGTCGACGCCCACCTGAGACTCGCGGGCTTGCGCCTCGTGCGGGAGCGCAAGGCCGGGGCGCCTGCCGTCGCACTCGGCGTGCGGCTGGCGACGTCGAACGGCCGGACGACCCTCCTCGGCGTCGACCGCGGCTCGCCCGCGGAGGCGGCGGGGCTGTCACCCGGAGACGAGATCCTCGCGCTCGACGGGATGCGCGTGGACGACGCCGGCCTGCGCGAGCGCCTGGGGGCACGCGCGCCGGGCGACGAGGCGAAGCTGACGGTCTTCCGTCGCGATCGGCTGACGGACGTGGTCGTCCGGCTCGGCGAGGCCCCGAAGGACGACTACCGGATCGAGCCCGATCCCGAGGCGAGCGCCGAGGCGCGCGCTCTCTGCGATGCGTGGCTGCGAGGAGCGAAGGAATGACACTCAAGCTGGTCCGATCGAGCGCGTCGCGCACCGAGATGACGGAGATCGTCCTTCCGTCGCACGCCAACAACCTGGGAACGATCTTCGGCGGGGTCGTCATGCAGTGGATCGACGTCTGCGCCGCGATGGCCGCGCAGCGGCATTGCCGCAAGACCGTGGTGACCGCGGCCGTGGACGATCTCGTTTTCCTGACGCCGATGCACCCGGGGGACATCGTCATCCTCTCGGCGCAGGTCAACGCGGCGTTCAGGACGAGCATGGAGGTCGGCGTGCGCGTCGAGTCAGAGGACCCCAAGACGGGCAACCGCAAGAAGTGCGTCGACGCGTTCGTCACGTTCGTCGCGGTCGACGACAAGGGGCACCCCACCGAAGTTCCGCCGCTCGTCCCCGAGAACGACGAGGAGCACCGGCGCCTTCAGGAAGCGAAGGAGCGGCGCGCGGACCGGTTGCGGAGGAGACCCGCGTGACCGAGGGGCAGCGGCCGATTCCCGACAACGCTTCGGCGCAGGCGCTGATCCACTTCTATCGCGGCGAGCTCGCGCGCTCGGACGCCTGGCGGACGCGGCTCGACACCACCACGAACTGGGCAGTCGGCACGACGGCGGCGCTGCTCTCCGTAGCGTTCGGCGCGGACGTGCACGTCGTCGTCTTCCCGTTCGCACTGGGGCTTCTCCTGCTCTTCCTGTCGATCGAGGCGCGCCGCTACCGCTACTACGAGGTTTCGATCGCGCGGGTGCGCGCGATGGAGCAGGCGTTCCTCGCGCCGGTGCTGCGGCGCGGCCCCACGGACGAGCCGACGCTGGACTCCCTCGCCAACGAGCTCGACAAGCCGCAGATCCGCGTCTCGCAGCTCGACGCCGTCGCCGTGCGCCTCTGGCGCGCCTACGCGTGGCTGTTCGTGATCGTGTACCTGGCGTGGTTCGCGAGGCTGTGGACGACGCCGTACGACCTCGAGTCGTTCGATCAGGCCTTCAATCGGCTCCGGGCGGGGCCCGTCCCCGGCTCCCTGTTCTTCGGCGCCGGCATCGGGCTCGCCATCTGGCTCGGCATCCAGACCGTGCGCGGCTGGAGACTGGCGCGCCGCGAGGGCGGACGGATCCGAGGCACGCCACTGGCGCCCCCGCACTGAAGTAGAATGTGAAGGATGGGGAAGGGGATCGCGGCGATCGCATTGGCGATCGCGGGTTGCGCGGGATCGAGCCCGGAGCGTCCGGTCGAGGCGGCCGCTGCTCCGCCGACGGAGCCGGCGGCCCCCCGGTGTGGGGCGCTCCATGTCGTCGACGTCGTTGCAGGGTCGAACGGAGAATCGGCGGGGATTCGTGTGGGAGACCTGCTCGTCGCGTACGAGTCCGAGCGCCTGTGTGGAATCGAGGATCTGCGCCCCCGGACCGAAGCCCCCGGAACGTCCGAGCGAACCATCCGGCTGCGTCGGGGAGGTGAAGAGATCGAGGCTCGGGTCCCGCCGGGACGCATCGGGGTCGAGCTGGACTATCCGGACTCCGACATCGCAGACGTCGCGCTACGCGACGAGTTGGTCCGCCTGGCGGACGTGCTGCGCCAGAGACTGTCGGGCCGGACCGGGGAATGGCACCGGCCGGCCCCCGAGCCCGAGCCCGAGCTCGAGCGGCTTCGGGAAATCGTGCGCGCGCGGGGATGGCCAGGTTTCTCGCTCGTCGGCCGGCGGGGCTCGGGCGCGGCCTTCTCTCTCGTGCTATCGGCCCGGGATCAAGAATTCAGGCAGAAGTGCACCCGTCGCGCCGAGGCCGCCTTCGAGCGCGGCGAAGTCGACGGCATCGAGTTGGCGTTCCTGACGGACCTCGCCCGCCTCGACCAGGGACGACTGCAGGTCTACGGGAGCGTCTGGTCGCCGGGCGCACCGATCGAGGTCGAGGATCCACGCCGGGTGGAGGGGCGGCGGCGCCGGGTCGGGCTGCACCCTCTCGCGTCGGAGCTTGGCGAGCGTGGTCTTCCTCCGCTCCGCGAAGCCGACGACCCGCGGCTACGCGACGAGATCCTGCGATGGCGCCCGGAAGTGGAGGCCGAGTTCCGGGACCTACGTCCCTTTGCCAGGCAGCAAGAGCGCATGAGGCGACTCCGGGAGATCATCGACCGTCACGGCTGGCCTGGGTACAGTCTCGTCGGCCCTACCGCATCGCGGACCGCGGCCAGCGTCGCCCAGCAGACCGGGGATCCCTTCTTCATCCGGTACTGCCTCGGTCACCTCGAGGAAGCCGTGCGGCGCGGCGACGCGGACTCGCTCGGGGTCGACGCGATGCGGGAGTCGATCGAGAGGTTTGGGCAAATGCACGGCGTGCGAGTGCAGGACGGAGGCGTGCCCGAAGCGGAGGTTTGGCACCCGCGCACGCGCAGAACCATCTGGATGGAGCCCGTCCAAGTCCCGGACGCCGGCTCGCCGCCCGACGCCGGGCCCTAGCCCGGAACAGGGCGCGGATCCGGAAGCGGAACCGGATATGCTCCTCCCCGTGGCGCTCGCGCCGCCGGCGGCTCGAAGGCTTCCGCTCTACTCGGGCGGCAGGGACAAGGACGTCCTGGGAGAGGGCGCGCACGCGGTCGTCAACGAGGCGACCGGGGGTGCGCCGGCGATCGGGATCGTGTCGGCGTCGACGTCCAAGGTCGTCGACCGGGAGGCGTCGGCGTTCGAGCGGCGCAACTGGGTGCGGCTCACGCGCCTGTGCAACAACCGATGCACCTTCTGTCTCGACTCGGACGCGCAGGACGGAACGATGGAGCCGTCCGACGAGATTCGGGAGCGCATCCGCAAGGGGCGCGCCGACGGGGCGACGCGGCTCATCTTGTCGGGCGGTGAGCCGACGGTGCATCCGGACTTCCTGGAGTTCGTCGCGCTCGGCAAGTCGCTCGGCTACCGGCGCATCCAGACCGTCACGAACGGGCGCATGTTCAGCTATGGCGGCTTCGCGAAGCGCGCGCTCGACGCCGGCCTCGGCGAGGTCACCTTCAGCATCCACGGGCACACGGCGGAGCTGCACGACACGCTCGTCGGCGTGCACGGGGCCTTCGCGCAGGAGACGAAGGGGATCCGCAGCGTCCTGCGCGACGGCCGGGCGATCGTGAACATCGACGTCGTCCTGAACCGCCGCAACGTGCCGCAGCTCCGGGAGATGCTCGAGTTCTTCCTGCGGCTCGGGGTCCGCGAGTTCGACCTCCTGCAGATCATCCCGTTCGGGCGCGCGTTCTCCGAGTACAAGGACGACCTCTTCTACGACCTGCACGAGAACTTTCCCCACGTGCAGCGCGCGCTGGAGCTCAAGACCGTCCCGGGGATCCACATCTGGACGAACCGCTTCCCGGTCGCGCACCTCGAGGGCCACGAGGAGCTGATCCAGGATCCGCACAAGCTCTTCGACGAGGTCCGCGGGCGCGAGGAGATCTTCGAGGCGTACCTGTCGCAGGGCCGCGAGCTGCCTTGCCGCAGCCCGGACCGCTGCCCGCACTGCTATCTCGACCCGTATTGCAGCACGTTCTTCGCCACGAACGAGCGGATCGGCGGCGAGCGGGTCGCGGTGTTGCGGCACGACTGCTCCGCCGGGACGCCGCGTCCCGAGGCGGCGCTTCCGACGACGGACGCGATCTGGCTGCGGGCCGCAGGGTGGCAGGATCTGGAAACTTCGCTCCTCGCCCGCTTCCCCGACGCCGCGGTATGGGTCGAACTCGCGGACGCGGCCGGCGCGCGCGAGGAGATCGACGGCCGGCGGATCGACCGGATCGTCGTGTCGCGCCCCGAAGACGTCGCGATCGCGGTGGCTACCGGAGTGCGAGAAGTCGTGATCGAGCTGAATGCACGAACCGCGGTCGCGCTGTTCGAATCTCGGCCGACGGCGCCAGTCGTCCTGTGGCTGCGTGGTCGCGACGCGCTGTCCCGGACGCTCGAGAACGACGTGGACCTGCGCGCGTTCTTCGAACGGCTCGGTCCGTCGCCCGTTCCGACGGAAGGCATCCCGGCGTGCCTGGCCGGCCCGCTCGCCCGCGAGATGCCGCGGGCCGTGGACCTGTCCGCCCTGCGCGGCGACGGGAAGATTGATCTGTACGGCTTCACCGACGCGTTCATCACCGACGCGTACCGGGCGAAGTCGTTGCGCTGCCGCGAGTGCGTCCACGATCGCAACTGCTCCGGCTTGCCCATCAACCACGTGCGGGCCTTCGGGTTCCGCCAGATCGAGCCGATCCGCGCCTCCTAGATGCCGAATCGCGCCTACTACGCGGTCCCCGTGCTCGTCGCGGGTCTCCTAGCGGGGTTACCGGCGAGCTTGTGCTGCTGCTCGGCGATCTTGACGCCCTTCGCGAGCCTCCTCGCGGTCTATCTGGTCCGGCGACGCTCGGCCGGGCAACCCATCGAGACCGGCGAGGGTGCGATCCTCGGCGGACTGGTCGGGACGCTGGGCGCCTTCGTCGCGATCATCGTCCAGGTCGTGATCCGTCTCGCGTTCGAGGACTTCTTCACGCAGTTCCAGGCCCAGGCCGGCAACATGTCGATCTCCTCGAACCAGGGGCTGATCGGAGTGGCGATCGGTGGGGTCGTCACGCTCATCGTGCAGGTCGCCGCCGGCGTCCTGGGCGGCGCGCTGTCGACGATCATCCTGAAGACCGGCGCCGGGGCGGCCCCTCAGAACCCGTTCTAGAACCCTCCGAACTCGAAACAGGAGTCCATCCCTGCCGGGAAGTAGTAGGCCGACGGGAGGCACATCTCGTCCTCGGACCACGGGCCCCAGCCGACGGCTTCGTTGCCGGCGGGGTTCACGTAGGTGCAGGAGACGGTGAGGCGCGCTCCGGCGGCGGCGGGCAACACCGGATCGATCATCAACATCGGCTGGTTCGTGAAATCCCAGGGATCGACTGCCCCGAAGACCTCGCCGTCGATGCCGAGCTCCGTGTGCGTGCCGAGTTGGTGCATGTGGCCGAAGCCGGCGAAGAAGGTCACGTCCTGCGTGATCGGGCAGTCCGAGGTGAAGGTGTGGCGCTCCCCGTCGCCGGGGATGTTGACGTTCTCGGGGCCCCAGGTCACGAGGTCCGCTTCGTGCTCGACCGAGTCTTCGAGGCACAGGTCGACGCCCATGTCGTACTCGACGTCCTCGTCCGTGGCGTTCGTCAGGTGGAACTGGAGGATGAAGCGCTCGCCCTCGGAGACGGGGAGACCGACTCCGGGTGGCATGTGGACCGCGCCGGTGCCGAGGCCGCCGCCGAAAACGATCGGGTTGAACGCCTCGGACGATGCGCAGTCGAGCGACCATCCGCCCCGCATGAGGACGACGTGGTGCATGACGCCCTCGTCGTCCTCGGGGACGATCGTCTCCAGGCGCACCGCGTAGCCGTCCGACGGCGCCTCGACCGTCCAGCAGCGGTAGTCCTGGTCGCCGGCGCGGATGGTTTCCGCTCCCGTCCGGATCTCCCAGAGCTTCGCGCAGGACTGCCCGGTGCCCGTGTCGGAGTCCGTATCGGCATCGGTGTCCGCGTCGGCGTCCGTGTCCGCGTCGCCGTCGGTGTCGGCGTCCGCGTCCGTGTCCGGCGGCGCCACGTCGGAGCCGTCGCCACAACCCGCCGTCAGAAGAAGGAGAAGAATCCTGTTCATCGAAGACCTCCTCGCGCCGGACACGAGTGTGCCTTCGCGATCGGATGACGCAAGTCATCGACCCGCACCCCTCTTGCGGCGAAGCAAGGCCCGTCGCAGGCTCCCGCCCCTGATGATGCACGGTGGACGGATCGTCGCAGACGCGCTGAAGAAGGAAAACGTCGGGGCGGTCTTCACGCTCTGCGGCGGCCACGTCCAGGCGATCTACGACGGGTGCCTCGACGTCGGGATCCGGGTAGTGGACGTCCGTCACGAGCAGACCGCCGGGCACGCCGCAGACGGCTGGGCGCGCGTCACGGGAAATCCCGGCGTCGCGATCGTCACCGCGGGGCCCGGCGTGACCGACTGCGTGACGGCCGTCGCGAACGCCTACCGCGCGGGCGTCCCGATGATCGTGATCGGCGGGCAGGGACCGCGCGCACTGCAGGACATGGGCTCGCTGCAGGACATGAACCACGTCGAGCTCTTGCGACCGATCACGAAGTGGTCCGTCTCGGTCCCCGAAACGCGCAGGCTCGCCGAGTACGTCGCGAGCGCCTTCCGGGTCGCGACGACCGGCGTCCCGGGCCCGGTGTTCCTCGAGATGCCGCTCGACGTCCTGATGGGGTTCGAGGAGGAGGGCGGGATCGTTCGGCCGGAAGGCTACCGGACCGAGGCGCGCGCAGCCGGAGACCCCGACGCGATCGCTCGTGCGATCGCGCTCGTCGATCAGGCCGAGCGGCCCGTGCTCGTCGTCGGCAGCCAGCTTCGCTGGTCGAGGCGGGGCGACGCGCTCGCGCAGCTGCTCGAACGCCGTCCGATGCCGACGTTCTTGAACGGCATGGCGCGCGGAGGATTGCCGCCAGACCACCCCTGCGCGTTCGGGCGCGTGCGCGCGTGGGCGCTCGGACGGGCAGACGTCGTCCTCGTGTTCGGGACGCCCTTCGACTTCAGGCTGTCATACGGCCGCGAGCCGACCTGGAACCCGAAGGCCGAGGTGATCCAGGTGGACCTCGAAGGCGGAGAAATCGGCCGCAACCGCGCGGTCGAGGTCGGCATCGTCGGAGACACGGGCCTCGTCCTGGGCGCGCTCGCCTCTGGCGTCGCGAAGAAGCCCGCCGACGCCTGGCTCGGCGAGGTCTCGAGCGAAGAGCGCCGACGCCGAGAAAAGATGCGAGCGGAGATGGAGTCCGACGCTTCGCCTCCGAACCCGCTTCGCGTGTGCGCCGAGATCGACCGCTTCGTGCAGGACGACACGATCGTCATCGGCGACGGCGGAGACTTCGTGGCGACCGCGGCGTACGTGCTCAAGATCCGCCGACCGGGTCTCTGGATGGACCCGGGGCCGCTCGGGACGCTCGGCGTGGGGCCGGGCTACGCGATGGCGGCGAAGGTCGCGCGCCCCGACGCGCGCGTGATCATCGTCTACGGGGACGGATCTTTCGGCCTGCACGGAATCGAGTTCGAGGCGATGGCGCGACAGAAGCTGCCGATCGTCGGTGTGATCGGGAACGACGCCGCGTGGATGCAGATCCGCAGGGGGCAGATCGACATCTACGGGGCGGAGCGTGCGCCCGCAACTGCGCTGGATTACACGCGCTACGACGAAGTCGTCCGGGCGCTCGGCGGGCACGGCGAATGGGTGACGGACGTCGCCGGGCTGCGCCCCGCACTCGAGCGCGCGTTCGGCGCCGGGGTGCCGGCGCTCGTGAACGTGAAGATCGCGGCGAGCGACTTCCGCAAGGGCGCGATCTCGGTGTAGGCTTCGAACGTTGAGCATCGACGCCCGCGCGAGGAAGGTTCAACGGGTCGTCGATCCGAAGATGTACTCGCTCGACGCGATCTTCGGCGCGGCGTACGTCCTCCTCGGCAGGGCGTGGGTGCACCTCGATCGCGATCGGAAGGGACAGATCGTCGTCACGCTCAAGTCGAAGAAGGCCGCGGCTCGCGACGAGTTGCAGCGGCTGTCGGACGACTTCGAGAACGAACTCGTCGACCAGGTCGTCCGCCTGCAGCTCGCGAAGAAGCACGTGAAGCTGCGCGAGATGATCGTCGGCCGCGCGATGTTCGGCGCGACGGGCGTCGGCGCCGAGCAGACGGGCGTCGGGGACGGGGCGGACGACTACCTGGCCGATCCGTTGGGGATCGCCGTGCCGTGGGAGGAGCGGTTCATCGGGGTCAAGGCGAGCGAAGGGCCGCCCCGAGCGAGCCTTGGGGGGGATGGGGGGGCGGGAGCGAGGCTCGCCGAGCGGAGCCCCCCTGTGAAGAAGGTGGAAGCGGCGGTGGAGAAGAAGGAAGCGCCGCCCGAGGACGAGGTTCCCCCCGCGACGGGGACCGAGGGCGCCGAGTGACGACCGCGGCCGCCCGCGTCGCCGCAATCCGCCGCTTGCAGGTACTGCCGGATTCGCCGCCGTTCAGGTTCCGGCGCGTCCCGACCTTGCCAGGAAGGGTCCTGGTGACGAACGACGCCGGCGACTGGACGGTCCTGGCGGCGAGCGACTTCCAGGATTTCGTCGTGGGACGGCTCGACCGCGGTTCGAAGGCCTGGCAGGACCTGGCGCGCGCACGCATGACTCCTGGGAGCGACACGGAGGACCTCATCCTGCGGTACCGGCAGAAGAACGACTTCTGCTTCACGGGGCCTTCGCTGCACATCCTCGCGGTGACGCTGCGGTGCAACGAGGCCTGCGCGTACTGCCACTCGTCGAAGGTCGGGATGCACTACCCGGGCGTCGACATGCCGCTCGAGACGGCGGAGAAGATCGTCGACCGGGCGTTCGACAGTCCCTCGCGCGCGATCCACATCGAGTTCCAGGGGGGCGAACCGCTCGTCGCGTGGGACACCGTGCGCTACGCGGTCGAGTACGCCGAGCAGAAGAACAAGTACAGGGATCGTGATCTCGCGTTCACCATCGTGACGAACCTTTCGCTGATGACAGAGGACCGGATGCAATGGCTGCTCGACCATCAGGTCATGGTCTGCACGAGCCTCGACGGGCCGAAGGATCTGCACGAGGCGAACCGGCCGTGGGCGGGCGGGTCGAGCTACGACGCGGTCGTGCGCTGGATGGACCGCTTCCACGAGGAGTACGACCGGCGCGGTTACGACACGACGGTCGCGCGGGTGAATGCGCTCCTGACGGTGACGCGCGCGTCGCTCGGGCGGGCGAAGGACATCGTGGACGAGTACGTCGCGCGGGGGCTGAAGGCCGTGCACCTGCGGACCCTCGACCCCTTCGGCTTCGCGAGGCCCTTGTGGGGGCGGCTCGGCTACACGGCGGACGAGTTCCTGGTTTTCTGGCGCGAGGCGATGGACGACATCGTCGATCGGAACCTGGCGGGCGTGGAGATCCTGGAGAAGACGGCGTCCATCCACCTGACGAAGATCCTGACGGCGCGGGACCCGAACTACATGGACTACCGCTCGCCGTGCGGCGCTGGCATCGGGCAGATCGCCTACAACTACGATGGCAAGGTGTACACCTGCGACGAGGGCCGGATGATCGGCGAGATGGGGGACGACCTGTTCCTCATGGGCGAGATCGGCAAGCACTCGTACGACGAGATGGTCGGCGGGGAGACGGTGAAGGCGATCGCGGTGGCCTCGACGCTCGACAACCAGCCCTACTGCGACCAGTGCACGTACAAGCCGTACTGCGGCGTCTGTCCGGCGTACAATTACGTCGTGCAGGGCGACATTTTTGGCCAGATGACGTCGAACGACCGGTGCAAGGTTTCGATGGGCATCCAGGACTACATGTTCGGGCGGATGGTCGAGGATCCGACGGGGCGCGTGACGGACGTCTTCCGGAAGTGGACCGAGGTGCGCGATCCACACGCGACGGTTCCGCACGGTGGGGGCGCGGGGTAGCCATGCGAAAGAAGGGCGGCGGCAAGAGCAAGGCGAAAGGGGGAGCCAGCAAGCCGAAGAAGGTCTCGCTGACCTTGCACGACCCGAAGTCGAAGCTCCCGCCCGTCCCGCGCGACGCGAAGGGTTTCCTGACGAAGGAAGAGTCGTTCGTCACGCGTCGCGACTTCCTGGAGAAGAGCCCCACGCTGCTGCTCGTCGGGGCCGGCGCGCTCCTGGCCGACCCCGCGCAGGCGGCGATCGCGGACGCAGCGCGCGAGGGAGCCGAAGCGGGCGACCACTGCTCGCACGGCAGTCACGGCAGCCACGGATCCCACGGCAGCCACGGATCGCACGGCAGCCACGGATCCCACGGCAGCCACGGGAGTCACGGCAGCTGGTAGAGCCGGGTTCAGAAGCAAACAGGCAACAGGCAACAGGCAACAGGCAATGAAACCCAGCTCGCGCGAGGGGCTGGGTTTTCATTGCCTGTTGCCTGTTGCCTGTTGCCTGTTGCCTGTCGCCTGTCGCTTCTTTCTTCTCTAGGGGTTCCACACGCCCTGGACGCCGATGGCGAACGCCTCCCCGCTGAGGGGATTGTCGACGGGGACCGAGAGGTAGACGGCCATGTCGAGGACGGACGCCGGAAAGCGGATGCCGGGCTGGATCGCAAACTGACCGTCGGCGTCGTCGTCGGTGATGAGGTCGTTGCCGGTCATCTCGAACATCAGGATGGTCCGAGGGGCCAGGTGGAAGCCGACGAGGAACCCGAAGCGGGCGGCCAGCTCGTTGTCCGTGTCGTCCGGGATGAGAAAGTCCGCGCCCAGCTCGAGTTGCAGGACGAACTTGCCGTCGTCGAGGCCGACGTCGGCAAAGGCGCGCGCGGTCGTCACGTCGATTGCGTGCCGCTGGTAGTCGTAGGGACGGCTCCATATGCCCGCGATGAAGGGCGGGAAGGAATCGCCGGCCGTCGGGAGGGCCACGCGCATCCCGGCGCCCCAGCGCCCTCCCCCGCCGCCGAGCGCATCGCCGTAGCCCCCGCCCACCTCCGCGTCGCCAAACGCGATCGGAGCGTCGTCCCCGCCGGGCGCCCGCTCGTCCACGAAGCCCATCGCGAACGGCAGCCCGAGCACCGCGTGCATCTGGCGATCGAGGAACGCCAGCCGACCCTCGACGAGCCATCCGAGGCCGAAGTTCGTGTCGCCGGCCAGCTCGAAAAAGGTCGGGCGCACCTCGAAGAGAATGCCGCTCTCCGGCGCGACGGGCGCCAGGTGGAACGGCTCGAGCGGGACGAAGGTCGGCAGGCCGAGGGCGGGAACCGGCAGCAGCAAGAGGGCGGCGACGGCCAGCTGCAACGCGACGATGCGCGAGGTCATTGGGCGGTCTTCTCCAGGAAAAGGGACCACTGCGTGGCGCGACCCGCGACGACCGGATGGTTGGCGACGACGCGGAGCGGAAGTCCCGCGAGCCGCCGCAGCGAAGCCGCGGAATCGTCGAGGTGAAGGTGCTCGAGCCGAAGGTCCGTCGCGCGGTCGCGCCGCCGGATCTGCTCCGCGGTGCGGACGAGGGCGAAGGGGACGTCGTCGCAGATCGCGATCGTGCCGCCGGCCCGAAGCGCGGGAAGGAGCCTCTCGATCACGGCGCGCGGATCGGCGAGGTGGTTCCACGATCGGAGCAGGAGCAGATGGTCGAAGGTGCGGCCGCCCGGGGCGAACGACTCGATCGGCGCGTGCACGATCGGCAGGTCGCCCGCGACGGCGTCCGGGTGCGGATCCACGCCGAGCCAGTCGAGGTCCGATCGGCGAACGTCGTCCACGTATCTCGGCGCGCCGCACCCGACGTCGAGCACCCGTCCGTGCAGGCCGCGGATCCACGCGCGTACGGGGGTGTCGGCCTCTTCGAACGCGGAACCGGGCGCGGGCTCCCAGGCGCCCGGGCAGCGCGCGCGTGCGGGGCAAGGTCCGCAGGCCGGCGCCGGCCGGAGCAGGCGCAGGTCGCGGACGAAGTCGGTGGGCGCGGCGGAGGCGCCGCGATCGAGGTACAGCTGCGCACGCGTGCGGATCTCGGCGATGCCGGCGTCGTCGAAGTCGCGGGTGTCCGTGGTCGCGAGCCGCATCTCGCTCGATGCGGCGAGCCAGAGGCTGCGCGCGCGGCCGACGGCGGGCTCCGGCAGATCGAGGGCGGGGCATGCGGGGCCCGGCGCCCCGGCGATGACGGATCCGAGCGAGTAGTCGTGGCTGTTCGCGCGCGGTCCCGAGACCGGTTGCAGCTCCGAGTCGCCCCAGCGCGCGTGATACTCTCGATGCACTCCCGGACAGATGCCTCGATGACGGCAATCGGCGCAGCGCTCCGTCTTCACCCAGTCCTGCGCGTCGACGTCGGACCACCCTTCCTCCTGCGACTCGCTCATCGCGAGGAACCCGTTGGTTCGAAGGTCGTCCCAGAGGCGCTCCTCTCCGGGGAGCAGGCACAGCGGCAAACCGTCGAACGCCACGTCGGCGTCGGGGCGGATCGCGCGGGCGCGAGCGAAGGCTGCCCCGATCGCGTCGGCCGCCTCGGCGAGCCGTGGCGTGAGCGCCTCCACGCGCAAGAGGCCGTCGCCCTTGGGCTGGACGAACGAGAGCTTCAGGCGAACGCCGAGCGGGACGACGAGGTCCACGAGCGCGCCCAACTTGCCCAGGTTCAGCCGGGTCACCACGCAGTTCACGGTGATCCACGCGTCGCGACCGACGAGGTTCGTCAGGCCAAGGACGGCCTCGTCGAAGGACGTCGCCCGGACGGCGCGGTCCTGCGTCTCGCGGTCGCCTCCGTGCAGGGAGAAGTAGACGTAGCGCAGACCGCGAGCCAGCAGGCCCTCGGCGAACTTCGGGTAGGCGAAGCGACGTCCGTTGGTCACGAAGCCGAGGCCCATTCCGCGTTCGCGGATCCGCTCCACGATCGCGCCGAGGTCTTCGCGGATGGTCGGCTCCCCTCCCGAGAGGACGACCATCTCGAAACCACGGTCCGCGGCGAGATCGATCTTCCTGAACAGGTCGGCGGTGTCCGAGTCGTGATCGCGCGTGGGGGTCGCGTGGCAGAAGACGCACTTCTCGTTGCACGCGCCGCCGACCTTGAGGAGCGCCTTGGTCATGCGTAGCCCGACGAGCGGATCGCGACCGCGCGTGCGGGTGGGCATCATCTTTCCGTCCGTCGACGTGGCGAGCGACTTCATCGACTACCCGCACCTCGCCGGTGTGCAGGCGTACCAGGCCGCGGCGGTGCTGCGGGATCGCTTCGAGGTTTCGGTGATCGACGCCCTCGCCATGCCTGGGAGCGACGTCGCCCGGCTGCGGTCCGGCCGATTCCGGATCGGGGCGCCGGACGCCGCGGTCGAGCGCGCGGCAACGGACGCCGGCCTCGACGTCGCCGTGATCGTGATGACGCCGTTCCAGAATCCGCTCAGACGCAGCCGCCGGATCGCCTCGCTGCTGGGCGCGCTGCGCAGGCGTGCCCCTCGCGCACGCCTCGTCCTCGCGGACGCGTATGTCGGCGGAATGCACACGATCGGGTACGCGGCGGACACGCTCCTCCGATTCTATCCGCAGGCCGACGGCGTCTCCAGGCTCGAACCGGAGCGGACGCTCGGGCCCCTCATCGATCGCCTGCTCGCCGATCCGGCGCTGCGGGCGTGCGAGGAGGCGCGTTTCGGCGACGTGGACCTGGCGAGGGCGCCGTGGCCTGCGTGGGACCTCCTCGATCCGGCGGCGTACTTTCGCTTCCAGGCGAGGCTCGGCAGGCGGGGGACGCCGGGCCAACTCGGAGTTGCCGGCCCGACGCTCCCGCTCCTGGCGAGCCGGGGATGCGCCTATCGGTGCACGTTCTGCACGTCCGCGCCCGGGCTCGACCACGGCAAGCGCGTCAACCGCGTGCGTCCGCTGGACCAGTTCGCGGCGGAGGTCGCCCGGATCGAAGCGCTGGGCGCGAAGCACGTCGCCGTCCTGGACGAGCTGGCGAACCTCGATCCCGTGCGGTTCGAGGCGTTGCTCGACGTCCTAAACGCTTCCGGGCTGGGCTACTCGTTCCCGAACGGGCTGCGCGCGGACCGCCTGTCGGAGGCCGCGCTGGATCGGATGGCGGGGCGCGTCGGCTTCTTCTCGGTGTCGGGCGAGAGCGGCAGCCGGCGCGTCCTCGACGAGGTCCACCAGAAGGGCCTCGACCCCGCGGAGATCGAGCGCGTGGCCCGCGGCTGCGCGGCGCGCGGGATCCCGCTCTCGGTCCACTTCCAGATCGGCGCGCCGACCGAGACACGCGCGGAGATCAACGAGACCCTCGCCTTCGCAGCGCGCCTGTACGACGAGCACGGCGCGACGCCGCTCTTGCAGATCACGACGCCCATCCCGGGGACGCGCCTGCACGCGTGGGCCGCCGAGCGGGGCGAGATCGCCGAGGACGTCCGGGGCGACGTCGGTCCCCTCTTCCAGCGCCGGAGCATCCTGCGATCGAAGGACTGGACGCCGGACGTCCTGTCGCGGTTCCGGGCCAACTTCGAGCAGCGGATCCACTCGTCCACGACCCGCAAGGTCATCGTGAACACGACCTACCGCTGCAACAACCGGTGCTCCTTCTGCGCCACGGGCGACCGCGTGCCCGTCGACGGACGTCTCGACCGGCAGTCGGCGTTCTTGAAGGACTACCGCGAACGCGGAACGACGCTCGTCGACTTCGACGGCGGGGAGCCGACGCTCTACGAGGGCCTGCTCCCGCTCGTGGCCGAGGCGCGACGGCTCGGGTACGAGAAGGTGACGGTCACGACGAACGGCAGACGGTGCGCGTACCCGGCTTTTGCACGCGCGCTGGCGCACAGCGGCATCTCGCTCGTGCTCGTGTCCCTGCACGGATCGAACGCGCGCATCCACGAGCGGATGACCTGCACGCCCGGCAGCTTCGTCGAGACGATGGAGGGCCTCAAGAACCTGCTCGGGCTGCGCGGGCGCGGCCTCGAGGTCGGCGTCAACGTGACGGTCGGCCAGGGCAACTTCGAGGACCTGCCGGCCCTCGCCGCGAAGGTCGTCGGGCTCGGAGCCGAGGTGCTCAACATCCAGTTCCTCACCCCGTTCGGCCGTGCGAGCGACTCGGTCGCCGTCGATCCCGCGATCGTGGCGCCGTACGCGCGCGAGGTCGTCGAGCGGTTCGGCAAGCGCATCCGCATCCAGGTGATCAACCTGCCCTATTGCTTCCTGCCCGGCCTCGAATCGCACCTCGCGTCCGACGTCGGCAAGCGCGAGCGCGACATGGTCTTCGTCACGGACGAAGGCGTGGACCTCTACGAGTACCTCGCGACCAAGCGCGTCCGGCGCGACGTCTGCGCGCCCTGCGAGTGGGCGACGTTGTGCGACGGCTTCTACACGTTCGACGACGCCCCGGTCGACACGTCGCAGAACCGCTACGGCGTGCGGCACCTGCACGTGCTCTCGTCCCCGCCCGCGGACGCCGAGTGAGGCGCGGCCTCGCGATCGCCGGGGCCGTCCTCGCGATCTGGGGCGCCGGCGGGGGTGCAAAACGCGTCTTCGAGCTCGAGTCGCGCGAGATCGAGCGCGCCGCGGAGAGAACCCTGGCTGCCGAGCGCGGCGAGGACGGGGCGGCGACTCGAAGGCGGCTCCTCGTCGTGCCGATCGACGCGGGAGCCGACGTGCTCTTCGAGGTCTGCGCGCGCGACGGCCTGCCCGAGCGCTGGGAAGGCGCCGTGGACTTCGTCGTCCGTGACACCGATCGGGGCGAGACGGTCGTGTCGGCGCCGCTCGACCACCGGCTGCTCGCCCGCGCGCAGCGATCGGCCGAAGGCGCGTGTCTCGTCCTGGGCAGCGGGAAGCTCGAGGTCCGCGGACGCTACGCGATCGACGCCGAGTGGCCCGACCGCACGCTCGACGAGCGGCTCGCACGCGTCCCGCTTCGGGCGCGCATCCTCGCGAGCCACGCACTCGACGAGGGCGACGGCCGCCACGGACTGTCCCTGCTCGCGGGGATCCTGCTGATCGTCCTGGCCGCGGTCCGCTGGCGTCCGGACCCGGACGCGGAGTCCGATTCCGATCCCCGCACCATCCGTCGGATGCTGGTCGGCGTCGGGGCGCTCGGGCTCGCCATGATCGTGCTGGCGTTCCTTCCCTTCTGGGGGTCCCTGGCGGGCCTCGCGCGCGGCGGGATGCTGGTGACGGTGGAGATCTGCGCTGCGGTGCTGCTGATGCGCGGCTCGAGGACGAGCGGGCTCGCGCTCGTGGCGCCGCTCGGGGAGTCGCCGAGTCGAACGGTCCGGATCGTCGGCTGGGTCTCCCTCGCCCTCGCCCCCGCCGTCGGCTTCGGCCTCTGGGTCGCCGCGGGCGTCTTCGGCAACCTCGTGCCCTCGACGGAAGAGGCCGGCATCGAGGCGCTGGCCTCTTTCCCGAGCGGCGCGCTCTCGGTGGGGCTGGTCGCGATCCTGGCACCCGTCGCCGAGGAGATCTTCTTCCGAGGCATGGTGTACGGCCTCGCGGAGCGCCGTCTCGGCCGCGTCGCCGCGTTCGCGATCGCCGTCGGGCTCTTCGCGATCGCTCACCTTCCCCAGCAATGGGGCGCGTGGGGCGCTTTCCTGTCGGTGACGCTCGTCGGCGTCGTCCTGACGGCGCTGCGCGCCGCGACGCGGACGACCCTCGTCCCGATCGTCGCGCACCTCGTGCACAACCTCGTCGTGGCCCTGCTCGTCGTGGGGTAGAGTTTCCTTCTCGCTCGATGAAAGACACTCACGACGACACCGACTCGCCGACGAGCGCGCTTCCCGCGCTGCGCCGGGGTGAGCTCTTCGCGGATCGATACGAGGTGCAGGACGTCCTCGGCGCCGGCGGAATGGGAGCGGTCTATCGCGTCCTCGACCGGACGCTGGGCGAGGTCGTCGCGCTCAAGGTGCTGACTCTGCCGACCGAGCAGGCCGTCGACCGGTTCCGGCGCGAGGTGAAGGTCGCGCGCAAGGTCACGCACCGCAACGTCTGCCGGACCTACGACCTCGGCGCGCACCGCGGGGTCCACTACCTCACGATGGAGCACGTGGAAGGCCGCGCGCTCGACGCCTTGCTCGAGGAGGTCCGCAGGCTCGACGTCCCACGCACCGTCGAGATCGCCTCCCAGGTCTGCGACGGACTGGCCGCCGCGCACGCGGCAGGCATCGTCCACCGCGATCTCAAGCCCGCCAACGTGCTGCTCGAGAAGTCCGGGCGCGTGGTCCTCACCGATTTCGGGATCGCTCGGCCCATCTTGCCCGAGGGTGCGGCGGCCCAGACGGTCGGGGTCGTCGGCACGCCGTCGTACATGGCCCCAGAGCAAGTCCACGGGGACAGCGTCGGAGCGCACAGTGACCTGTACGCCCTCGGCGTCATGCTCTACGAGATGCTCACGGGCACGCTCCCCTTCGAGGGGCCGACGCCGCTCGCCGCCGCCGTCGCCCGTGTCCTGCAGGACCCCCCGGATCCGCGAGCCCGCGGGGTGCCCGAGCCCATGGCCACGCTCATCCTGCACTGCATGTCGCGCGATCCGGCGGGGCGCCCCGCCTCGGCGGAGGAAGTCCGCGAGGCGCTCGAATCCGCGCGAGCGAGCGGATCGGCAGACGTCGTCCACGCCGCCTCCCGGAGTGGACGGCTCTCGACGTCCACGCCGCGCGCGCCGACGTCTCCGGGAAACCGAGCGCTCGCCGTGCTGCCGTTCCGGTACCGGGGACCTGCCGAGCAGGAGTATCTCGGGCAAGGACTGACGGACGAGCTGATCGACACACTGTCGCGGACACGGGGCATCCGGGTACTCGGAAGCGGGGCGACGTCGAGAATCCGCGACGACCGCGACGCGACGTCCGTGGGCCAGACGCTCGGCGTCGACGCGATCGTCGACGGGACGGTGCAACTCGCCGGAGATCGGATCCGGATCGCCGCGCGCCTCGTGGAGGTCTCCACCGGCTTGCAGGTCTGGACCGAGAAGTTCGAGGGGCGGTTCGAGGACGTCTTCGGCCTGGAGGAACGTGTCGGACGGAAGATCGCCGAGGCGCTGCGGCTCAACCTCGAGATCTCCGACCATCCGGAAGAAGTGGCGCCCGAGGGCGTCGAGCTCTACTTCCTCGGGAGGCGCGCGATGCGGCGCTTCCGCCTCGGCGGACCGGACGGGGCGCTGGGCCTCCTCGAGCGATGCCTGCAGATCGCGCCGGGCTTCCGGCCCGCCATTGCCGCATACGCCGTCACCTGCATCCGAGCATGGTTCGTCCCGGGAATCGATCCGACTCGCGACTTCGCGGCGGACGCGAAGCGCGCCGTGGCCAGGGCGCAGGCGGAAGCGGGTGAGCTCGCAGAAACGCACCTGGCAGCGGCACAGCTCGCCGTGCAGGAGGGCGACTACGCGGCCTCGGTGGGGTCCCTCCGCCGTGCGCTCGAGATCGCGCCGACCTTCGCCGACGCGCACGAGTATCTCGGCAACCTCCAGCTCGAAGCGGACCGGATCGAGGAGGGGACGCGCAGATTGCGGCTGGCGCACGACCTCGAACCTGCACTGCCGATGGCGCTCCTGATGATCGCGCGCGCCCAGGCCCTGTCCGGACGCATGGACGAGTACGAGCGTACGTTGACCGAGGCTCGGGCGTCGGCGGACCCGAACTTCGCCGGAATGCTGCAGCTCGAGATGCGCGTCGGCGCGTGGAGGAACGAGCCGGACCGGATTCGCCGCCAGATCCCCCAGCTGTCCACGGACGGTTTCTCCGCGCAGCTCGACGTGTTCGGGCGATACCTGCTCGGCGATCTGACCCCGGCCGAGTTCGAGGAGGCCGCCGGCGCCTTCGCGTCGTTCATCGCGAACCCCCGGTTCTTCACGATCGTCCAGCAGCAGATCGCAGAGGCGCACTTCGCGCGAGGCGCGCACGACCTGGGGCTCGATCACCTGCTCGCGGCCGTCGACAGCGTACTCGTCGACCTCGCGTGGCTCGATCGCTGCCCGCTGCTGGAGCCGCTACGGGGCACGCACACCTTCGCGGAGTGCCGGAGGAAAGTGCTGGCGCGAGCGGAGACGATCTGGCGCGTCTGAATGCGGCCGCACCGGCCTGATTGCTAGCCGCAAAAGCACTCGCAGGCCGTGGAGCACGTCCCCGCACAGCACGTCGTCCAGTCACCCTCCACGCAGTCCGCGTCGATCTCGCACACGGCGCCGCAGTGGCAGGGCCAGGGACCCGGGCCCGCGCCGCCGCACATGCAGTTGTAGCCGGACCGGCATTCGTCGACCTCCATCGTGCACTCGCCCTCCGTGCCCGTGTCCGTACCGGTGTCCGTGTCCGTGTCGGCGTCCGCGTCCGTGTCGGCATCCGTATCGGCGTCCGCATCCGTGCCCGTGTCCGTGTCTCCGTCCGCGTCCGCATCCGTGTCCACGTCCGCGTCGGCGTCACCGCCGCCGCCACGGCTGCTCGAGCAGCCAGCCACCAGCATCAAACACAATGCGAAGCCCTTCATGTGCCCCTCCTGCCTTCCGAGACGGGGACGATCTCCGATTCCCCGAAGCGCTCGAGGTAGTCGCGCCGGACACCCGAGCAGACCGGATCGTACACGCAAGCCCCGCAGGCATCGACCTTCGCGTTCGGCGCCAGCCGCGAATCTCGCAACGAGAAGGTCGCGTCGGGCGTGGACACGACGACGTCCTCGCGAAGGACGTCCCAGACGTGGGCCTCCGACCCCGGCAGCATGCAGCGCGGGATGTGCAGCGACAGGACCTCCAGGTCGTGCGCGCGCCCGTACTCGAACGCGGCCTCCAGCTGCGGGCGGATCTCGGAGACCCGGGGGAGCGAGTCGACGTTCTCGCGGTTGCCGTCGGTGAGGGAGACGAGCCAGAGGTGGAAGCGCCGCGCGCCTCGACGGTGCAGGGCCGCGATCGTGTCGGGCAGATGCGAAGCGGTGTCGCTCTTGACGATCACGTCCAGGACGACGTCGAGGCCGCGGGAGAGGAGAGCGTCGAGCCCGGACCGAGACGCGGCGGCCGAGCCCGGCACACGCGTGAGCCGATCGCGCCCTGCGTCGTCCGCGTGCGACACCGTCACGTGGAAGACGTCGACCCCGGCATGGATCAGCCGATCGAGGTAGTGCGCATACGAGAATCGGACCGCGTTCGACTGCACCTTGACCCACTCGAAGCCGAGCAGGCGGGCCTCTTCGACGAGAGGCACCAGATCGCTGCGGATCGTGGGCTCGCCGCCTGTGAAGGCGACCCGCGTGCACCCCTTCGCGCGTCCCTCCCGGAGCCGGCGGCGAACGTCGTCCGTGGTCATGTTCCGGCGCCGCATCTCGAGCGTGATCGTGCAGTAGTCGCACGCGAGGTTGCAGTCGTAGCCGAGGACCAGGTCGAGAAGAGGACCTTGCGGCGCGGCGTGCAAGGGCTGGATCATACGCGCGTGCGGCTGCGGTACTACTCGAAGAAGGCGTACGTCCCGAGCCAGCACTGGGCGCTCGCACGGGGCGTGCGACCCGCGCTCCTGATGGAGGGCGTGCGCACGGAGGTCGAGCGGACGATCGCGCGCCACGCGCAGCCTGGCGGCCACCGCGAGGTCGCGGTCGAGCGACACGCCGACGGAAGCGTGGACCTCGTCGTCGCGACACGGCGAGGACTTGCGCGGCGCATCCTGGACGCGCGACGCGATCCGGTCCGGGGCGCAGCAGAGTCGGGGCGGCTGCTCGGGTACCCGGCGTGCTGCGTGCGGGCCTTCATCGACGGCGGCCTGCCGGGCCACGACGACCTGGGGCACTTCCGGCAGGCGCTCCGCAGGACGCGAGGTGCGCCGAGGGGACTGCTCAACCCGTTGTGCGATCTCGCGGTCGTCCCGTTCGTTCCCTGTCGGTTCGATTGCCCGCGCGCACTGCGACTCGCACGGGCGACCCTCGCTGCCTGTCCCCCCGACGAGGCGCGGACGATCCGCCGGATCCTGGGCATGCCGATCCTGCTGTGGACCGACCTCGACATCGTCTTCTTCGAGGGGCGCGCGACCAAAGGCCGGGTGCGCTACCGCCGCGCCGGCGTCAACGAAGCCGCGCCCGACTTCAACCGGCGGCGTCTCCTCTCCGGGCCCCTCGCACGCGGAAACTCGCTCGAGGTGGAAGGCGCGCAGGTGATCGTGCGACGCGGAAAGAAGACGCTGCTCGACGCGTCGTTCGCGCCGTGGAGTCCACTCCTAGTGGGCTGGCGCTGACGCTGCGGGCGCCGACAGCGCTTCGCGCAGCTCGCGCAGCTCTTCGGCCGTTTCGCCCGTCGCGGCGGGGAGCACCGCGTCCACCGCGGCGAGGGCCGGCTGCCGATCCACTCCGCGCTTGCGCGCGTAGCTTGCCCACAGGACCACGTGGTCGGGCGTCGCGCCTTCCGCCTGCGCCGCGCGCCGGAGGATCTCCGCCCCGAGGTCGACGTGTCCGAGCTCGGCCTCGGCCTTCGCCCACCAGGACAGCGCCGTGAGGGCACGCTCGGATCTCGGGTAGCGCGTCGCCAGCTCGCGCCAGATGTTGCGGCCCGTCCGGAAGTCGAGCTTCACGCGCTGGTAGAACCGTCCGAGGACGAAGAGCGCTTCGGACGCGTGCCCGGCCCGGTCGTCGGCATCCAGGAGAATCGCCCTCTCGAGCAGGACCTCGCCGCGCGCGACGTCTCCCCGGACGAGGAGCCGCCAGCCGAGCTCGAGCTGCGCGGCGGCGTCGTCGGGATGGGTCCGCGCGCGCTCTTCGAGAGTGGGTATCGGGTTGTTCGCCCGCAGGGCCGCCGACATCTCCTCGAGCCAGGCGTCCTTCTCCTCGTATCCCTGTACGCGGTCGATCTCCTGTCCGTCGCCGCCCAGGACGACGACGGTCGGCAGGTTGATGATCCCGAACCGCTCGACGAGGGCCCGTGCGGCCTCCGCATCGAAGTTCACGTGGGTTGCGATCTGCCCGGCGAGCGACTCGGCGCCGGCCGGGGTCTCGAACACCTCCGACCGGAGGTGCTGGCAGGCGTCTCACCACTCCGCCCAGAAATCGATCACGAGGCGCTTACCCGTGCGGCCGGCTTCGGCGACCAGCACGTCCACGGGGCGTTCGTCCCATACGACCGCGCGGGGGCGCGCAGGGCGGCGCCTCGCCTCCGCGGGAGCCGGCGTCGCAGCGCCTGCGCAGCCAATCAGGAGCAGGGCGAGGACACCGGATGCGCTTCTCATGCTTCGCAGACTGCGTCGATGCAGCTCGTCTTGCAAGTGGTCTCGCAGTTCCCGCAGTGATCGGAATCGAAGTTCAGGTCCGTCTCGCACCCGTTGTCCGGGTTGTCGTCGCAGTCGCCGAGACCCGCTTCGCATTCGCACGCGCCCGCGACGCAGGTGCTCGAGCTGCCGCACTGCGAATCCGACGCGCCGCAGACGCACACGCCGTCCGAGCAGCCGTCCGATCGATCGCCGACGCACGAGGTGCCGCAGGATCCACAGTTCGCATCGTCGGTCGTCAGATCGACGCAGTCCGGACCGCAGCATCCCATCGGGGGATTGCAGACGCCGCAGTCGCCGCTGCACTCGGGCAGATCGTCGTTCGCGGGATCGTCGCAATCGACGCAGGGCGCGTCGCCCGCGTAGCAGTCCTCGTCCTCGCCGTTGCCGCAGACGTCGTTCGCCAGCGGGTGGATGCGCGCGAGGTCCGGATTGCAGTCGAAGCCGAACGCAGGCGGACACGAGCCGGGCTCGCCGGCGACTGGGCACGGCGCGCCCTCGCCCGTCAGCATGTCGCAGTAGGCGTCCGGGTCGTCGGGAGAGTCGTCGCCGTCCTCGTCGTTTCCGCTGATGCGCCCGAGCAGGACGAAGTCGTCCTCGAGCGTTCCCTCGACGTTGTAGCAACCCGTGAACTCCAGGACGCCGACGCCCCCGCGGCCGACCAGGCGGATCACGTAGTTCCCGGAGCGTTCGAGGTTCACGCGCAGCAGAAGCGGCGCGAAGTCCGCCGCGCCCTGCACGAAGTTCTCGCGAGGAACGTCGAACGGCTCGTCTCGCCAGGACGTGACAGACGTCTCGCCGACTTCACCGACCCAGACCTCGATGTTCGTGACCGGATCCAGCGAGCCGACGGCCATGACGACGGCCGCGCCGCTTCGTTCCTCCGCGGGCGTGCAGCCGACGAGCAACAGCGGCAGCAGACGCGTCACGGCGGGGGTCCGACGGTCCAGTCGCAAGGGTCGCCGAAGCAGCCCGACCCGCTTCCCCCGCCTGCCGGCTCCCCGCCGCCGCCGGACGAGAGCGCGACGATCCCGGCAATCGCGCCGACGCCGACCGCCGCGAGGCCTCCCCAGAACCACCACTTCGAGGTGATCGCGCCGTCGTCGTCTTCCGGCTCGGCCCCGTCGCCGCCGGACATCTGCCACGCGTCGCCGCCACCGACGGGCGGCGTGATCGCCGCGGACAGCTGCGGCTGCGTCGGCCGGGTCTGAACGGGCGGCGGAACCGGCACGGGGGCAGTCGCCCCCGTCGTCTGGACGTCGTTCGGATCGATTACGTCGGCCGCTTCCGACGCGCCACGGGTCACGAGCTGGTTTCCGAAGTCGTCGAACGCCTCCGCGTAGTACTCGATGGGCTGCGGTTGCATGCCGGCCATCAGCGTCATCTCGATCCGGTGCGGCCCTGCGCCCTGGACCGTCTTGACGCCGAAGTCGATCTGTCCCGCGGGCCGGTAGTACAGGTCGAGCCGCGCGACCATTCCGCCTGCGTCGCCGAAGACGCCGACGCTGACAACGGGCGCCACGCCGCGCCGCCAGGCCTCGTCCATGCCCGCGTCGATCCGCAGCTGGCCGGCTTCGCCGCGCGCGGTGCGCGCCGAGACCAGCGCCTCGGACGCGTCGAGCGCGTAGCGGCCCTGCGGCTCGCGCGAGGCCTCGACGGAGAGCATGGTCGTGAAAGCACCCTCCGCGCTGGCGTTGTCGCCAGCCGCGACGAAGGCCAGGCCCTGGATCTCGTAGGCCTCCGCGAGTTCTGCAGGGGGCAGACCTCCGCCCTGGATCAACGCGTCGACCGCCTGCTGCGCGTCGGCCGTGCGGCGCCGCTCCAGGTTGCGACGCGCGCCGTCGAGCGCCTGACGCGCGTCCTGCGCGTGGGCGGCCAGCGGCACGAGCGCGAACGCCAGGGCGAGCCGGAATGAACGGCCATTCACGAGCGGCATTCTGGGCGGAAACCCCCGGAGAGGCAACGGTCTGGTAGCCTGATGCGGATGGTCGTCCGGCTCCCGCTCGCGAAGCCCGAGACCCTCGGCGCCCTGCGGGCCCTCGAGCGCCAGAGCTGGGACTTTGCGCCTCCGAACGGCACCTACGACGCCGCGCGGCGCAACCTGGAGCTCAACGTCGGGCGCGCCTGCAACAACCATTGCGCGTTCTGCATCTCGGGCAAGGCCGTGTTCGACGAGAAGATGTGGGTGCCTCTCGAGAAGGCGAAGGACGAGGTCCGGGCCGCGCGAGAGAACGGCTGCACGTCTCTGGGCTTTCTGGGCGGCGAGCCGACGATGTACCCGCATCTGTTGCCGGTCGCGGCCTACGCTCGCGAGATCGGATACACGCGGATCGCGCTCGCGACGAACGCGATGCTCCTCGACGACGCGGACTTCGCGCGGCGATGTGTGGATGCCGGGATCACCCGCGCCACGATCTCCTTCCACGCGCACACGCGCCGGCTCGAGCACGCGATCACGAAGGTCGGCAACGCCTGGGATCGGAAGGTCGCCGCGATCCGGAACCTCAAGGCGCTGCAAGCCGCCGGATTCCTGCCCGACAACGTCTCGGTGAACCCCGTCGTCAACACGCTCAACTTCAGGCACCTCCCGGCCATGGTGAGGTTCTTCGCGGGCCTCGGAGTGGACGACGTCCGCTTCAACTTCATCCGGGCGGGCGGCAACGCGGAGGACACGCCCGAGCTGTGCCCGACGTTCACGGCGCTCGGTCCCGTGCTCGAGCGCGTCGTCGAGCAGAACGAGGCGCGCCGGCGGCCGCTCACGATCACCTTCGGCGAGTTTCCGTACTGCGTCCTGCCGTGGACGCTGCACGCGAACGAGCCCCTCTTCCGCCGCTACAACGGCGAGCTGCGCGACTACGCGACCGACGTCTCGATCTTCGGATCGCCCAAGAAGGAAGACGACAAGCGGCTGCGGTTCTCCTGGCAGGAGTCCAAACGCAACGACCTCAAGCAGAAAGCCGACGTCTGCCGGTCCTGCCGCCACGACGTCGCCTGCGAGGGCGTCTGGCGGGCGTACGTCCGGCTGCACGGAGATTCGGAGATCCGGGCGATCCGGGCGTGAGCTCCTTCCGTAGATGATCGAGATCCGGACGACGGACGACGGGTTCGCCTTCGTCCGTACGATCCGCGCTCCGTTCGCGGGGCATGATCCGCTCGACACGGATGACCTGTCGGGGATCGTCGTCCGCTGGCCGGAGCTCGTCCGGCTCGAGGCGATCGAGCCGTGGCCCTCGATCCGCGTCACCTGGAAGCATCGCCACGCGAAGGACGGCGCCGAGTTCCACCCTCCCGTCGCGCGCGCCGAGCGTTTCGCGGAGAAGGTGGAAGGGCTCTTCGCGCACGTCGCCCGGCACGAGCCGCACCGGATCGTGCGGGGCTGGCTCGACGTGGACGACGTTGCCTGGAGGGAGGTCGAGTCCCTGCCGGAAACGGGCGAGCCCGCCGGCTCGGGGGGAGGACCGTATCGCGCCGCGTCCGCGCCGATCCGGGAGAAGGTCGTCGCTCGCCGATACGCCTCCGGCGCCCTGCGCGAGATCGTACGCGGGATGTTCCGTCCAGCCTGGCGAGAGGTGGCTGGCGAAGTCGTGATCACGACCGAGCACGTCTACGTGCGCCGGCAGAACGGACGGTGCCTGCGGTTGGACATGTCGCATCTGCGACTTGGACGACGGCTGCCCGATCCGTCGGACGGAATCGTCTACGTGTTCGCCAGACGGGCAGAACTGCACGTTCCGCACCTGGATGGATGCGGCGTCACCCGCCTCCTCAACCAGCGGCTGCTGGAAGCGGGCGCCGTGTCCGGCTGAACGAATCGCGGACCCGCGGGGTCCATGATTCCCGATGCACCGCTCGCTTGCGGGGGCGTCCCTCGCCCTGATGCTGTCCCTTCCGGCCCCCGCCCAGGCGCGGAGCGTGAGCGGGCCTTCGGGCCTGCTGACCGCCAACTACGCGATCGGGTTCGTCGACGCCGTCGCGCTCACGTTCTCGGGCCTGGGCTTGCTCACCGCGCGCGATCGCACGGCCTGGGAGAAGCCGACTCTCGTCGTCGCGGGCTTCGTCTGCGCGTTCGCGGGCCTGATCCTCGCCGTGGACGCGGGGGGACAGCCGCCCGCCGAGGTCGGACCCTTCGCCACAGACGTCCTCCTGATCCAGGGCGGCGCGGTGGCCGTCGCGATTGGCCTCGCGGCCTGGGCGCTGGTCGGCGGGGACTGACCCGGGCTATCCTCCCTCCTCGATGGCGCGGCAGATCGCGTTCTACGGCAAGGGCGGCATCGGCAAGTCGACGGTCGTCGCGAACGTCACGGCTGCGCTCGCGACGATGGGGCACCGCGTGCTCCAGGTCGGGTGCGACCCCAAGGGCGACTCCTCGCGGACGCTGCTCGGCGGCAAGAGCCAGGTCGCCGTGCTCGACCTCTTGCGTCAGGCGACCGGGACGGGCCAGCGCCAGCGCCTCCCGATCGCCGTGGACGACATGGTCCAGAAGGGATTCGCCGGCGTCGACACGATCGAGGCGGGCGGGCCCGAGCCGGGGTTCGGCTGCGCGGGCCGCGGCATCACGATGACGATGGAGACGATGACGAAGCTCGGCGTCTTCGCCCGCGCGTACGACTACATCTTCTACGACGTACTCGGCGACGTCGTCTGCGGCGGCTTCGCCGTCCCCATCCGCGACTCGTACGCCGAGGAGGTCTACCTCGTCGTGTCGGGCGAGTTCATGGCGCTGTACGCCGCGAACAACATCTGCAAGGGCGTCGCGCGTTTCGCCGAGCGCGGCAAGACGCGCATCGCCGGCATCGTCGCGAACGAGCGAAAGGTGAAGGGCGAGCGGGAGATCATCGAGGCCTTCGCAGACCGGCTCGGCACGCGCCTCGTCGAGTTCATCCCGCGCGACGCGGCCGTGCAGGCCGCCGAGAACGAGAAGAAGACCGTCATCGAGCACGCGCCCGACTCCGGGATGGCGAACGTCTACCGGGGCCTCGCGCGCAAGGTCACGGCCGCTCCGACGCTCGTGCTCCCGGAGCCGCTCTCGGAGGACGAGCTCGAGGGCCTTTTCCTCGGTGCGCGCGACGGCGCCGAGGTCGCAGCGACACGCACGACCTCCGCGCCGCGAGCCGCACGGGCCGCGCAAACCGAGACGCGCGCGCCGGCCCGCCGCGCCCGCGCGAAGACCGCGCCGCGTCCCTCGTCGCCGCGCCGGCCCTTCGTGCCATCCGCCGCCGAGCCCGTACCGCCCGCCGACGACCGTCCGCCGACGCTCGAGTCCCATCCGGCCGCCTTGGCGTGGAGTCTCGCGAAGCCGAGCTAGCGGGCATGCCGGCGAAGCTCCCCGACGTTCGCGGAACGACCACGCCCGAATTCCACCGGGTCTCGTGCGCGCAGTACCACACGCAGATGGCGGTCTCGGGAATGGGCGCGGACATCGGCTACGTCGTGCACGGGGACCGCGCCTGCGGAAACATCTTCAAGAACAACGTCGCCGAGACCCGCGCGCCGATGTACTCGACCATGCTCTCCGAGACCGACATGGTCTACGGAGGCGCGTCGAAGCTCGAACGGACGCTCGCCGAGGCCATCGCGCGCGGCGCCCGGGCAGTCTTCGTCCTGTCGACCTGCCCTTCGCAGCTCATCGGGGACGACGTCGGCGCCGTCTGCAAGAAGGTCGAGCGCGAGACGGGAGTTCCCGTCTTCCCGATGGACACCTGCGGGATGGTCTATCGGCCGGTTCCCGAACTTCACGACGACGTCCTGGTCGCGCTCGCCGAGAAGGTGATGCGGCCGCAGGAGGTCGAGCCACGCTCGGCGAACTTCCTCGGGTACGAGGCCGCGTGGGACGACCGGCCGGGACGCAACGTGGATGCGTTGCGCGCGTTGCTCGCAGGAATCGGCGTACACCTGCGCGCGTGCATCCCGGCGGGCGCAACGTTCGCGGACGTCGAGTCTGCCCCTGGCGCGGCATTGAACGTGGTTCGCTACTTCGACTCGAGCCGTCGGGCGGCGCGCTTGATGAAGGACCGCTTCGGCACGCCGTTCGTGAGCCCGCCGCCGCCCGTCGGAGTCGCAGGAACGGCGAGGTTTCTGCGCGACGTCGCCGGAGCCCTGGGCATCGCCGAGGCGGAAGGCACGATCGCCGCGGGCGAGGCGTGGGCGAGGACGCAGATCGCGGCTGCGCGGGCGGGCCTGCCGGATCGTCTGCACGCGGGCTACTACGTCAACCACGAGACGCACACGGGCCTCATCGGCATCCAGGGCGACCTCGCGGCGGACCTGCTCATGCTCGACGAGCTCGGCTTCGACGTCACGCTTCTGTGCATCTCGCGGCCGGAGGTCCGCGACACGCTCGCGACGCACTTCGAGTCGTTTCTCGCGCCGCGCGGGATCTCGGCGCGCGTCGTCTACTACTCCCACCCGCCCGACCTGCGCCGGATCCTGCTCGACCCGTCCATGCGCTTCGACGTTTGCTTCAACACACGATCGAACAAGCGCTACCTGCGCGAGGCGGGGCACCCCTACATCGAGCCGCCCGCCCGTGACGGCGTGCAGCCGTACTACGGGTTCGAGGGAGCGGTGCGCATGGCCTGCGAGTACTTCAAGGTCGCGAACCACATCTTCTTCCGGAAGTACGCCGCGTACACGGGGGATGCGGCGTGACCCAGACGCTCCCGGCGCTGCAGGGCGTGCAATCGAAGTCGTACGTCCAGATCGCCTGCTCGATGTTCCGCGCGCAGACCCTTCTGGCCTCCATGGGGGCGGAAGTGGCGACCGTCGTCCACGG
>Ga0247727_10003782_pt1 | contig 33049 bp, 18 predicted proteins | sample WisWelCaveWW1625_FD_202498 | JGI IMG/M metagenome (GOLD analysis project Ga0247727, IMG submission 202498) | Biofilm microbial communities from Wishing Well Cave, Virginia, United States - WW16-25 | ecosystem: Environmental > Aquatic > Deep subsurface > Groundwater > Cave microbial mat | place...
TGAGCATTGGCCGGGATATTTATCGGGTCGTCGGCGTCATGGAAAAGCAGGGCAGCGCCGGATTCTTTGGCGGGCCGAATTTCGACAGCCAGATTTATGTTCCGATCACGTCGTTTTTGCGCTCGTTCGGCGGCGGCGCTGATCGCAATTTTGATATCGCCGTGAAAGCGCCCAGCCACGAAGCGATGGGAGATTTTGAATATTCCTTGATTGGCGAGATGCGCAAGATCCGCAAACTCAAACCGGCCGAAAAGGATGATTTCTCCATCAACAAGTTGGACTCGTTGATGGCGGCGTATAATAATGTCATGGGCGTGATCGTTTTGATCGGCTTATTGATCACCAGCGTCTCGCTGCTCGTCGGCGGGATCGGGGTGATGAATATCATGTTCGTTTCCGTCACCGAGCGCACGCGGGAGATCGGCGTTCGCAAAGCGATTGGCGCGAAGAAGCGAACCATCCTGACGCAATTTCTGTTCGAATCGGCGGCGATCTGCCTGTTGGGCGGATTCGTCGGCGTGCTGCTGTCGTTCGGCGTGACCGCGCTGATCAATGCGCTGCTGATGCCGGCCAGCATCTCCATTCCCATCGTCATCGTCGCGTTAGTTGTCTCTGTCGTCGTCGGCATCTTTGCCGGCATTGTGCCCGCGTTCAAAGCGGCGAAACTAAATCCCATCGACGCCTTGAGGTATGAGTAACCATAAGCCGGACGAGCCGGAACCAAGCAAAAAATTCCAACGGATAAAAGCTGCCAACGGATTTTGACTTTTATCCTGAATTATTCGTAGCGCGGCTTTTGGCCGCAACCAAAACTGCACCACAAAGGCCACAAAGCCTGCCCTGCCGCAGGCCAGGGAACACAAAGTTTTTTTCTTTGTGCGCTTTGTGTTCTCGTATGTGGTTTAAACTTTATGGATAATACAAAACTCAGGAATCAATGAATCTCACTGAAGCATTGAAAATGGCATTGGCAGCGATCAGGGCGCAGAAACTCCGTTCGCTGCTGACTTTGATCGGCATCATTGCCGGCGTGGCCTCGATCATTGCGGTGATGACCGGAATATCGGTCATTCAAAATACGATGGAAAAGGAAATGAGCGTTTTGGGCACCACGACTTTCCAGGTCCAGAAATGGCCGGCTCGCGGATTCAACAACAACGTGGACTGGCGCAAGATTCAGCGCCGCAAGCCGGTGACGGTCGCCAACTCTGAGGCGATTCGCGAAAAAGTGAGCAGCGTCGATATCGTCGGCGCCGAATTATGGGATTTCGGACATATTGCGAAATACCGTAATGAATCCACCGAAAAAAACTTGACGATCTGTGGCGGCACCCCGGAATATAGCGCCAACAACACCCATTTTGTGGAATCGGGCCGCAACCTGACGAATCAGGATATCAAGGCCGCCAATTTTGTCGTCCTCATCGGCCCCGCCATTGCTGAGACTTTGTTTCCTTTTACGGATCCGGTCGGGCAGACCATCAAGCTCGACGACCGCAAGTACCGCGTCATTGGCGTGCTCGAAGAGAAAAGCTCATCGATGGGCGGCAATTACGACAACTACAATATCATTCCCATCACCACCTTTCAGGAAGTTTATGGGATGCGGGATCAGCGAGGCGACGCACGCTCGGTCAACGTCACCGTGCGCGCGAAAAGTGCAGCGCTGGTGCAGGACGCCATCGAAGAAACGCGGCTGGTGTTGCGCGCCGAACGGCACGTGCCGCCGCGCGAGGAAGATGATTTCACCATCTTCACCAATGACAGTATGATCAAATCATTCAACCAGGCGACGGCCGGCGTCAAGGTCGGCGCCTTCGTGGTTGGCATCGTGGCGCTGGTGGTTGCGGGTATTGGCATCATGAACATCATGCTCGTCTCGGTGACCGAGCGCACGAGAGAGATCGGCCTCAGAAAATCATTGGGCGCAAAACGCCGAAATATTCTCACGCAATTTCTCATCGAGGCCATCGTGCTCTGCAACGTGGGCGGAGTTTTTGGAGTGCTGATCGGCTTCGGCCTGGGCAACATCGTCACGTTCTTCACCGGCTTCGCGGCCTCCGTGCCGATGGAATGGGCCTTTGGCGGCCTGGCTTTCTGCACCATGGTCGGCCTGACCTTCGGCATGTGGCCGGCCATCGTTGCCTCCAAACTCGATCCGGTCAAGGCGTTGAGTTACGAGTAACCGCTCTGCGCTAATATCGTGGCTTGAAATGCAAACGCCACTTGTTCGTTTGGATGAACAAGTGGCGTTTGCGTTTTTAATGGTTCGGCAGAGTCATTAATAAATTATTCTGCCAAATAATCATTCCGCTTTTTGGTTGCGGCGAATGCCGCGTCACGGATGAGGCAACATCCAAAAGGCGGTCGATTTGAACTCCGCTAGGAGTGGAATGTTTATAGTTAAAAATTAATTCGGCAATGAAAACTCCGGAGGAGTGGCATGTTGGCCAGTGTAAAGAATCATAATTTATCAAATTGTAACAAGCTTCTCATATGTCACTCCTATCGGAGTTTCAAGAATGAAGAATCTTTACAACTATAAACATTTCAACCCTACGGGTTTTGAGTCATGCGCCTTAGCTTGACTATGGGCGTGCTCCCCTTGTGTGGCAGGGGAAAAATTTGTTTTTCTCACGAATTCTTGCTAAAATGAAGGCAGCAAAAAATAGTTGATCAAGAAGTAAAGGACAAGCATATTGTGTCATGATCGATCTCCTTGCAAGCGAATGAGTAATTCTGCAAATTGTGTTGTGGAAGGATGGGTAAAAAATGATGGAAATTATCAACAGGCTTTTAGATAAACTCACGGGTTTTTATTTTTGGTTTGCTCTAGTCTTATTAATCATTGGGCTGGCTGGATGGTTTTTACTCGGCCAAACCCAAAAGGCCGAGCAAGAGACGGCAAAACGCCAGTTGAAGCTTGCCGGTTTGATCGTGGCGGTCTACTTTTTAGGAGTTTTCGTTTATAGTATGATTTTCTCACCAAGTTACACTTTTCCTGAAGATGTTGCAGGAATTCTTGTTATGCAAATCGAGGGCGACGACGAGAAAAATTCTCTGCAGCATGATTTGGTGAGCACACTTAACACGCAACTGAGCAGAGAAAAGTCACAACAAAAGATCGAAGTGCGCGCCTTCGACAAAACTGTGACTGAAAGTATGGGCTTGGCGGAAGCGCACAAAATGGCACGCAAGATTGGCAAGGACTACAACGCGAAGTTGGTAGTTTGGGGCACTCGTGCCGGCGACAAGAAATTTCACCCAAGACTCACAGTGGTGGATGATAAACCCTGTACCGTCATAGCTGGTGACGGTGCGATGGCATCGCAAATGCTCGGTGATGTAAACTTGCCAAACGAGCTTGTTGACGAGCCTATCTCTCTTACTCATTTTATTTCTGGCTACGATTTTTTAGATCGTAAGGATTATACTTCTGCGTTGGCCGAATTTGAAGCGACGCTGAAGCGGCCAGTGGCAGATTCCACTGAATTGAACGACATCCGTTTCTATGCTGGAACCAGCCATTTGCTTTTGGCACAAAGCCAGAATAAGGATGAAATGGATCGGCATCTGCAATTGGCTACCAGTTATTACGATACGGTTTCGAATTTTTATAATAGGAACGAGCTTTCTATCCAATGGGCAGTGACTCAGAATAATTTAGGCATTACTTACGCCCTATCGCCAAAAGGTGACCGGGACCAGAATCTACGAAAAGCCATTGCCATCTTTGATGCAGCTCTTCAAATTTTCACTAAGAAAAATTTTCCGTTGAACTGGGCTGGTACCGAAAACAATTTGGGTGTAGCTTACTTGGAATTGTATACCGGCGACCATGATCGAAATCATCAGAATGCTATTGCTATGTTTGAAGCAGTTCTTCGTGTTAATATCAAAAAATACTTTCCTATCATCTGGGCCATAATCCAGAACAATTTGGGCACGGCTTATGCAAATTTGTCAACGGGTAACCGCAATGAGAATCTTCAGAAGGCCATCGCTGCCTATAACGCAGCGTTTCGGATTTTCAATGAAAATGATTTCCCAGTGGCCTGGGCTATGACCCAGAACAACCTTGGCGTTTCGTATAGGACGTTACGCATCAGTAACCGCGGCGAGAATCTTCAAAAAGCCGTCTTTGCCTTTGAAGCAGCTTTGCGCGTTTTCAATAAAAACAACTTTTCATTAAATTCTGCCGTTACTCAGAATAATTTGAGCGAAACGCAAAGTCTTTTGAACAGTGCGGAAGAAGCCTGGGTACGTCATTACGCTTCGGGTCGCTTCCCAGGTCATGATGAGATTACCGCTATGACAGTTGATGAAGATGGCAATGTCTATGTCACTGGTTATAGCTCAAATCCTGCATTTGGATTGGCATACTTAACTATTAAATACAACTCCTCAGGAAAGCAGATCTGGACAGTTCGCTATGGCGGTACTGGTAATGGTGATGATGTGGCTCTTGCCATACAGGTAGATGCATCAAAGAATGTCTATGTGACAGGCAAGAGTTGGTCAGGCACATCCTATGACTACGCCACAATCAAATACAACAGCGCAGGAGATGAACAATGGGTTGTCCGCTATAACGGTCCTGGAAACGACGATGATCAGGCAAAAGCACTTGCGGTTGACAAACGGGGTAATGTTTATGTAACAGGTACGAGTCCAGGTGCAGGCACATTCGATGATTACGCTACTATCAAATACAACAGCATCGGAAACGAAGAGTGGGTCACCCGATATAATGGTTCAAGAGATTCTATTGATCAGGCAATCGCTCTTGCTTTGGACGACTCAGGAAATGTTTATGTGACAGGCGTGAGCATTGGAGCAGGCACATCCGGTGATTACGCCACGATCAAATACGCTAGCAGCGGGAAGGAAAAGTGGGCGATCAGATATAATGGTTCTGAAAATTCTAGTAACAAACCACCCTCACTGTGGATGGATTGGGGAATGTCTATGTAGCGGGATCAAATGGTACTGTGAAATACAACCAATCTGGCATTCACCAGTGGGTCTCTCACTCTCTAGGAATAGCATATGACCTTGCTATTGATGGTGTGGGAAATGTCTATGTAACAGGAGTAATTCAGACAGGAGTGTTGCGTACTGACTATGCAATAATCAAATACAATCCAGATGGCATCAGGCAGTGGTTTGTCCGCTATGCCAGTAACGCACCATTAGGTGATGACGCCGCTCTTGCAGTTGACGGCAGTGGCGACGTCTATGTGACGGCAAGAGTTGGTGAGGAAAACTTTGATCTTGTCACGATCAAATATAATAGCGTAGGAATTGAGCAATGGACAGTACTCTACAATGGCGATGTGAGATCTCCTGCCGTGAGGTCTCCTCTAACAACTGGAAAAGAAGATATTGTTATTGTTGCCGTTGACAAATTGAGGAATGTCTATGTGAAGGGAGGAGAAGATGATTATGTCACGATCAAATATAATAGCTCAGGAAACGAGCAGTGGGTCGCTCGCTATGATGGTCCAGGAACTTCTAAGGACTTTGCAAAAGCAGTTGCTATTGACGGCTCTGGAAATGTTTATGTAACGGGAGTGAGTGACTCATCTTACAGATATAGTGCCTATGCCACGATTAAATATAATAGCTCAGGAGATCAGCAGTGGGTTGCCTGTTATTATGACACGATATTCGATGTAAATGCTATTAAGGTTGATCACGTAGGGAATGTTTATGTAAATGGAACAAGAGGCAGTAATCTAGATGAGTCTGACTTTGTTACTATTAAATACAACACCTCAGGAATTATGCAATGGGTAGCACGTTATGGCGGCTCCGAAAATTGTCAAGATCGTGCCGAAGCACTTGCAGTTGACAGATGGGGAAATGTGTATGTGACAGGGAATAGTAAAGGAAGACTAAATCGCGAGGAGTATTATGTGACAATCAAATACAATAGTTTAGGGGATAAGCAGTGGATCGCACGGTATAATGTCGACGAAAGCCCCTATCGCAGCGAGAAAGTTATTGCAATTGACGAATTGAGAAATGTTTATATAACGGGCATGAGTTGGTCATACACATCTTATGATTACATCACGATCAAATACGACAGCGTAGGAGTTGGACAATGGGTTGCCCACTACAATGGTCCAGGGAATGACGCAGACCGTGCAGCGACAATTGCAGTTGACAAATGGGGCAATGTCTATGTGACAGGAAGGAGCCGAGGTGTTGGCACATCCGATGATTACGCCACGATCAAATACAATGCCGCTGGAGTCGAACAGTGGGTAGCACGCTACCATGCTCCTGGAATTTCTAAATATGGAGCAGTAGCTCTTGCTGTTGACGATTTGGGGAACGTCTACGTAACTGGAACTGAAGGTATTTATAATTCCAATCATTTTGTCACGATCAAATACAACAACGCTGGAATCGAGCAATGGGTTGCCCGATACAACTCACACAGAGATTATGACGGCGGTCTGGCAGATCTCACTATTGATGATTCGGGGAATATTTATGTAACAGGATCTATCCGTATGGCGAGCAAATCTTCCTGTGACTACATCGTGATTAAGTACAACAGTGATGGAGTCGAGCAATGGGTCGTTTATTACAATAGTTTGGGGAATCATGAGGACAGTGCAGGAGCACTCGCAATTGACGTTTCAGGAAATGTGTATGTGACAGGCTCAAGCGGTGCTGGTGGGCGGCGGAGTCATTTTCCTTTTGAAGGAATTTATACTACTATCAAGTACGTTCAGCCTTCTGTTTCATTTAAAAAATAACAGACCGATGGACCTTGTGGCTCATATGTCATCAGGAATACTCAAAAGAACACCCCTTCTTATACCGCTTGGCAGTGGTCTCTCGCCGCAGGCAGAAGCCGCTGCGCTCATGACGCAGTATGGTGACCGCGAGGTGCAGCCAGAGAGGTCGCAATGGATTTGTTGAAAGGCGGTGCTTCGTGATTTTGCTGGATGGCTTCATTCTACAAAATACCGCAAAACGAAGATTTCGCACACAGCAATGAAAAATCCGCCTCACATTTTTATCAGCTATTCTTCCACAGACTGAAGCCTCGTTGAAAAAATCCACCTTGCCCTGGAAGCAGCCGGCTTCAACGTCTGGCGCGAGCAAACGCGCTTGGAAACCCATACGGGCGCAGCCGACTGGTCGCGGGAAATTGCTTTCGCCCTGGCGGATGGCGACGCTGCCTATTTGATATGGAGCCAACACGCCGCCGTTTCAAAATGGGCTGCGCCCAAGGGGTCAAGCACGAATAATCCGCAAGCGGATCAAATTTTAATATTTGCTTTTCTCGCGATTTCTTGCTAAAATGAGTGCATCAATAAGTCAGGAGCAGATTAAGTGATGAACGATCGAATTGTTGTCAATCCCAGGGTGCTTGGCGGCAAACCTTGCGTTAAAGGCACGCGCATCCCAGTCTATATGGTTTTGGAATTGGTGGAGGCGGGCATTTCTTTTCATGATATTCTCACCAAATTTTATCCGCAGCTTTCCGAAGAAGATATTAAAGCCTGCGTCGCCTACGCGCGTCAAATCGTCCAGAACGAAGAAGTACACTTTGTACTTGAGCAAGCCGCGTGAGAATCTTTATCGACGAATGTGTCTGGCAAGTCACGCGGGACTTTGTTCAGCAACTCGGCCATGACATGGCAACAGTTGAAGAGCGCGGCTTGGCCGGCGCCGACGATGAAATTGTGCTGGCGCAGGCGGTCTCGGAAAATCGCGCTCTTTTAACCCGTGACATGCACTTCTCGAACATTCTGCTTTATCCTCCCGCTGATTATCTGGGAATTATTGTATTGAAAATCGTGCCATACACGATTAACCCGGTGCATCATACTTTAACCTCCGTTTTCGCGCATTTCACTCAAGACTCCATCAAAAAAGCGTTAATTGTTGTCGATCGCAACAAATTTCGCGAGCGCCGATAGAGTTACTCAACGCAATGGGGCAATAACGGCAACCCATACGGGCGCAGCCGACTGGTCGCGGAAAATTGCTTTCGCCCTGGCGGATGGCGGCGTGGTCTGTTTGATATGGAGCCAACACGCCGCCCGAGAAAAGCAAAAAAGATAAAAAGAGAAAACGGAAAAAATGAAAAGGGCGAGTGGGAGAAAAGGTGAAAGTATCAGAGTTCAAGCTCATCCAGAATGAGCACACGCAGTTCGGTCACGCGGTTCCGTTGTACATCGTTGGTTAGAAACGCCTGGCAACCAGTCTCTATGGACGATGATCCCATTCCTTACGTAATTCGTTGACGTACTCTTGCGCATCAACACCCTCCCAAATTTCCGCCCCCAGGCCCTCGAGCTCAAGCAAACTACGCTGGCGCGGTGCTTCAGCTTCCTTTGGCATTGTTGCTGCCAGGTCCTGGATAATCATCGCCGTCAAGCTCAACCGCTCGGCAGGATTGAGCAGTTTGATATACTGCTGGTAGAGCTTTTGAACGCTCATTGTATTCATACGTATTCTTCTCCAATTCCATATTTTATAAAATAGCATTTTTTCGCAACAGCGCAATAAAAATTTTGCGTTCATTAGTTTTCAGAAAGAGCCGCGAGTCCAGGCGCAGTTTTCAGTTGCCAGTGGAATTTTTTATCAGCCATTCTTCCAAAGACTGAAGCCTCGTTGAAAAAATCCATTTTGCCCTGGAAGCAGCCGGTTTCGACGCCGGGCGCGAGCAAACGCGCTTGGAAACCCATGCGGGCGCAGCCGACTGGTCGCGGGAAATTGCTTTCGCCCTGGCGGATTGCGACGTTGTCTGTTTAAAGAATATAATTCGCTCGACGCTTGTTTGCAATACGTTTTTATTTAACCAGCATCTTTCTCGTTGCGGCGTGATCGCCGAATTGCAATCGACAAAAATAGGCGCCGCGCGCCAACGCGTTTGTTGAAAAAGGAACAGTGTGTTCTCCGGAATTGAATTCTCCATCTACAATTGTAGCGATTTCTTTTCCGAGCACGTTAAAAACTTTGAGCGTCACTCGTGCGCGTTGTGGCAGGGTGAAACGCATTGTCGTCGTTGGACTACCGAAGGTTCCCCGCCCGAGCGGGGAAAAAGGATTGGGGTAATTTTGCTTCAACTCAAACCCGGCGGGAGACAAGCCAGAACCTCTTTGCTCCACGCGCGTTGTCTTCTGCGCCCACGCTCCAACGATTTTTGGAACGCCCGGTTGGTTGATTGGCGGCGTCGCGCCGATATAACACGCCACCTCGCCATTCGGAAATTTGATCACGGCGGGATCGAGCAACAGACCGACGTTTGCCGCGCCATCGGCAAGCAATGATTGGGTTTGAGTGGTATCGAAAACCACACCGTCACCCTCCGTGAAAGCGATTCCGCCGGGCGCCTTCATGTTGCGATGATAAATGCGAATTTTGCCGTTCGTCAAATAAACCGGATGCGGATCAACGTCGTGATTCCGCAAAACATTTTTTCTCGATTCCGCGCGCCACGTCAAACCCCAATCCGTGGAAATCGCCGTGCGCGTGCCGTTGGTGCGATACCAGTCGCCGACGTAATAAACGCGCCAGACGGAGTCCGCGACTTGCAGCGCCGCCGGCACACTCGCAATCGAATCATCTTCGGCGCCCGATTGATAGCGCACGCCGGCTTCACGCCCCCAATTGATGCCATCGTAGGAAATCCAACTCACGAGTCGACTTTTATGTCGTTGTGGTGTTGAAGTGCGTAATGGCTCTTCAGTAATATACCGCGTGCGGCCATCCGGCAAATAAATGAACGCGCCGTCTCCGGCTTGCGCTCGCGCAAAGTTCGTGAGCGGCGTGAAGGTGCGACCCTGATTGCCCGTGATGGCTTGCCCGCGGCCACCTTGCCCCGCATATCCAAGAATCACGCGCCCGTCATTCGCAATATTGATTCCCGGCACACTCGCACGTGGAATAACGGCCGTCGAATCGAGCGTGAAAACTCTGCCTTCTTCGGGTTTCAAAGTAAAATAAGACTTCCATTCAACCGGCGTCCGCGTTGGCGGTTTGATTTGATATTTATTGATGAAAACGCCTTGTCCGCCGGCGTCGTAACTCATGTACAGAAAATCGCCCCACAGCAAAAGACTCGGACGATAGCGTTTGGCGGCGGTTGCGTGTTGACGCCGGAGGAGAATAAAATTTTCGTCGAACACCGCGAGATCAACGTGCTCGCCCTCATTCGGATCGCCGGCATAAATATGATGAAACGCCAGATACCAAAATTTATTTTTTGCATCATAAACCGAGCCAGTGGCGAACCAATTGCCGTCGCCGTTCGTGCTTTGAATAATGATCTGTCCGCGCGACAATGCCGAAGACCAATCCGGATGCCACCGGGTGAGCACCAACGACGCGCCTTTGCCAAACGTCACACCGGTAAACATGTTAAACAATCCATCTTTGAAAACGATACTGCCGATGTTGTTATGCGGCTGGGTGATGGCCGTCGTCATCGGCGTTCCGATCACATTCAAATTCTGATCGAACTTATGAAAAATCGTTTGCGCCGGCGGTTTGTAATAGCCGACGTGAATGAAATCGCGCCTCGACAATTTGCTCCCAAATAAAAAGTCTTTGCAACTGCGCCGATTTCAACTTATCTTATGAATGAAAAATTTCGGAGCCTCCAATGACTTTTCAACCGACCACGCTGTTGAGCACGATCCGATCGCTGCTGGCGATCGCGGAAATCGAGAACGCTTTGCCGGTGGCGCTCGATCTCGTCAGTGATTATACCGGCGCCGAACGCGGCTGCCTCGAATTGTACGGCGAGAGCGGCGAAATCGTCATTAAAAAAACGCGCGCCCGGGGCCGGGACGTCGACGATATTCAGCTCAGCAAAATCAGCAGCAGCGTAGTGGCGCATGTGCGCCAGACCCGGGTCACGGTCATCAGCGCGAACGCGATGAAGGATGAGCGTTTTGATGATCCGGTGCGGCTCAAGCGCACCATTCTCGAGCAGAAGCTGCTGTCCGTGGCGTGCGCGCCGCTCCTGGACGGCGATAAGATTTTCGGCGTGCTTTACCTCGACCATCGCGGGCAGGAGGGGAAATTCACTGATGAAAACCGCCGCCTGCTCGACGAGCTGGTGGCGCTGCTCACCGCGCCGCTGGCGCAAGCGCTGGCGCACACGCTGACGCGCCGCCGCGAACGCGAGCGCCTGCAGCGCCGCTTCGAGCACGTGGTGGCGGCGATGGAGCGCGAGAAAGGCTATCACGACATGCTCGGCGTGAGCGCGGCCATGCAGCAAGTCTATCAATTCATCGAATACATCAAAGATTATGACGAATACAACGTCTTGATTCTCGGCGAGCCCGGCACGGGTAAAGAGCTGGTCGCGCGCGCCCTGCACCTCGCCGGCCGGCGCAGCCGGAAAGAAATGATCGCGTTTGATTGCTGCACGGCTACCGAGACCATGCTCGCTTCCGAACTGTTCGGCCACGAGAAGGGCGCGTTCACCGGCGCCGATCGCAAGCGCGACGGGCTGATTTACGCGGCCGAGGGCGGCACGCTCTTTTTGGACGAGATCGGCAACCTGAGTCGCGAGGTGCAAAAAAAATTGCTGCGCTTTTTGGACGAAAAAAAATATCGCCCTCTTGGCTCCAACAAAACCTGTGAAGCCGACGTGCGCCTGATTTTTGCGACGAATAAACCTCTGGAAAAAATGGCGGCCGATGGCAGGTTCATGCCGGATTTGCTCGATCGACTGCAAAAAGGCCGCACGCTCACCCTGCCGCCGCTGCGCGAGCGTGGGAAAGATATTCTGCTGATTGCCGACGACATGCTGAGAATTTTTAACGAGCGCCACCAGACGAATCATCGCTTCAGCGCCGCGGCGCGCGAGTGGCTGCTGGGCTATGCTTTTCCCGGCAACGTGCGCGAGCTGAAAAAGATTGTGGATAATGCCGCCTTTGCGCTCGCTTTTTCGTCCGAAGCCGAAGAGGTCATTCCGCCGGAGCATTTAAGCCGCCTCACGCTCGTGAATGCGCCGCGCGATTTTGCCGGCGGTGATAGCGAGAGGTATGCGCAACCTCTTCCCGAGACTTATCGCGGCCGCCGTTTTATTGCGGGATATTCTTCCGCCACCGACAAGAATGATAAATATGAATGGCATGAGCAGTTGCTCGTCTCCATCAAACAGGCCGCCGGCATTCCGTTTCGATTCGCCAAAGAGGCGATGATCAAAGCGTTCGAGTACAATTACATCATTGCCTTGTTGCGCGAAGCCAGAGGCGTCGAAAAGGACGCCATCGCCCGCGCCGAGGTCGACGCCAAAACGCTGATCGAGAAAATGAAACTGTTTGGCCTGAAGCTCGATTGGTTTAAAGTAATGAGGCAGCTTTAACTTCGCCCGGATTCTCCCAGGCCGGAACCCCGAAAGAATAACCTGCTCACGGAAGTGGAACGGCGCACGGAATTTTTTTCCGTGCGCCGTTCCATTTCCGTGAGCCAGAAAAGCTTTTGGAATTTTATTCCAGGTTTTTTTGCGTTAGTTTTATCGTCATCGAATTGGCCTTTACTCCAGTCGTCTGGAATTCTCTCCAGTTTTTTCTTTCTTCACCCTTGTACTTTTGCCCGCCGGTTTGATTTAACCTTTTGATAATGCGCTGGAGGCGATTTTCCCAAGCCGCGTTTTCTTCCGGCATGAAGGTTGAATAAGTAATTGTTACCTGCAGCCGGAGTGCAAGCTTTAGCTTGCAAAACAATTTGCTTTTGCCTGCAAACTAAAGTTTGCACTCCGTTCCGGAAAAAATTTGGTGCGCGCGCATCTTTCATCACGATTTCCATGGCCGTGGAATTTATTCACTTTATTCCACCACGCCCCGCTCATGCGAATTTAGACTTAACTCTCGAAGCGGAGTAGAGCCAATTCGCGAATGATCGGGGCACGAAAGGAAAAACATGAAGACAGATGCCAGGCAGTTTACCGGTGAAGAAAATCACGCCATCACCACGGCGGAGGCGCTGACGTTTATCAGGCAATTCCGCGAGCATTACGGCGCGGAGACAGCGCCGGGTGTATTTTTTGACAAACAGGCCGTGCAGACGATTTTGGATCAACCGCATGCGGTCGGCCTGCGTTATTATTATGGCACGGATCTATTCGATCAGACCCGGCTTGTGTTGGTGGGAACCAGCGCCAACCGCAATGATTTGCTGGAAGGCGAGCCGCTCAAAGCCTCCGTCATGAATCCGCCGCTGACGGATCGCGGTTTGTATAACCGCGACGAGGTGAGCCACAAGATTTCTCTGGAGGCCGCGGCGGAACTGACGGTGCGCTATCAGGAAAGCCTGCAGCCCGGTCAGCCGAAAGGCGGTTTCTTCGGCAAACAGGCGATTCAAAAACTGCTCGATCATCCTGAATGTGTCGGCCTGCGTTTCTACTTTGGCGCAAAACGCGATGGCGCTCGCGTTATCGTGGTAATGTGCGTGGACAAATTCGGCGCCGAGATGTTTCACGGTCCCGCAGTGGACTTGTCAATCGGTTGTCCACCAATTTGTAGTCCGCCGAATCTTTTGAATCACGGAATCGTCACAAAGAGCAAAACGACGACGGAATTTGCTGCTTAAAAAACAGCAACGAATAATGGCTAATTTAAGCCCATCCGGAAAGCACGAGCTCCGGATGGGCTTTTATTTTCCGAGCAGCACATTTGCATTCTTACGTTTTTTATTTAGCTTGCTTTTGTAAAATGGTCTGTTTATTTTTATCGAGTTTTAGCCTGACTTATGTGTTGTCAAATTTGGCACAAATATGTTTTATGACCCAATGATGAAATTGTCAATGCGGTTGTGGTTGATCGAATCTTTTGAATCAGGAATGACCACCAAGAGCAAAACGACGGCGAAATTTGTTGCTTAAAAAACAGCAACGAATAATGGCTAACTGAAGCCTGTCTGGAAAGCACGAGCTCCAAATGGGCTATTGAAGCATTTGATTCTACTCAGTCAAAGATGATTACCAACTACCACACGGTCTTCACTGTATCCATCATTTCAACTTTCTTGCCGTTTCTAACAAGCATTGTCCTTTTGAGGTATCTTAAAGCGGAGAAGACCTTGAGGCTTTGCTGGTTTTTTTTTGCTTTTGCCGCAATAACGGAGATCGTTCTTTATATTTTTTCTTCAAAGAATAAACAGAGTGCATGGATTTTCCATATCTATACATTTTTAGAATATGTCTTGATCACCATGATCCTTGCAAACTGGCAAAATAAATCGTCAATTGCAAAGCTGGTGCGTATCAGCATCCCGATTTATATTTTTTTCTTTATACTTATAAAAACCGTCGGCCTGGAAAGTTTTGAAACGGGTTTATACAACAATATCACCAGGCCGCTTGCCCTTCTTTTGTTGAGCACGTTCGCTTTCCTCGCCCTGCAAAACTTATGGAGCCAGACGCCGGCAAATCTCACCAACGATTATCGTTTCTGGATGTTGCTCGCCATGGCGTTATATTATAGCGCGTCGCTGGCCCTTTTTGCTTTTATGTTTACCAAAGACCAAAACTTGTTGATCGCATTGTTCAAAATTCACGCCGTGGTCAATATCATGCGCAATATTTTGTTCACAATCGGTGTGCTGCGGCTGAGAGGCGCAAAGCAGAAGACTCTTCAGCCCGCCTCGGCGTCCTGAGACGCAAGCCCTTGGATACCGGCGGCAGCGCCGGTATTTTACCTGCAGTCAGGATGACTGCGCTACGTTTCTCCATCAATAAGGATGGCTTGCTTATTCGTTTTCCTGAATGATTTTCTCTCGCAGGGCATATTTGATCAGGTCCGCGATGCTGTCGAGTTTGAGTTTTTCCATAATGTTGCGGCGGTGGGCGTCCACGGTTTTGGAGGAAATCTTCAGGCGGCCGGCAATCGTTTTGCTGTTTTCGCCCTGCGAAATCAGGCGCACGATCTCCAGCTCGCGCTCGGTGAGGTCGTTCGGATGGCGGGACGAAGATTGCCGCGTGAAGAGCACGAATTCATCTTCAACCGTCGGTTTGATTTCCGCGCCGAAATAAAATTTGCCTTGCATGAGGGTTTCGATAGCTTCCCGCAGCTCGTCGATCGTGCAGCCTTTTGACAAATAACCGGAAGCACCCGCCGCCATCATGGCTTTAATCGTGGGTCCGTCCTCCCACTGGGAAAGCGCCAGGACTTTGATGTCTTTGTGCAACGACGTGATTTTGCGCGTGGCCTGTATGCCCGTCATTTCCGAGCCGCGCAAACCGATGTCCATCACGATGACGTGCGGTTGAAGTTTCGCCGCCAGATCAATCGCGGCAAAGCCGTTATCCGCCTCACCAACCACTTCCAACTCGGATTGGTCTTTCACGAGCGCTCTAAAGCCTTCCCGCATAATGCGTTGATCTTCGACCAGTAAAATTTTGATCTTCATGGCACCTGATCTTTTGTAACGTTACGATAGAGTTACAGTTACCCACACCGTAATTTTTCCCCCGCCCAAATCGGTTGATTTGCCGATCGCCATGTCACCCCCGTAATATTCCGCCCGGTTTTTCACGTTGAATAAGCCGAAACCTGCGTCGGCGCTCGGCGTCAACGGATTCGTTTCCGATTCAAAGCCGGAGCCGTTATCCTGCACCGTAACGGCGAGGGTGTCGTCCCGGCGGGTGAGAGCGATCAGAATTTCGTCGGCGCCGCCGTGCTTCCTGGCGTTCATGATAAACTCCCGGACGGCCTTATAGAGAAAAATGGCAATTTCCTGATTGAGCGGGTAATCCTGCCAGGCGTCTTCGAGGCGAATCGAGATTTGGTGCCGCTGTTTAAAATCCACCGCCAGCGAATCAACCGCGGCCGCAAAGCCGACATTGTACAGCACCGGCGGAACCAGATCGGAAATCACTGAGCGGGTGCCGCGCTTAAACTTTTTAATCGTCTCATCAAGCTCTTCGAGGCCGCGACTGAATTCCGTCGAAGGACTCTTTTTCTTCAATTCATCAAGAAGGCGTGAAGAGGTCATCAGGACCTCTCCGATGCGATCGTGCAGGTCTTCGGCAATGCGCCTTCTTTCCCGCTCCTCCTTTTCCGAAGACGTGACCGAGAGCATTTTGAGTTTCTTTTGCGTTTGCAGCAGCTCCGCGGTCAGGTCATAGCCCCGGGCGATTTTAAATTCGGTTCGGCCTGCGTCATTTTTGCAGTCCTGCATTTCCCACTTAATCGACAACGTATTGCCCTCTGGCATTTTCAAAAGCGCCGTGGCTTTGCCGCGGTCGTGTTCCATGGCGGAATCGCCGGCGGCGCCGGCGGAGTTCAGCAGTTCCATAGGCAGAAAACTCAACTCCTGTTTTTTTTTGCCGATAAACGACTTGCGAAAATATTCCTGTGATGCGGAATTTTGCACCTTAAATTCAGCCACCCGATCGTGCTCGTCAAAAACAATGGTCAGCAGCGCCGGCGAGGATTCAATGGCAGCGTCAATCAGCCGTTGCGCTTTTCGCAGCCTTTTCCCCGAAAACACCAGATGAAAGGCCAGCATGCCGACGACCAGAATAATCACGCCCGTCGTCAGCGCCATGGCCGTGATAAATTGCATGGATTCCGTTTCGATCACGATCGCGCTCCTTAAAAATGAAGACATATCCATTCTAAGAATTTTCGCGATCAATCAAAAGAAAATTATTGCGCCGCGCGTACCGCGTCAGTGGCAGACACGTAGCGCAGCCATCCTGGCTGCCCCGCGAACGGAGCGCTACGTTTGCCTGCCGCGACTTGAGTGATTGCGGTCTCGTCTCGCCAGCGCTTCCTGATGAGGCTCCCCCCGTGCCCCATCATTCCGGAACCGAGGTGAGAAGCACTGGATCAGAGACAATGTAAAAAACCCGCACCACATTTTCACTAAGCCTTTGGCGCAAGCGCTAAGTATTTCGCTGCGCCCCGCCCGTACCGCAACATTGATGTTGCGGAAAAATGACGGGAAATTTACTGATATGACAGCAAGCCAATTTCTTAGCAAACGAGTGGAATGCCTATGGTTTTTGAGCGCCGGAAAGTCGATCTTCTTTCTACCTGAATTTTGCACTAAAAATATACCGCAACGAAAAAAGAACTGCAACGAAAGGAAATTTGTAAATTTTAGAAATTATCCATCCCACCAATTGGGTGGGATAATGTTTTTAGGCGTCGTTGATGAAATCCACGATTTTAAAGGCTTTTTTTGTTGCAGTTCTCTTTTCGTTGCAAAATCAAGGTTCTATATGTCTGTTTCATGCGAAAAACCAACACTGTAATTCCAACCACTTTTTTATGGAGACGCACGCTATGGATCCAAAAGGTTTTTTTGCCAGCTTGTTCGATTTTTCGTTCACGGAATTTCTGACGATCAAAATCATCAAGCTGCTTTTCATTCTCGGCATCATCGGCGCGGCGCTCGGGTCGCTGTTTTATCTCATCAAAGATTTCGGCCTCTCCTCGCTGCTCATCGCTCCCCTCATCTTTATCGCCTCGGTTTTCCTGCTGCGCATCTGGCTGGAACTGGTGATGGTGGTGTTTCGCATCGCCGACAACACCACGCAACTGGTGGATCTGGGCAGGAAGAACAGCGCGGCCACCACCAACCCGTTTTAAGGGTGAAGCGTAACGCGGCATCAGCCGCAACCAAACTCAACCACAAAGGGCACAAAGGACACAAAGAAAGAACACAAAATTTAACTGTTTTTTCTTTGTGCTCTTTGTGATCTTTGTGGTGAAAAAAATCCCTGGCCTGCGGCAGGGCAGGCTTCGCGGTTGTGATAGTTTTTCCCGAGTAATACTATAACGCGACATTCGCCGCCACCCAAGGCTGAATGATCAATGTATCTTCGTCAAAAACAATTGGAGAATACTCGCTGGCTGATTTGAATTACTCCGGTCTCAAAGCCATGTATGTTTTTCCGCCAGGCGGGAAAAAGTAATTGTTATTCATTTGGAAAGGAGTGTATCAATATGAAATCGTCATTTTCGCAGACACCGGCACTCTTGTTAAAAGTGCTCTTGCTTTTGCTGATGATCGGCGGTTGCGGCAAGAAGAACGCGACCGAGCCTAAACCCGATCCCAACGCCGACATTCCAACGGATCCGGCGAATGTGACCGTGCCGGCGCCGGCCGTCAATAATTTAAAGCCGGCCGCCACCTTTGCTAAAACTTCCGGCAACGACAATCGCATTCGCCTCAATCTTCTCGGCATGCTCGATCCCACCAACAATAACCTGCCGATTGTGTTCACGGCGAATCAAAATTTGTACATCACGGAAGACGACGTCGTGCAGGGCATTCTCGTCAAACCCGCCGGCAACAACAACGTGCTGCTGGCCGATGTGGCTTTTATCGTGGACAACTCCGGCAGCATGGCGGAGGAAGCGGACTCGGTGGCGAACAGCATCGCGCAGTTTGCGACACGGCTGGCGGCGAGCGGGCTGGACGCGCGCTTTGGTTGTGTCGGTTACGACGACGGCGGCAACGTCAGCGGCGCGATCAATTTGACCACGGCCGGCCGGCTGAATTCATATTTGAATCGCCGCATTTCGAATATACCTCTGCGCGGCACCTCGCGCACCAGAGGTTTTGCCGGCACGGACAGCGTGCAACTGTTGAATACGGCGCGGACTTACGCGCCGACGATTGTCGGTGAGAATGGCGTGGTGGCGATTCGCTTCGCGCAGCAGCTATTCAACTGGCGCGCCGGCGCGCAGCGGGTTTACATCAACTTCACGGATGAGCCGACGCAACCCAATCGCGACGCGGCCTGGGCAACGGCTCTGCTTTGCCAGCAACTGAGCGGCGTCGCCACGATTCACACGATTTGGAGCGGCGGCGACACGACGTTTTTTCGAGAAACCGAGTTGTTGAATGAGAAACCGTGGCGCATGAGTTATTGCACCGGCGGCACGATCAAGGTCATTCCTTCTTCCGCGCAAAATTTGAATCTCGCGGATTTGCCGGTGACCAACGCGCTGGCCAACAGCTATCTCGTTGAATTCATCACGGCCAATCCCACCGCGGCGCACACCGTCACCATCACGGTCAAAACCGGCGCGCGCGCCGACGGCCGGACGGTGTATCCAAATATTACTTATTAAATGCGCGGTCAGTCCGGCTGGCGCTTGCAAGCGCCAGTTGGACTCGCGCATCACATCGCCACACAGAGGTTTATCATGAAAAAATTTTCCGGCGTCGCCATCATTCTCTGCGGCCTGTTGCATTTTCCTTTACAGACGCAATCCAATTGCTGCGATTTCAAAACCTGACTTCGGAGGCGCATGATGAAAACGATCTTTGCAGGCGTAAACATGAAACGCCTGCTTTCTTTCTTCGCTGTCATTGTCCTGCCTGGAGCGCAAAGCCTACAGGCGCAGTGGGTTCAAACCAGTGGATTCTACGAAAGCGATGTTACTTGCTTTGCCGTGAATGGCTCGAATCTCTTTACGGGAACTGATGGCGACGGCGTGTTTGTTTCCACCGACAACGGCATAAGCTGGGTGCGTCCAGACAATACCGGCTTGACGAACATTGATGTTTATGATCTTGCCGTAAACGGCTCGAACCTTTTTGCGGGGACTTTCGGCGGCGGTGGCGGCGTGTTTCTTTCCACTGACAACGGCTCAAATTGGACTCGAGTGAATACCGGCTTGACGAGCACTCTTGTCAACTCTCTTGCCGTGAGCGGCTCGAATCTCTTTGCAGGAACATTTGGCAGTGGCGTGTTTCTTTCCACCAATAACGGCACAAGCTGGGCGGCTGTTAATACTGGCTTGACCAACTCTTATATTTGGTGTTTTATCGTGAACGGCTCGAATCTATTTGCGGGAGCTAGAGATGGCAGCGTATTTCTTTCTACCAACAATGGTACAAGCTGGACAGCCGTCAGTATCGGCTTGACGGACCGTTCTGTCTATTCTCTTGCCGTGAACGGCTCGAATCTATTTGCGGGAACTTTCGGCGGCGGCGTGTTTTTTTCCAACAATAATGGCACAACCTGGAAGGCTGTTAATGCCGGTTTAACGAACATTGAAGTCAGGTCTCTAGTCATGAACGGTTCGAATCTTTTTGCAGGAACGAATGGCGGCGTGTTTCTTTCCGCCAACAATGGCACAAGCTGGACGGCTGTTAATACCGGCCTAACGAACACTTTTGTTAATGCTCTTGCCGTGAATGGCTCGAATCTCTTTGCAGGAACTCTTATAGGTGGCGTGTGGCGACGTCCGTTGTCAGAGATGGTTACCGCAGTTGAAGATGATTTCAGTCAAGCACCGGTTGGTTTTGCGCTGGAGCAAAACTACCCCAACCCCTTCAACCCCTCAACGCAAATCTCCTTCGCGCTGCCCTCGGCGCAAAAGGTGACGCTCAAAGTTTATGATCTCTCCGGCAGGGAAGTCGCCACGCTGCTGCACAACGAGCACAAAACGCCGGGCTTGCACGAAATAATTTTCGAAGCCAAAAATCTTCCCAGCGGCGTTTATCTGTACCGCTTGCAGGCGGGTGATCCTTCGGCAAGACCTCGGCGAGCTCGGTCGAGCCGCTCAGGACAAAGTTTTGTGGAGACGAAGAGGATGGTTTTGATCAGATAAAGTCATACGAATTTTTCCATGTATGCTGATGAAGGGTAAGAATGCAACCTCCCCCTTTATTTCATATCCTTCATGTCATAAGAGTTTGGCCAGAAGATTTTGTAAAAACATTTAATTTGGAGACAAAGCTATGACGCAATCATTGTTGCTTAAACTTATCCTTCTTACCCTTCTCTGCTTTGGCTGCTCATCAAACTCAAACGATCCCAGGCAGCTGCTCGGGCTGTGGCGAGATGAGACCGGTTTTATGCATGTGGAATTTTTTGAAGACGGAACCTATGCCGGACGTGACGGCAAAAAGCACGCCTGGAAACCGCTTGATGAAGATGGGTATGTTTTGATGGACGATCTGAGAACGGCGTTCACGATGCGAAAGGATACCCTCATTCTTGTTCCTGAACCGCAAAAAGGACTGCGGCTGCAAGGGCAAATCTTCCGGCGTTATACCGAGCATGAATTAAAAAGCTATCGGCAAGATCGACAAGTTACCCGCGCGCTGCACCATGCCAGTTCAAGCGGCGATACCAATGCCGTAAAAGCGCTTCTCGACAAAGGCGCGTATATCAACACGGTGGGTGAAGGCTACTCGCCGCTGTTTCTGGCGATCAATGATGGGCATACCGCGGTGGTGCGCCTGCTGCTGGAGAGAGGCGCGGACCCCAATTTGACCGACATTAACACCGGACACCGTGCGGCGTTGCACTTTGCGAGTGAATACAACCGACCGGAGATTGCAAAAATTCTGCTCGAACATGGCGCTGATCTTCACGGGAAAACCAGGTACAGCGGTGAAACGCCGCTGGCTATGGCCGTTCTGCGCCGGCACTTCGAGCTCGCAGAAGTGCTGTTGGAAAAAGGGGCAAACATAAACGATCAGGATGCAGAGGGCAACACGGCTCTGCATGTTGCGGCCTCGAGATATGACAATGTCACGACTAAATTTTTGCTCGACCATGGCGCGAACGTGAACCTCAAAAATAAACACGGAAAAACGCCGTTAGGGCAGTTGTCTGAGCGGGAGCGTGTCGCCGAAGCCGCCAAATTATTGGTCGCCGCCGGTGCAACGGAATGAGTGCCTGGCTTCATTAACCAAACACTCACACATAACCTGATGGTCGCCGCCGAGATGCCGGGCTTCCAGCTGAAAATCGAAAGCCTGACCGCGAAGAAGATTGTGATGAAGATTGATAAGTGATGGGAGAGATGTTGCAGCGACTGGTCGCGATGTCAAAATCTGGCGTAGAAACTAATTAGTTAAATCTGTGTAAAAAAAAGCAAAGCCTGCCCTGCCGCAGGCCAGGGAAAGTTTGGTTCACGGAAAAGAACTCTCACGGAAGTAAAGCATTTTATGATTTCATTTCCGTGAGCTGTTCCAATTCCGTGAGCGACTATTTTTTGGGTTCCGGCTCGTCCGGCTTATGAGATGAATGATGAAAACTATCTTTACAGACACAAACATGAAACGCCTGCTTTCTTTCTTCGCTGTCGTTGTCCTGCCTGGAGCACAAAGCCTTCAGGCGCAGTGGGTTCAAACCAGTGGATTCTACGAAAGCGATGTTACTTGCTTTGCCGTGAATGGCTCGAATTTCTGCTTGCGCTTGATGCGAAGACGATTATCTTTCTTTCAGCTATTTTTTAAGATGAAATTGACTTTCCCGATTTCGAGGCGTTGATGCGCGAGCAGACGAAGCTCATCCCCGGCATTTGGAAGGGCGACGACTACAGCCGCAGTTGGATCACGTCCGAAGAGGGTGTGCGCGGCGCGGTATTCAACCCGCAGAATAACCTCTGGTTGATCAACAAGAGCGTGGCCGAGTTTGCCGCGGACGGGACATATGAGTTTTTGCACGAAAAGCAGAAGTACCGCTTCTGCAGGTTTGTCTTTTTGGAGGAAAAAATGAGCAGGCGTTTAGCGATTCTCAAACTTACGGTTACCATAATTTTTATTTTTTGTGGAAACCTCCTCGCCCAAAAACCTATTCCCGGACTCTTTAGTACCGGGGTCAATAATGATAGGATTGCGCAAACGCCGGGGAGTCTCGAATCGCATTATTCCATGGAGAACTCTCAGACTCCGCAGGTCGTTGCGCGACACAGCCTATGGGTTCAACCACCGGCAGGCTCAGCATGGATTAGCCTGGCGGGCGGCAATCAATCTCTCCCCATTGCCACTTATGTATACAAATTGACTTTTGATTTGTCTGGTTTCGATCCGCGCACGGCTAAAATCTCGGGACAGGCAGCGTCTGATAATAATCTCACCATTCTCATCAATGGGATCGATACCGGCTTTTCCAATTTGTCTGAGCCATTTCAACGTCTGCACCCGTTTTCCATTAATACCGGTTTTATGGCGGGTATGAATATCCTGGAATTTCGTGTTTTGAATTTTGCGGTTGGTCCTTCGGGCTTGCTGGTTGCTAACATTAGCGGTGAAGCATGTGAAAATGCAGAAGATTGCGGTTTGGTGGCCTACTATCCCTTCGATGGCAACGCCAATGACGAAAGCGGCAACGGCAACCACGGCGCGCTGAATGGAACGACGCCACCCCAGCTGACAATGGATCGGTTCGGAAATCCGCAGCAGGCTTATCTCTTCAATGGCAGCACGGCCTATATCGAAGCGCCGAATTCACCCTCACTGCAATCGCCCACACAAGCGATAACCATTGCCGCGTGGATTAATGTTCGGGACTGGTATCGCAATAGCGCCGGTGGGTTTATACCAATCATTCATAAATCGAATGATCCCATTTGGAGGCAGTATGCGATCAACATTCGCATGAACCTTGAATGGAGTTTCATCGAGGCCTGCCATTCCCAGGCGCCGGTTGGCAACACCAATCCGGTTTTGAACAAATGGACTTTCGTTGCGCTGACGTTCGACGAAGAAACCGACTCGCTCAAGTTTTATCTTGACGGAATTCCTGTCCGTACAAAATTTTGCCCGGCCGACATTCCGGCTCCGGACACCAAACCGTTGTTGATCGGTTTAGATGTGCCCGGTGCAACAGAGTATCTGAATGGCAGCATGGACGATTTACGGATTTATAACCGCGCTTTGTCACCAGATGAAATATTGCAACTGTATCATGAAGGTGGATGGCCAAATGGCAGAGACCTCGTTTCGCTTGCGAACGGCAGCTTTGAATCCGCGACAGTGAATCCTGGTAGTTTCATAATGCTGCCAAACGGAAGCACGGCCATCAACAGTTGGACCGTAACGAGTGGTACTATCGACTATATCGGAACCCTTTGGATTGCGTCTGATAGCAGTCGAAGCATCGATTTAAACGGTACCACTCCCGGTTCTATCAGTCAATCGTTCAGGACTCTTAAAGGTTCAGTTTATCATGTGCAGTTTGATATGGCCGGCAATCCGGATTGTGGCGTTTCCACTAAAAGACTGCGCATATCCGCAGCAGGCTCTTCTCGGGAATTTGATTTCAGCACCGGCGGCAATGGCAGGCAAAATATGGGATGGCAGGAAAAAGCTTTTGAGTTTATTGCCATCGACACGCTCACGACTCTCACTTTCACCAGTTTGGTTTCCGGTGCTTGTGGTCCGGCACTTGATAATGTTCGAATTTCAAGGCCGGGCGAAGATATTGTGCCTCCCGCAATTCCCCAGGCGCTTCGCGCCAATGCAGGTCAAAACCAAGTGACCTTAATTTGGAACCCAAATACCGACCGAGACCTCCTGCGTTACCGCATTTACCGCAGCACGAATTATCCCACCTTCAGGCTGCACAACAGCGTTGCCGCGACTACGACGACCTTTGTCGATGCCGGGCTTGATCCCAATGTTATCTATTTCTATCGCATCACCGCGATGGACAGCGCGCTCAACGAAAGCGGCTATTCCAACGAGGTGAGCAGTTTCGTTCCCACGTTGCCCGATCTCGAAGTCACCCGCGTGCAAGCGCCGCCGAATGCCTCTTCCGGCCAGTCGATTCAAATCAACTGGATCGTCACCAATAACGGCAACGACGGTACCAAAGCGCCGGTGTGGTTCGATGACGTCTTCCTTTCACCAACGCAGACGTTCGATCCGCAAACGGCAATCCGCCTCGGCCAGTTTGAAAACTTCAGCGCGCTCAACGCCGGCGAGGCCTATGCCAACTCTGCCACGTTCACGCTGCCGCGCGGCATTTCCGGCGCGCGGTATGTGTTTGTGCGCACCGATATTTCCAACCATGAACGTGAATCGAATGAAGGCAACAATCAGCGCGCTTCCGATCCGATGCAAGTCGCACTCAGCCCGTTTCCCGATTTGCAAGTGATTGCCGTTGCCGCGCCGAACAACGCTTTTTCCGGCGACTCGGTGCAAGTGAGTTGGACCGTGCAAAACAACCAGACCGGCCGTACCGAGGCGGAGCAATGGTTCGACACTATATTTCTCTCTGATGACGACACGTTGGATTTCGATTTCATCGGCGGCAGCGGAATTCGCATCAATGAAACTGCGTTGGGTGTCTTCGGCCATCGAGGCGCTTTGGAACCGGGCGCAAGCTACACGGCTGCGGCTCAAATAAAACTGCCGCACGCGATTATGGGCAAGCACACCATCTTTGTCTATACCGATATCAACGGGGGCCAGACACAATCCGAGGCCGGGCTGGTTTATGAATATGATTTCGAGCTGAACAATTTGGATTCCACTGCCATTCAGATCACGCTTTCGCCCGCGCCTGATCTCGAAGTTGAGGACGTGACGGCGCCAGCCATTGCCAATCCTGGTGAAGACGTTGTGGTGCAATGGCGCGTCATCAATCATGGCCCGGGCGCGCCGTTCGAAAACAGTTGGCAGGACCGCGTCTATCTCTCACGCACGCCCGCGTTCAATCCCGATTCGGCAGTGGTATTGGGCGCGTTCACTCGCAACGGCAGTTTAGAATTGGATTCCAGCTATGCAACGAGCCGAACCGTGCGCATTCCCAACGGTTTTGCCGGCGTGAATTATATTTTCGTGCATACCGATTGGAATAACGGCGTGTTCGAATATCAAGCCGATGGCAACAATATCTCCTCGCCCGGCAGGCCCATTCTGATCAACAATCCTGATTTTGCCATGGGTCCGATTGCGATTCCGAGCACTGCCAATTCTGGCAAAAATTTCGAGATCGTTTGGAGCGTCATCAACAACGGTCCGGGCGCGGTGTTCAACATGTTTTGGAATGATCGCGTTTATCTCACGCGGCTGCCGGTTTTCAATCCGGATTCGGCGACGGTGCTCGGCATGTTCTCGCGCTCCGGTGTGCTGCGCAAAGATTCGAGCTACACGGTCACGCGCAGTTTCACGTTGTCCAACGGCGTCTCCGGCGATTACTACGTGTTCGTGGAGACTGATGCCGGCAACCTCGTGTTTGAAAATCAAAATGAGGGTAACAACCGCGGACGCAGCCCCAACGCCATGCGCGTGCAGCTTTCGCCGTGGGCGGATTTGCAAGTGGACTCGATTACAACTCCCGATTCGTTGATGGCGGGCGGGCGTTTGGCCGTAACGTGGACCGCAGCCAATCGCGGCGTTGCCGCAGCAGAGGGAACGTGGATTGATCGCGTTTATCTTTCCTCCGGCACGGAATGGAATCCCAACAACGCCACGTTGCTTGCCAGCGCCGAACGCACACGCGGACTCGCGGCAGGCGCGACTTACACGCAATCGCGCAACGTCACGTTGCCCACGAATCTTAGCGGAACTTATTTGGTCACGGTGCAGACCGACGCGAACAACAATGTTTATGAACACACGGACGAGGGCAACAATCTTACGCACAGCCGGCCCATTGCCGTTGCCGCGTATCCGCCGAGCGATTTAGCGGTGAGCGGATTGGTCGCGCCGGATTCCGCTTTGTCCGGCAGCGCGATCAAAGTGCAATGGTCGGTGAAAAATATCGGCGCGGCCACGACGTTGGCTTCGGGCTGGAACGATCAACTTTATTTTTCCACAGATACGCAGCCCGATCCCAGCCGCGATTTGCGGATGGCGACTGTTGTGCGTTCAGGCGCATTACGGTCGAACGAGAATTACACACGCCAGTCCAATCTCACGCTGGCGAATGGTTTCTTTGGCGATTATTATCTCATCGTCGTGAGCGACGCCGGCGGTGTGGCGAATGACGCCGATCGCAACAACAACGTCATCGTCTCCGCCAAAAGAATTCATATCGATTTGGCGCCTTCGCCTGATCTGACCATCACCAGCTTGCGCCTGCCCAACCAGGTGAATGCCGGACAGCCTTTGCTGCTCACTTACACCGTTGCGAATCGCGGCAATGGCGGCCTGAGCAATCGAAACTGGTACGATGCGGTTTATCTTTCGCAAAACGCGACGTTGGATAATGCCGACGTTGCGCTCGCGGCGCAACCACGCAGCTTGTTGTTGCTTCCAAATTCAACCTACACCGACAGCGTCGAAGTCGAGATGCCGAGCTTTGCTGCAGGCACGTATTTTCTGATTGCGAAAACCGACAGCCGCAACGACATTTACGAGCACAACGCGGAGTTGAACAATGCCGCCGTCGGCAACACCACGAGCACCGGCGACACCACTGGCATCGATCCGATCGACGTCGATCAGCCTGCGCCCGCGGATTTGATCGTGAGCGACGTCACCATTCCGGCCAATGCGATTCCCGGTGAGGAAGTCACGATTTCATGGACGCTGCAAAACATCGGCGAGAACCGCGCCACCGGCCGCTTGCGCGACGCGGTGTACATTTCCGCTGACACACTCTTTCAGGTGGAAGATCCGGTGTTCGGCGTGCTCACGCACAATATCGATCTGCCGCCGGATTCCTCCATGCAGCTCAGCATGAAAGTCAACCTCGCCAAACTCTTCCGCGCCGACGCCGAGGGCAACCTCACCGAAGAACTGCCCGGCCTCACGCCCGGAAAATATCACGCCATCGTGCGCACGGATATTCGCCGCAACATCCGCGAGAGCAATACGGCGAATAATACGCTGGCCTCGGTGGAGGTGATGAATACGGATGTGCCGGAGTTGAAACTGGGTGTGCCGGTGACGGGAACGTTGGCGGCGGGAGAGAAGCGATATTACAAGCTGGAATCACGCGAAATTGGCGCGACAATTCAGATTGATTTGCAAAGCAGCATCAGCACGGCTTCGAATGAATTGTATGTGGCCTTCGAGCGCACGCCGACCGTGAATGATTTCGATTTTGCTGCGATCGCGCCACAGGAATCGAATCAACGTGCCGTGATTCCGTCATCGCAAAGCGGCGAGTATTTTATTCTGTTGAACAGTCGCTCTCGTATTGGTTTAAATGCTGGATTCTCCCTGCGAGCGGATAGCTTGATGTTTGCGATTCATTCGGTGGATTCTAAAGTTGGAGGAAACACTGGACAGGTAACGGTTCAATTGCTTGGCGCAAAGTTCGACAGTAGCATGACTGTTTCTTTGATGAAGGGCAGTTCAACTATCTCCGCGCATGAAATCCTTTTTGTTGATCAAACAAAAGCATTTGCTTCATTCAATTTGAAAGGGGCTGAACTGGGTTTTTATGATCTGAGCATACAAAACCAATCTGGAAGAACGGCGTCTTTGTCGAATGGTTTTGAAGTCGTGCCCGGAACTGAAGAATTGCTGATAACCAACATCAAGTTTCCGTCGGCCGCACGAAATGGTCAAACTGTTACCATGGAAATAGAATTCAAGAATGAAGGCAATATCGATATCGCCCGTTCAGGCAGTATTCTTGTAAGTCTGTCTGGAACCCCGATGGGATATTTACCCAGCTATTTGAAATATAGATTCCACAGCCTTTACATTGATTATCGAGAGCCCAGGGGGCCGCGAGATTTTTTGAGGCCCGGGGTACGTGGTTCAACTACTGTTTTTGCCAAAGCTGAAGAGGAGATGAGATTCGAATTGTTTAGACCTGTGGTTAATTTAGTCTCAAATGAATCAATGCAAAATATGTTGGCTGCTAAGATTCATCCCAATGAATTGACAAATGGGGGAGTTCAAAATTGGTCTGATGATTGTACCCTTGTGCCTGACTTTTGTTTTTCAGAGTCGTGTATAATCCATGATGCGTGTTATGACCAATGTGGCACAGACAAACTCACCTGTGATTTGCTATTCCTCAACACGATGGTCTTCCAATGTTTTACAAAAGACCCATCCCGTTTGGAATTTAATCTCTGCTATGAAATCGCTTTGATCTATTTTGCGGGAGTCGTCGTCTTTGGAGGGTCTTACTTTGATGCTGCGCAAGAGGTAGCGTGCATGAAAGGCGGTGGGCCCTTGCCGGAATATCCTCCCGTTGATCTCTTGCCACTCATTCCCAGAGATCGCCCCTGTGCTCCCGGTTCAAAGTGTTGGGAGATTCCAGTACAGAGAGCCATCGACCCCAACGACATCACCGGCCCCACCGGCTTTGGCGACGAGCATTGGATCACCGCAACGCAGACGTTGCCTTACACCATCCGCTTCGAGAATGATTCCACCAGAGCTACGGCTGCGGCGCAGGTGGTGAGCATTACGCAGAAGCTCGACAGCACGTTGGACAGCCGCAGCTTCCGGCTGGGCAGTTTTGGCTTTGCCAATCAAACTTTCACCGTACCGGAGAATCGCGCTTTCTACAGCGAGCGTTTGGATGTGCGCGACTCACTCGGCGTGTTCGTGGACGTCACCGCCGGCATCGACATTACCACCAGCGAGGCATTTTGGATTTTCCGAGCCATCGATCCCGCCACTGGGCAATTGCCGGTGTTCAACGGTTTCTTGCCGGTGAACGATGCCCAACATCGCGGCGAGGGTTTTGCCAACTACACCATTCGCCCCAAGCGTGAGGCCAAAACCGGCGATGTGGTTCAGGCTCAAGCCCGCATCATTTTCGACACCAACGAGCCGATTGACACGCCGGAGATTTTCAACACGATCGACGCGGTTATTCCCACCAGCCGCGTGGCCGCGTTGCCGGCAACGATCAACACCACAACTTTTACTTTGCGCTGGTCCGGCCAGGACGACGCCACCGGCTCGAAGATTCATTCATACGCGCTTTATGTTTCAGAAAACAATCAGGCCTTTAAACTTTTTGAAAGCGAACTGGCCGACACCTCGCTCGTGTTCTCCGGCGACCCCGGCAACACCTATCGGTTCTTTATCCTCGCCGCCGACAACGCCGGCAATATCGAACCGCTCAAAGTCGCCGCCGAAGCCACGGTCATGATCGATCCAAACGCGACTGCCGTTGCCGGCAATCGCAGCGCGCTGCCGAAAGCTTTTGCGTTGTATCAAAATTATCCGAATCCATTTAACCCGACGACGATCATCAAATACGACCTGCCCGTGCCTTCGGAAGTCAAGCTGGAAATCTTCGATATCCTCGGCCGGCGCGTGCGCGTGCTGGTGGACACGAAACAGCAAGCCGGTTTCCACAACGCACTGTGGGACGGCAAAACCGCGGCGGGGCGTTCCGTGGCAACGGGGGTGTATTTCTATCGTATCGAGGCAAAAGAGTTTGTGAAGACGAGAAAGATGCTGTTGGTGAGGTAGTACCTGAATTTTACACAGCACTCGTTGCTACTAATCTCTCCTGCGATTAAACAGGCGGACTGGCTATGGTTCTAAAACCTAAATCGAGGTGCATGATGAAAACGAATTTTGATTATACAAACACGAAACGACTGCTTTCTTTCTTCGCTGTCGTTTTTACGCTTGGCGCGCAAAGTCTTCAGGCACAGTGGGTTCAAACCAATGGAATCTACGAGAGTGTTGTTCGCTGCTTTGTTGTGAATAACTCGAATCTCTTTGCGGGAACTGGTGACGGCGTGTTTCTTTCCACCAATAGTGGCACAAGCTGGACCGCCGTTAATTTCGGCTTGGCTAACACTAATGTTTATTCTCTTGCTGTAAGCGGCTCGAATCTCTTCGCGGGAACTGGTGGAGGCTTGTTTCGTTCCACCAACAATGGCACAAATTGGACAACCGCAAATGCTGGTTTGTCATATAATCTTGCCCTTTCTCTCACTGTACTCGGTTCGAACCTATTTGCGGGAACTCTTGGCGATGGCGTGTTTCTCTCCACTAATAACGGCACAAGCTGGACGGCTGTTAACACTGGTTTGACATACACTCTTGTTTGGTCTTTTTTTGTGAACGACTCGAATCTCTTTGCGGGAACTCGTAATGGCGGCGTGTTTCTTTCCACCAACAACGGTACAAGCTGGGCAGACGTCAGTATCGGCTTGACGAACTTCTCTGTCCGTTGTCTTACTATATGACTTTCGGCCATTGATAAAATTGTTTGCATTTAGATGATAATTTGATTATCTTGCCCTTAACCTAATGAATTCTCATCACTGGTGAAGGGCAGATTATGAGTAAAGACCGAACGCAAGTTATTGCAAGTTATTTAAAACGCATCAAAGAGTCCGGCCTGCAGATTCAAGAGTTCTTTGAAAAATATGCCGTGCCATTTGGTGTGGCGCAGTATTACCGTTATAAAAAACGTTTCGAGCGCGACGGGTTGCAAGGCTTGCACGATGGCCGCGCGGAAGGAAACCATCGTCGTCTCACTTCGGAAGCGGCAAGTTTTCTGCTGGGTTTTCATGCGGCCAATCCCAACACGAAATTAACCGATTATCAAGCCGCGTTACGTACCAACATTGAGCTTCATGTCGATCTCGCCACCCTCAGTCGTTTTTTTAGCGCTCGTGATATCGGCTTGGCCAAACCCAATCCACCTGCGATCGAAACGTTTGAAATCTCTTACGGGGGATTTGAAATCATTGCGGCGCTGGCTCGGCACTTGAAATGGCCAGAATATACGGCGCGCCAGATTCAACGCGCGGCGTCACAATTGGAACCGCCACCAAAAGGGCAGCCCCATACCGATCAAACCATTGACCGGGGTGGGCGAGACGCCCGAGGTCACTTTACCGCACGATACAATCAACGCCTCGATATTCGCCGCAACAAATTTGCTGCGATTGCGGACAAACGCCAGGGCAAAGACCTCTCACGTTTACGGATCTGCCAAAGTGAAGTTGACACCCTGGCTCGCAAAGCGTTGGCGATGTTGGCGCTGCCCGTTGTCACCTTGAATGGGACCTTGCGGAGCGTCAATACCCCACTCGGTAATGCCCTCGGCGATTTCGCGGGTTACAATTATATGGATGCAACCCTCGAAAAGTTTCTCCGCGAATTAAAGTATTTGGGTCTTGCCGAGACGTTCGTGCGCGGCCAAGTCGGTTTTTGGCAACAGCACTGGCATGCGGCTGGTCTCGATTGCCAACGCGAGCACGGCCCGCTCTTGTGCTATTATGTTGACGGCCAGACCAAGGCGCTGTGGTCCAGCAAACGGGTGCACAAGAACAAAGTCACGATGTTAGGTCGGGTCATGGGGTGTCCCGCTCAGAGCGGGATGTTTGTGCATGATGGGCTTGGTCGCCCGACCTATTTTGAAACCTATTCTGGGCGTGCGCCGTGGGGTGAATATGTTTTATCGCTGTTTGAAAAAATCGAAAAGCAGCTTGAGGAGCCGGCGCCGAAATTGCCCGTCATCCGCTTGCTGGTTTTGGATGGCGCCAACAACAGCGTCAAGACGCTACGGGCGTTTGCCGCCCAAGACAAATACTATTTTGTCACCACGCTCGACAAGAATCAATCCCGCGCGGCGGGACGACGCATTCGCTCGGAAGGCCCGAAACACCGTTATGAAGACGGCCAAGCCTTTGTCAGCGATTGCGAAATCGAGTTGTCAGATTCCACCGACAAAGGTTATTTGATCGTCGTGCGCGCCATCAAAATCGAATGGGATAACGGCAAAATCACGGTGCTGATCACCAATCTGCCCGCCAAGATTCTCGATGCCAGCCGCGTGGCGAAAACGTATTTTGAGCGCTGGCCGTTGTCCCGCTTTGCGGGATGGTTTCGAGATGCCAAGGAATTTGGCGCTTTGCATCGCGTCGCGGGGTATGGCAAAAAACTTCTCGACGACGAAACCGTGCGCACCAAGCAAAAAGAATTGCAGGAAAAAATTGCAGCGCTCCGAAACCGGCTCCAACAACCATTCGCACAGTTGTCGGCGTTGGACCAGCAACTTCATACTTGGATTGAGAAAGAACGTCAGCTCCGTGTTCAATCGCGCGTGGTTGATGGCCAACGCCAGATGAATCCACGGCAAGCGCAACAACTTGATGAATGTCGTCGTGCCATTGCTGCCCTCGACCGCGAGAAAAGAAAGATTCGGCAGCCGGATCAAAAATTGTTTAACTGTCTCAAACGCCACGAGCAGGAGTGGTTACGCTTGCAAGGCAAAGAAAAAATTTACAAAGTCGATGTGGAACTCGATCAGATTCTCACCTACTTTCGGGTTGCCTTTGTGAATCTTTGCACCTATTTTCAAATGCAGTTTTTGGGCAATTTGCGTCTCGCAAAAAACGCCCCGAAACGCATGACCTTGGCAACTTTGTTGCATCGAATTTTCTTATTGCCCGCCACGATCGAGCAG
>Ga0247727_10003783_pt1 | contig 33046 bp, 30 predicted proteins | sample WisWelCaveWW1625_FD_202498 | JGI IMG/M metagenome (GOLD analysis project Ga0247727, IMG submission 202498) | Biofilm microbial communities from Wishing Well Cave, Virginia, United States - WW16-25 | ecosystem: Environmental > Aquatic > Deep subsurface > Groundwater > Cave microbial mat | place...
CCTACGGCTCGCTGACGGCGCGGCGGCTGGGCTGGGACGTGGCCATCCTGTCGAGCGCCGGGCCGGACTTCGAGCCGGAGCGCGAGCTGCCGGGCGTCCCGGTGTTCCTGCAGCCGTCCGCGGCGACCACCCGCTTCGTGAACGAGTACGCCGCCGACGGCACGCGCCGGCAGACCGTCACGGCGCGCGCCGACGAGATCCGCTTCGACTCGCTCCCGGATGACTGGCGCTCGCCGGACGCGCTGCTGTTCGGACCGCTCGCCGGAGAGCTCACCGGGATCAACGCGACGGCGTTCGAGGCGGGCTGCGTGGGCGCTATCGCGCAGGGCTACGTGAGAGCGATCGACGCCGAGGGTCGCGTCTCGGCGAAAGAGTGGGTCCGCCCGGAACGCGACCTGCTGGGCGTCCACGTGCTGTTCCTGTCGCGGCACGACCTGCCCGACGCCGACGCGCGCGCGCGGGAGTTCCTTTCGCTCGTCCCGCTCGTGGCGCTCACGCGCGGCTGGCGCGGTCTCACCCTGCTGACGCGCGACGGCGTCCATGATTTGCCTTCGCTGCCGCGTCCCGAGAAGGACCCCACCGGCGCGGGCGACGTCTTCGCCGCCGCGTTCCTCGTGCGCTACCAGGAGACCTCGGACCCGCTCGAAGCCGCGGCCTTTGCCGCCTGCGCCGCCTCGTGCGCCGTCGAAGGCGTCGGCACGACGAGCCTCGGCGACCGCGCGGAAGTCCTGCGCCGGATGGAGCTGCGCAACAGCATGATCGAAGGCGGGGAGTGGGAGGAGTAGCTCCGGGGGGCGAGGGGGGGCGGGATGCCCCCTCTGGCTCAGTTCAGGCCGTCTGGCTCATCCGTTCTCCGTTGCTCGTTCTGCGTTGTCCTTTGTCCGTTTTCCGTTGTCCGTTTCCGTCGTCCGTCGTCCGTTGCTCTCCAACATCAGGGCGAGCAGGGGGACCAGCGGCAAGGCCTGGTGTCGGCTTTCCTTGTTCTGGGGGGCTTCGCCCCCCAGACCCCCGGTGGCTCACTGCTGATAGGCTGACGGCGGAGCGTAACGATGAGTCGAGCGTCACTTGTCCTCCTGTCTGGTTTCTTGTTGCTGTTTGCGTCGGCGCCGGTATCGGCTCAGGCTCGCGCGAAGAAGGCGCCGGCGCCTGCGAAACCCGCTGCCGCGCCGGCTCCCGCGGTCGCTCCCGGGACCGAAGCCGTGATCGAGACCGCCAAGGGCAGCTTCACGATCCGGCTGCTTCCCGAGCTCGCGCCGAAGCATGCTGCGCTCTTCGTGGAGACGGCGAAGGCGGGTGGCTACGACGACACCACCTTCCACCGCGTCATCATGGGCGGGATCATCCAGGGCGGCGACCCGCTCACGAAGGATCCCGCGAAGGCTTCGCAATACGGAACCGGCGGCCTGGGCTGCTAAAGGCCGAGCTATCGGACCGCCCGTTCGTTCGCGGAACCGTGGCCGCGGTGCGCCGGCCCTCGAGCCTGGACAGCGCCGGGACGCAGTTCTTCGTTTGTCTCGCCCCCCAACCAGCGCTCGCGAAGCAGTACACGGTCTTCGGGGAGGTGGTCTCGGGCATGGAAGTCGTCGATCAGATCCGCACGACGCCCGTCGAAGGCGACAAGGCGAAGGAGCGCGTCGAGATGAAGGTCAGCGTCCGGGAGCCCGCCCCGCAGCCGTAGCCCCTTCAGCGCCCGCCGGCCTTGGCCTCGAACGCGCCCTTCCCGATCCGCTCGAGGTAGTCGCCCGCCGGCGCGTGCTCGCTCGGCACGGTCACGTCGCGGTACGAGAACAGCACGAGGCCGTCCACGCCGATGCGGCGGCCGAGCCCGATCTTCTCGAGGGCGCTGTCCTTCGGCCAGAACAACCCCTCGGCCTCCTCCGGCTCTTCGATCAACTTCAACGGCACCGGGACCCGCGGCGCGACGTTCCAGGTCGACGGCGTCAACAACGACGACGCATCCGAGAACCAGAACCGCCAGGGCGTGAACCTGGCCGCGATCAAGGAGTTCTAGGTCATCTCCTACACGTACAGCGCCGAGTTCGGGCACGGCTACGGCGCGGTGGTGCTGGTGGGTGCGCATCACGACGCGGCGCTACAATGGCCGCGTGGCACCCGAGGAGCTGCCGGACTGGGAGCGGCTGCTGTCAGCAGAGCGACACTTGCAATCGCTGGTGCCCGGTGCCGTGCTGGTGGGCGGCACAGCCGCCGCCCTGCACGCCGGTCACCGGAAGAGCCTCGACGGCGACCACGTCCTCGAGGACTTGCGTCCGCGTTTCGACAGCGTGCTGGCGGCACTCGAAGGGGCAGCCGGCTGGCAGACGGCTCGCCTGCAGCGGCCCGTGACCATCCTCGGCCGGCTCGACGGCATCATGACGGGGCTTCGTCAGCTCCGGCGCGCTCAACCCCTAGAGACCGAGCTGGTCGCCGGGCTGCGCGTCCCAACCCTGGCCGAGATGGCGCGGATCAAGGCCTGGCTGCTGGTGACTCGCCACACCGTGCGCGACTACCTGGACACGGTCGTGCTGCTCGAACGGCTGGGCGACTCGGCAGCGCCCGCGGCGCTCGCATCGTTCGACGAGCTTTACCCGCAGGCCGCCGCCTCGGCTCTGTCGGAACTCGTCGAACGACTCGCCACGGCGGCACCCTCCGATGCGCCGGACGTGGACCTGAAGAGCTACAAGGGCCTCGTGGGTCCCTGGAACGATTGGGCGCACCTCTCCGCACGGGGACGCCATTGGGCGAACGTCCTGGCCGGACGTCACCTCAGCGGGGGCGGACCGTGAGCACGCGAGCGCTCGAGCGCGCCGTAGTCGGCTGGAACCGCACTCGACTCGACCTCGACAGCAACGAGGTTCTGGCCCAGATCCTCGACCGCGGCGATCTCGCCGCGTGGCGCGAGCTCTATGCGCTCGCGGCCAAGGACAAGGGACTGCGCCGCCGGATCCTCCTCGCGGTCGAGACGGTGCCCCTACCCTTCCCCGGTTTCTGGCGCGCCGCGATGGCCAGCCTGGGCGAACCGATCGACTGGTCGGTTCCCGTGCCTACCGACCAGGGCATCGCCTGACACTGCCCGGCGCCTGAGATGCGCCTTCAAGATCGACCTACGCCTGGGGCAGCAGCTCGGAATCGACGTCACCCTTCAGCCGGCCGGCCCCGACGAATCGATCGAGGTCGTCAGCGAGTCGCCGCTGGTCAGGATCACGCAGAGCGTCCACGCCACGAACCTGCGCGACGAGGAGATCGAGAAGATGCCGCGCGGGCGCGACGTCACCTCGCTCGCCACCGCGGGAGACCTCCTGCATTTTCGCGTCCGACGGACGTCCGCCTCAGGCCCTCAATCGGCCCGCAGCACCTCGAGCGGCGGCCGGCGCCAAACCTCGGTGCTGCCGGCGAGGCCGACGGCCACCGTCAGCGCCAGGACCGAAGCCAGCAGCGTCGCGAGCTCGGGGCCCGGGAGTGCGAAGCTCCCGTCGAAGACGAACCGCACGAGCGCCCAGCCCGCGGCGGTCGACAGCAGCACGGCCGCGCCGGCCGACAGCGCGCCGAGGACGGCGTACTCGGCCAGCAGGATCCGCACGAGTTGCGGGCGCCGCGCGCCGAGCGTGCGCAGCAAAGCACCCTCGCGCACGCGCTGATAGCGGCTCGCGGCGACGGCGCCCGCCAGCACCACGGCGCCCGCCGCGAGGCTGAAGAGCGCCATAAAGCGGATCGCCAGCAGCACCTTGTCGAGCACGCCTTCGATCGACCGCTGCACCTGGGCGAGATCGAGCGTGGAGACGTTGGGGTGGGCTTCCACGATGCTGCGCTGCAAGCGGGCCCGCGTCACGGCGTCCTCGACGCGCGAGAGCAGCACGTAGCTGCGCGGCGCGCCCTCGAGCGGCCCCTCCGGGAACACCACGAAGAAATTGGGCTCGAAGCGCGCCCACTCCACCTCGCGCAGGCAGGCGACGCGCGAGGCGATGCGCACACCCTGCACGTCCCACACCACCTCGTCGCCCACGGCCAGCTTCAGCTCGCGTGCCAGACCCGCGTCGACAGCGATCGGCACGGGGGCGCCGCCCGGGGGGTCCTTCCATTCCCCCGGACGCCACCAGGAGCCCGCGACCAGGCGCTCGGAGGGCATGGGGTGGTCCCGGTAGCTGCTGCGGTACTCTCGGCGCAGCGCCCAGCGCTCCGGCCGCTGCGACTCGTCCTCGATCGCCAGGAGCTCGGCGCTGGCCCGGCCCTTCAGCGACTGGATGCGCATCGGCACGATCGGCACGACCGGTGCCGTGAGCGGCCCGACCGAGGCCACGCGCGCGACCATGTCCTCGCGCTGGTCGGGCTGCACGTCGAAGAACACGAGGTTGGGTCGGGTTGCGCCCCGGTCGACACGCAGCTCACGGAGCAGGTTGTGCTGGACGAGGACGAGCGTGCTCAGCAGGAATACGCCGAACCCGAGTGCGAGCACCACCGTCAGCGTCTGGTTCGCGGGCCGGTAGAGATTCGCGAGGCCCTGGCGGTAGACGTAGCGCAGGCGCCGGGGGAAGAAGCGTCGTAGCCCCCGGACGAGCGCCAGCGCGGCGAGCCAGAGTGCCAACAGGGCGACCGCCGCGCCGGCGGCGAAGGCGAGACCGAACGCGAGCCGGCCGGCCTGGATCACCGCGAGCGCCACCAGGCTCGCCGCGAGAGCCAGCACCGCGGCGATCCGGGCGGGATCCCGGTGCTTCCGCTCGTGCTCGTAGTCGCGGCGCAGGACCGCGAGCGGCGACACGCGGCGCACGGCCACGAGCGGGAGCAGCGAGAACACGACGGCCACCCAGACGCCGACGCCGATCCCTGCGAGAACGGCGGGCCAGGACAGCGACCACGCGACGTCCACAGGCAGCACGCCGCGCAGCAGGCGCGGCAGTGCGAGCTGCGCCGCTGCGCCGAGCGCCGCTCCCACGAGGCTCCCGGCGAGACCGACGAGAGCGGCCTGGACGAGGTAGGCGGCGAGCACCGTGCCGCCGGTCGCGCCGAGACAGCGCAGCACAGCGACCGTGGTCATGCGCCGCTTGATGAAGACGTGGACGGCGCTCGCGACCCCGAGGCCGCCGAGCAGCAGCGCCACGAGCGCCACCAGGCCAAGAAAATTGCCGAAGCGTGAGAGCGTCTCGCTGAGGCGCCGCTGGTCCTCCGAGACGGTACGCACGGCGAGCCGCTCGGCCGACAGGGCAGGGCGGAAGCGCTCCGCGAGCTTCTGAGCGTCCGTGCCGGCGGGGACGCGCAGGTAGGCTTCGTAACGCGCGCGCGAGCCCCGGGTGAGCAGGCCCGTCTCGGCGACACGGGCCCGCGGGATGTAGACGCGCGGGCCGAAGGCGCTGCGGACGCCGATGTCGCCCGGCATGTTGAGGACCGTGGCACGCACCACGAAGCGCGCCTCGCCGAGCGCTACTTCGTCGCCGACCTCCGCCCCGAGAACGGCGAGGAGAGATTGCTCCGCGATCGCGCCGCCGGTCTCGGCGAGGCGGGCCCACTCTCCGGTCGGAGCCGTCTCGATCGTTCCGTAGTACGGGTAGCCGGGATCCACTGCCAGCACCTGCACCAGCCGCGTGGTCTCGCCGCCGGGCCGGTACGCCATCGCGCCGAAGTTGACGACGCGAGCGAGCTCGGCCGCGGGCCGTGTGGCCTGCTGTAGCTCGGCCACGAGCGTCTCGGCCCGCTCGCCGAAAGGACCCGCCGCGGACACCGACAGGTCCGCCCCCAGCAATGCGCGGGCTTCCTTCTGCACCGACTCGCGCAGGTTGTCGGTGAAGGAGTTGATCGCCACGAGCGCCGCCACGCCGATCGCGATCGCGGCCACGATCAGGAGCCCGCGTCGCGTCGAGGCGCGGGCCTCGCGCCAGGCCAGCGCCAGGACGAAGGATGGCTTTATCCGGCGGATGCTCGGTCGCACTCCCCGGCCCCTCGTTCGTCGAGCCCGGGTGGATCGGGCTGCACTCGCAACGCGCTGTCGCTCGAAGCTGCCTTGCGCAGGTCCATCAAGCGGCGTCTCCGACCACGGCCCCGTCCCGCAGCCGGAGCACGCGGTGCGCTCGAGCGGCGAGGTCGGGCTCGTGGGTCACGAGCACCACGGTGGTCCCGAGCTCGAGGTTCAGCTCGCTCAGCAGCTCGACGACGTTCTGCCCGTTGACCGCGTCGAGGTTCCCCGTGGGCTCGTCGGCGAAGAGCAGCTTCGGCCGGTTGGCGAAGGCGCGCGCGACCGCCACGCGCTGCTGCTCGCCGCCCGAGAGCTGGGCGGGGTAGTGATGGCCGCGGTCTCCGAGGCCGACGCGCTGCAGCAGCTCGTCCGCCCGCGCGCGGCCGTTTTCGCCGCGCAGCTCGAGCGGCACCTGGACGTTCTCGCGCGCGGTGAGCGTCGGGATCAGGTGGAAGGACTGGAACACGAACCCCACGGACTCGGCTCGCACCTGCGCCCGCTCGTCCTCGGTGAGGTTCGACAGGTCACGCCCGTCGAGCAGAACCCGGCCGCTCGACGGCCGATCGAGGCCCGCGAGCAGCCCGAGCAGCGTGCTCTTGCCGCTGCCGGACGGTCCCGTGATCACGAGGATGCCTCCGGCCTCGAGCTCGAACGTGATATCTCTGAGAACGGTGATCTCGCGGCCGCCCGAGGGATACGTGCGGGTGAGCGATTCCGAGCGCAGGATGGACATGAAGCGGTACCGAGCCCCTCGCAGCATGATATCGGCATTCCGCGCGTGGCTCGTCGTCGCGACGCTGCCGGCCGTTGTCAGTCCCGTGGGCTGCAGCCGCGGCGCGGAGACGCAACACCCGAGGCCCTCCGCTAGCCCGCTCGCGGCGCCGGGCGAGGCCGCCGCCGTCGAGCCCAGCGCGGGCGGGGCCGAAGTCGAGCCCACCGCCGAAGGGGTCGCATCGGCGAAGCTCGACGACCGTCCCGTGATCCTCTTCCTGGGGACCAGCCTGAGCGCCGGGCTTGGGCTCGACCCGTCGGAGGCGTATCCCACGCTCGTCCAGCAGAAGATCGACGCAAGCGGGCTCCGCTACCGCGTCGTGAACGCCGGTGTCAGTGGCGAGACTTCGGCCGGCGCGCTGCGCCGCCTCGACTGGCTCTTGCGCCAACCCGTGGCCGTGCTGGTCGTGGAGACCGGAGCCAACGACGGCCTGCGCGGCCAGGATCCCGACGCGACTCGCGTGAGCATCCAGGCGATCCTCGACGAGGCCCGCCGCCACGATCCGCCCCCGCGGCTCGTGCTGGCGGCGATGGAAGCGCCACCCAACTACGGCGAGGCCTATCGTCGCCGCTTCCGCGCCATCTACCCGGAGCTGGCAAAAGCGAGCGGCGCGACGCTCGTGCCGTTCCTGCTCGAGGGTGTGGCCGGCGATCCGGCGCTCAACCAGCCCGACGGCATCCACCCCACGGCCGAAGGCCACGCACGAGTCGCCGAGAACGTCTGGAAGGCCCTGCGCCCGGTCCTGTAACGTTCAGCGCAGGGGCGGGCCCGCTTCGGCATGGACCGTGCCGCGCCAGCGGTCGAGCTGCAGGCTCAAGAGCACCGGGTAGCGGTGGAAGACCACCGTCTCCCGTCGGGCCCGGGCGCGGAAGTCCCGCTCCCACGTGCGATAGGCCAGCAGGCCGGCGATCAGGAGGCCGGCGGCCAGGAGCGCGGCCAGCACGGGCAAGCTCCGGCCCCGACGCACCACGAGCAGGGCGGCGAGCAGGAGCGCGCTCGCCGCGGCGATGCGGTAGCCGGTCACGAGGCGCTCGGAGAAGTAGCCGAGCGAGAGCGTGTGGCGACCCGCGGGCACGCGTAGCCCCAGAAAAGCGCCGTCTATCGGCACGAGCGGCGCCGGCTTGCCGTCGATGAAGCCCGACCAGTTGGGGGTCACCTCGACGTACGGCGTCACCAGGACCGCCTCGCGAGGCGAGTCGACCTCGAGGCTCACGAGGTTCGGAGTGAGGGCCACGATGCGGTTTCTCGCGTTGAGCCGCGCGAGATCGGCGCCGCTCACCCCCTTCCTGTCGCGGCATGCGGCGCCCACGACGTAGACGCGCGTCACCGGGTCGGGCAGGCAGTCGGCGCGGCGGATGCGGTCCATGGCTTCCTCGCGGCTCGCCACGCAGACGACGGCGTCGGAGAGGTAGAAGGGAAGCAATGCGCCGCGGTCGCGATCCGAGGGGTAGATGGGGAGGACGCACGCCGCGTTGTCCCGGGTCTCGCGTACGAAGCGCGCATATGGAAGGGTCGCAGTGCCCTCGCTCCTCCGGCGGAGCTCGTTGCTGGCCATGAGCGGCCCCTCACCATAAAGGGGCAGATGGCTCGCGACCTGGAACTCCTGCCGTGTGGGCGACGGCACGGGCTGCTCCGTCCAGGTGCCGTGGCGCATCATCAGCCCGGTTTGGAGCGCCGTCGCGCCCAGGAGCACCGCCACGGCGAGCCGCGAGCGCGCCGCCCAACCCAGCGCGCAGGTGGCCCCGAGACCGAGGCCGAGCCAGAGCAGCCGAGAGTGGGGCGTCCAGAAGTCCGAGAGTGCGGCGGGAGAGAGCTCGGGCGGCAGGCCCGCGGGCGCAGCGAGGCTTGCGAATCCGAGGGCCACGAAGGCGAGCCCCGCGGCGCGGCCGAAGCGGCTCGGCGCGCCCTCCAGCAGGCGAAAGCCCGGCGCGAGCGTGCGTAGCCAGAGCAGGCCCGCAAACAACAGGATCGGGAGCATCACCAATATCCGGCCGGGCACCCGGAGCGAAGCCAAGAGCGGAACGTGCTCGAAGGCCAGCGCGTGAACCGGTGTTCGCGGCCCGAGCGCGTAGAGAAAGGCGAGCAGCAGCCCGAGCACGAGCGGCCAGGTGCGCCGGCCACGCGCGACGAGCCCGGCCGTGACCACGACCAGCCACACGGCGTGGAGTGTCGCACCCCCGAACGCCGAGCTCACCTCCGCCAGCCACGGAAAGGCGAGGTTGGCGACGAGGCTCGCCGGCTCCATCGACCAGGCGGCGGCCCAGTCGAGCCGCGGCTCGGCGACGCGTGCGAAGTTGACCGCGTGCCACTCGGCGAGCGTGATCCAATGGGGTGCCGCGAGCAGCGCGCCGAGCGTCGCCGCGCCGGTGGCCTGAAGACCCCGGGTGATCGCCGCCCGCCACCCGGCCACCTCCAGCAGCACCGGCACGCTCAGCGCCGCGGCCAGCAGCACGTAGGGAATGACGGCCGGATAGCCGGAGGTGATCAAGAGCTGGGTCGACGCGCCCACACCCAGGAGCAGCGCCGCCCGCGGCCGACAGACGTACAGCATGGCGAGCAGCACCGCGCTCTCGGCATAGACCGTGGCCTCCAGCCCGATGGCATAGCGCAGCGCATCCAAGTGGCGCGCGTTGTAGGCGGACAGGCCCGAGAGCAGGAACGACTCGGGGCGACCGAGCCCAACGGCGCGTCGATAGCAGAGATAGAAGACGCCGTGGAGCAGCGCGAACAGCAGCAGATGGCGGAGCGAGATCCAAAACAGCGCCTCGCCGCCCCAGAAGCCCGGCAGCCGGGCGGTGAGCGCGGCCGGGAGGTGGAAGTACTGACCGTAGAAGAGGCCGCCGATCGGAAAGCCCCCTCCCTGATGCGGGAACCACATCGGCTCGATTCCGCTCTCGGTATAGAAGCGGAGGTTCATGGCCCCTGCTGCCGGCAGCTGGGTGTAGTCGTTGCCGATCGTCTGCTGCCCGCCGAGCAGCCACCCGAAGGACGCCCAAGGAAGCAGCAGGATGCCCCAGAAGGACAGGCGCGCGAGCCGACCGAGGAGTGATGCGTCGAGCCGGATCATGAAGCTGGGTTCAAGAGGGCTCGATCGCCGAGGAAATCCAGCGCGCGCTCCGGGGCCCAGAACCAACCGGGCGCCTGCGAGCGCGCCACGAAGCCGACGTGGCCGCCGGTCGGCTGGAGCTGACGCGTCACCGCCGCCGAGCACGGCCAGCGCGTGACCGTGGCGAGCGGGATCATGGGGTCGTCCAGGGCGGCGAGCAGGAGCGCCGGCCGCTCGATCGAGGCCAGCCACGGTCCGGCGCTCGAGCGCTCGTAGTACTGCGAAGCACTCTCGTATCCCCCGAAAGGGGCCGTGATCCGGTCGTCGTACTCGCGCACCGTGGCGAGCCCGAGCTCGCGGCCCGCGGCGAAGAGATCGGGGCGCGCCGCGTGCCGGCGCCTGTAGGCTTCGCTCAGCATGCTCATGAAGTAGTGCTGGTAGAGCCCGTTGCCCGGCGCCTCGAGCGCAGCGGCGCACGCCGCGAGATCGACGGGCGGCGAGACCGCCGCCGCGGCGCAGAGGCCCTGCGGCAGAAGCTCGCGCCTGCGGCCGAGCATCAGCAGCACGAGATTGCCCCCGAGCGAGAAGCCGATCGCCGCGACGCGCGGTACCAGCTGGCCGACGGCGCTCGTGGCCGCGAGCAGGTCCGTGTCGAGCCCCGCGTTGTAGAGCAGCGGGCAGAGCGCCTCGCCGTCGCCCGAGCCGCGCATGTTCATCCGGATCACGTGCCAGCCGCGGGCGTACGCGAGCCGGCCCGTCGAGACGACGTACGACGAAGCGTCCGAGCCGCCGAGTCCGTGCACGATCAGCAGCGCCGGTCGGCCCTCGCGCGGCCCGGGCTGCCACGTGGCCCGCAGCAGCAGCCTCACGCCCTGGCCCGCTTCGACCACCAGGTCCTCGGAGGGCAGGCGCCAGCGCAGCAGACGCCGGAGCCAGTAGGCGGCGATCGTCTGACGATGGCCTCCCGCGAGCCACGCGGGAGGACGAAAGCCGTCCTCGGGACGGGGTGCGTGCAGCAGCGCCCTCCAGGAGCAACGGGGCCCGCGCCGACCGCCGCTATAATCGCGGCCGGCTCGGACCCCCGCCGATGATACAGGCCTTCCACGTCTACAAGCAGTACGACCGCGAGTCGGTGGCGCTCGCCGACGTGACGCTCAACATCGACAAGGGCGAGTTCTGCTTCCTGACGGGGCCGTCGGGGGCCGGCAAGACCACGTTCCTGAAGCTTGTGTTCCGCGAGGAGCTGCCGTCACAGGGCCAGATCCTGGTCGGAGGCCGCAACGTCACCGCCATCCCCAGCGGGCAGATCCCCGAGCTGCGCCGCTCGATCGGCGTCGTGTTCCAGGACTTCAAGCTGCTCAAGCGCAGGACCATCATCGAAAACGTCGCCTTCGTGCTGCGCATCCTGGGCGTGCCCGCGCGCGAGCAGAAGCGGCGTGCCTTCGCCGCGCTCAAGGCGGTCGGGCTGCACCACAAGATGCACGCCTACCCGCTGCAGCTCTCGGGCGGCGAGCAGCAGCGGGTGGCGATCGCACGCGCGCTGATCAACGAGCCGATGCTGCTGCTCGCCGACGAGCCGACCGGCAACCTCGACCCGGAGATGGCGCAGGAGATCATGCGTCTGTTCCTGGACGTGAACGCGCGCGGCACCACCGTGGTCGTCGCGACACACGACCGCGACATGATCCAGCGCATGGGCAAGCGCGTGATCTCGCTCGAGAAGGGCCGCGTGACCTCGGCATGAGCGGCCCGCCGAGAGCGGCCGGTCATCGCTCCAGCATGGCCCGCACGCGGGCCACGACCGCCTCGAGCGCGACCTCGTTCTCGGCGCCCTCGGGGATGATCAGGTCGGCGTAACGCTTGGAGGGCTCGACGAACTCGAGGTGCATCGGGCGCACCGATTCGAGGTACTGGCGCTTCACCGACTCGAACGAGCGGCCGCGGTCGTGGATGTCGCGCTGCAGCCGGCGCAGGATGCGCACGTCCGCGTCGGTGTCGATGAACAGCCGGATGTCCATCAGCCGCCGCAGCGGCTCCTCCGCGAGCACCAGGATGCCCTCGAGGATCACGACGTGCTTCGGCTTGAGCGGGTCCGGGAGCACCCGCCGCGCGTAGCTCGCGTGGTCGTAGGTCAGGCACGGGACCGGCCGGCCCGCGCGCAGGTCGCGCAGGTCCTGCACGAGCAGCGAGGTGTCGAAGGCGTCCGGGTGATCGTAGTTGATCGCGGCCTGCGCCGCGGGGGTGAGCGTGCTGCCGTCCTTGTAGTACGCGTCCTGGGCGAGCAGCAGGCAGCGGTCCTCGCCGACGCCGTCGCGGATCTTCACCGCGAGCGAGGTCTTGCCCGACCCGGTGCCGCCCGCGATCCCGACCAGCACGGTCATGCGGCGGGATTATAATCCCGCGTTCCGATGGCGATGCGCGCGTTCTCCTACTTCGTGTCCGAGGCGCTCACCAGCCTGTGGCGCAGCCGTCTCGTCAACGCCGTCTCGATCGGCACCATCACGGTCAGCCTGTTCGTCTTGGGCGCCTTTCTCACGGTGGCGAGCGCGCTGTCGGGGCTGGTCACGCGCTGGACCGAGTCGGTGCAGGTGATCGTCTACCTGGAGGACGACGTCCCGGACCGGGTGCGCGAGAGCCTCGAGGACCGCTTGCGTCAGGATCCCGCGGTCGCGTCGCTCGAGCTCGTGGGGCGTGAGGAGGCGCTCGCGCGGTTCCGTGGGATGTTCCGCGACCTTAGTACGTTGCCGGAGGACCTGGGCGAGAACCCGTTCCCGGCATCGCTCGAGCTCCGCCTGCGCCCGCTTCGGTCGCCTCTCGACGTGGAGCGACTGGCGAAGGCCTTCACGGGCGTCCCCGGCGTCCGGGAGATCCAGTACGACCTGCTGTGGATCGAGCGGCTCTCGACAGGCGTGAGGCTGGTCCGGGTGGTGGGCACGTTCCTGGGCGGAATCCTGGTGCTGGCCGCCGTGTTCACGATATCGAACGTGATCCGGTTGACGATCTACGCGCGCGAGGACGAGCTCGACATCATGCGGCTCGTGGGCGCGACACGGGCGTACGTGAAGGGTCCCTTCGTCGCCGAGGGCGTGATCCAGGGCGGGCTGGGAGGCCTCGGTGCGTCGTTCCTGCTGTGGACGGCCCTCGCCTGGCTGTCACGCGACCTCTCGACCTCCGACCTGCTGCCCCACGCGACGCTCGCGCTCTCGCCCGCGATCGCCACGCTTCTCGTCGCCGGAGGCATGGCGGTCGGCCTCGCTGGCAGCCTGATGAGCCTGAGCAGGTTGGAGGTCTAAAACCGATACGTCTGGCCCTGCACCAGGAACGCCAGCTTGCGCCGGCGCAGCGACCGCACCTGGGCGCGGATGCGCGCGAGATGGCGCGGCTTGGCGCCGTAGAGATAGACGGGCACGTCGCGTGCGAGCTTGCCGAGCTCCAGGTCGAGCGTCTGGGGCGTGAGGTGTCCCGACACGTTCGCGAGGTCCTGGAACTCGTTCGGGAACGACGTCTCCACGATCACGGCCTTCAGCTTGCGCGCCTTGTTGACCACCTCCCAGAAGCGCTCGGTCGGCGCGGTGTCGCTCGAGTAGGCGACGCTCCCGGATCGGTCCTCGAGCACGAACCCGGTCGTGGGCACCGTGTGGGAAACGCGGATCGCCCGGACCCGCAGGCCGTTCACCTTGAACGGCCGCTCTTCGGGGATCTCGACGAGCTTGAGCACGGGCGTGAGGTCGTTCGGCAGGCAGGTGAAGTCGGGCCAGGTGTGGTTGTTGAACAGATGGTTCTTCATCGACGCGATCACCTCGCGGATCGCGTAGATCCGCAGCTTGAAGCCGGGCGCCGAGAAGTTGTTGTCGATCAGGAACGGTAGCGAGCAGGTGTGGTCGAGGTGCGAGTGGGAGATGATGACGTCCTTGACCTTCACCTGCTCTCGCAGGCTGAGGGCCCCCGACACGAAGCCGGCGTCGAGGCACACGCTGTCGTTGACGAGGAAGGAGGTCATCCCGAGTTCGGGAGCGTTTCCGCCGTAGCAGCCCAGGACGCGCAGCTTCATCGTTCGCTCCCCCGCAAGTCCCTGTCCTCTCGGGGCTTGCGGGGAACCAGTGGCCGCGACCCTAGCATGCGTTTCACATTCCGGTCAAGTGAGCCAGGTCACCCGCCGCCGCCCACCACGCGTCGTGGACGTGGCCGGCGCGAGGTCCAGCGGTCGTGGTGCGCGCCCTCTGGCCGAAGCGCGTGGGTCGTGAGCCGCCTCCCCGGGGGGTGCTTGTGCGAGCGGGTTGTGCCTATACTCGGTCATGAGCCGGCTGGCCTCGGCGCTCGCGCTGTGCCTCGGGCTCGCTGCCACGGCGGCCGCGCAGGTCAGCGACTACGAGGCGCGCTACGGGCCGACGATCGAAGTCTCGGTCGATCAGCTGCTCGACATGCCCGAGCAGTACGCGGGTCGCGCCGTCCGCACGCGCGGGACGCTCGAGATGATCATGACCGGGCGCGAGATGGGCTACGGCCTGCGCGGCACCTTCGGCGGCTACCTGTACATCCTTCCGCGCCAGGAGCTCGCCTATCAGTTCGAGGAGGAGGCGCGGCGCTCGGCCGGGCGCGAGTTCGAGGTGACGGGCTCGGTGGACCGGGGCCAGGACCCGCAGACGGGCCAGAGGATCGTCTACATCTCAATCTGGGGGTACCTCGGCCCCCCCGACGAGAAGGGGACGAAGCGTCCCGATGCGCCGGACACGACGCTCGAGGACCTGGTCACGAAGCCGGAGCGCTACGACGGCAAGACCGTCACCATCCGCGGCCAGTTCCGTGGCGAGAACCTCTTCGGCGACCTGCCCTCGTCGAGCCGGGCCCGCTCCTCGGACTGGGTGATCAAGGACGACGTGTTCGCGGTCTGGGTCACCGGAAAGAAGCCCAAGGGCTCGGGCTGGAGCCTGGATGCGAGCCTGAAGCGCGACACGGGCAAGTGGCTGCAGGTGACCGGCCGCGTGCGCAGCAGCAACCGCGTCGTCACGCTCGAGGCGATCGCCGTGACCCTGACCAAGCCGCCCGAGGCGCGCGTGGCCGCGGAACCCCGGCCGGATCCCACGCCAAAGCCGCCCGCCAAGCCGCGGCGTCCGCCCGTGGTCGCCTTCTCGCTGCCGATCGACGGGGAGCGCGAGGTGGCGCCGGACGCCGTATTCCAACTCCAGTTCAGCCGCGACATGGACGAGGCGAGCCTCAAGGACCGGGTGCTGTTCCGTTACGCGGGCCGCACGCAGCCGGGTGACAACGCCCTCGACGCCGTGAAGACCAGCTACGACGGCGGCCTGCGCACGCTGCGCATCGACCCCGGTGACCAGCTGCGTGCCGGCCGGATCGTCGAGATCGTGCTGCTGCCGGGCATCCTCGATCTCGAGGGCATCCCGCTCGAGACCCGGCCTGGGATTCGGGCCGGCTCGGCGACCGACGTGCTGCGATTCCAGGTGGTCTCCGCCGGCCTCGCGGGACAGGCGAACCGCTAGCGGCCGCGCTGCTTCAGGCCGGCCGGGCCCGGTGCAGGTGCGCGAGCGCGCGCGAGCCGATGTCGCGACGGTAGAGCATGCCCTCGAACTGGATCCGCCCGATCGCCTCGTACGCGCGCGCGATCGCGGACTCGAGGTTGGCTCCGAGAGCGGTCACGCCCAGCACGCGGCCGCCGACGGTCTTCACGGCGCCGTCGTCGCGCTTGGTGGCTGCGTGATACACGACCACGTCGCTCCAGTCCTTGAGCGCCTCGAGCCCGGTCACGACCTTCCCCGTCTCGGGCGCGTCCGGATAGCCGCGGCTCGCCAGCACCACGCACACCGCCGGCTCCTTCGCCCACTCGAGGCGCGTGTCGCCGAGGGCTCCGGTCGCGCACTGCTGCAGGATCGGCACGACGTCGGAGCGCATCCGCGCCATGATCACCTGCGTCTCCGGATCCCCGAAGCGGGCGTTGAACTCGAGCACCTTCGGGCCGGCCTCGGTGATCATCAGCCCGGCGAAGAGCACGCCCTGGAAGCGGCGTCCTTCCTCGGCGAGGCCGGCGATCGTGGGCAGCACGATCTCCCCCATGATGCGCTTATGGCCTTCGAGGCTGATGTTGGTGGTCGGGGAAACCGTTCCCATGCCGCCGGTGTTCGGGCCCTGGTCGCCGTCGAGCGCGCGCTTGTGATCCTGCACCGAGGCCATCGGCACCACGCGTGAGCCGTCCGAGAAGGCCAGGAACGAGACTTCCTCGCCCTCCAGGAACTCCTCCATCACCAGCTTGGCGCCGGCGGAGCCGAACTTCTTCTCGGCCATGATCTCGTCGACGACAACGCGCGCCTCGGCCGCGTCCTTGACGACCAGGGTACCCTTGCCCGCGGCGAGTCCGTCGGCCTTGACGACGAAGGGGAAACCGAAGGGCGCCCGCTTCACGAAAGCGTGGGCTTCCTCGAGCGAGCCGCAGACTTCGTAGCGAGGCGACGGGATGTTGCGGCGGGTCATGAACTCGCGCGCGAAGGCCTTTGAGCCCTCGATCTCGGCCGCCCCGCGCGAGGGGCAGAAGATCGTGAGGCCCCGGCGCACGAACTCGTCGCCGATTCCCAGCACCATCGGCAGCTCGGGCCCGACCACCGTGAGGTCGGCCCGGATCGTCTGGGCGAAGTCGGCCACCTCGACGATGCTCGAGGCGTCGATGGGAACGCAGTCGGCGATCTCGGCGATGCCGGCGTTACCGGGCGCGCAATAGACCTCGGTCACCAGGGGGCTCTGGCGGATCTTCCACGCCAGGGCGTGCTCGCGGCCCCCGTTGCCGACGATCAGGAGCTTCATCGGCGAGCAAAGTGACACGCGCTCCGGCCAGTGTCAACAGCGCGCACGTGCGGCGGTGACGCCGTTCACCACGCCCGTGCTAGCCTCTGCGGGCCGATGAAAGACGCCCCCGCCCGGGCCGGCGCGGCCGCTGCCTTGCTCTGGGTGCTGCTGTGCCTGCGCTGGTTCGACGTGGCCGAGCCGTGGCGGCCCGCGCTCCTCGGGGCGCTGCCCCCCGTTCTGCTGTTCGCCGGGTTCGCGACCGCTTTGGGCGTGTGGCTGCGCGGCCGGTGGTCCACCCTCAGGGGTGCGCCGCTCGGGGCCGCGGGCCCGGCCCTGGGACTCGTGTTGGCCTTGGCCTTTTTCTTCCGGCTCCCGGTCGTGGCGGGCGGCGCCGGTGCGGCCGTGACGGCCGATGGCGCGCTGTCGGGCCTCGTCGCGCTCCACCTGCTGGACGGCAGCGAGCGCCTCGTCTTCGTGCCGCACGTGCCGTACAGCGGTAGCTTGAAGTCCCACCTCACTGCGCTGCTGGCCACGGCGCTCGACCCCGCCTCGGCCTTCACGCTGGCCTCGGTCCTGTTCTATCTCGGCTACGTGGCGGGGCTGTTCCTCCTCGCGCTCGTCGTGTCGGGTCCGCGCACGGCGCTCCTGGCCGGGCTCTACGCGGCCTTCAGCCCAGCCTTCGTGACCCGCTACAGCGTGAGCAACGACGGCAACTACGTCGAGGTGCTGGCGTTCGGCACCTGGGCGCTCTGGCTCGGGGCGCGCTTTACCCTCGAAGCCGGCGCACGCACAAAGCTCGCGTTCGCCGCGGGCCTGCTTCTGGGCCTTGCCTTCTGGAGCCACATCCTCGCCGTGATCTACCTCGCTGCGCTCGCGACCCTGTTCGCCCTGGCGGCGCGCGCGTCGGCCGGGCGCTCGCTGTTGGCCCTCGCTTCCGGCGCGGGCCTCGGCTACGTGCCGGGCTTCATCTGGAACATCGCGAACGGCTGGCAGTCCTTCCAGTACCTGCTGCCCGGCCAGGCGCGCAGCGTCGGGACCGGCGAGGCGGGCGAGGCCACGGTCGCCGGCCTCGGCCAGAAGCTGTGGCTGATGCTGACCGATCACGTGCCGGTGCTGATGGGATACGACACGGGCTACGGCCCCGCCGTCGACCGGCTTCTCGTAGCACTCGCGTCGGCCGCCGTGGTGATGGCGCTCGTGGCGACGGGCGCCGCGCTCCGACGCGCCGTCCGTGAGCGATCCTGGGCCCTCGGCTCGCTCCTGCTGTTTGCCGCGACGAATGTCGCCATCGCGCTCGTCGCGCTGCCGCACATGCCCGGCAACCCGCGCTACCTGCTGTTCCTGATGTCGGTCCTGCCAGTGTTCCTGGCCGACGCGTTCGGCGGTCGCCACACAGGAGCGACGACCCCCGACCCGGCGAATCCGCCGGCCACAGCGTCTGCAACGGACGAGGCGCGAACCGCTTGGATACCAGCCTCGGGGTGGCGACAGCTCGCTCTCGGCGTGCTGATCGCAACCGGAGCCGTGGCCTCGCTCGCCCAGGTGCCGCGCACGTTGGCCCAGGACGCCCGCTGGCGCGACTTCGTATCCGAGCTCGAGCGCGAGGGAGTCCGGTTCTGCTACACGGATTTCTTCCTCGCCACGCGCATCAACTTCCTCTCGGCGGAGAAGATCGTGTGCACGGCCAAGCTCGGCCCGTTCACGACGGAGTACTTCTTCAGCTACCGTGAGCGCGTCGAGCGCGCGCCCGAGGCCGCGTTCATCCCGGTCAACCGAACCGCCGCGGCGAGGCTCGAGAAGCGGCTCGCCGAGCTCGGCGTCTCTTTCGAGCGGCGCGACCTGGTGAAGCCGGTGCTGTTCCGACTGTCTCGCAAGGTCGATCCCGAGGAGCTCTTCCCGGGACGTGAGTTCCCGATGCGGTAGGGTCGCCGGTCGCCTGGGTGCTGTCAAAGCCCGTACCGGCCGAATCGCCGGCCGGTACGGGCTTTCTTTGGGCAACGGATCAACGAGTCACACGGACGAACGAAACGGACAACGACAACGGACAACGGGACAGGCGGACAGGCTAGCGGGGGGGCGTCTCGCCCCTCCGAGCCCCCCCATGCGTCACGGTTGCAATTCGGACGTGACCGTGGCGCCGCCCATCTGTGGGAGCGTGGCGGTCATCTTCACGACCTTGCGCGTGTCCTTCGCGACCCAGATTGTGGTGGCTCCGGGCTCCCCCTCGGCCGAAGCGATCTCCACCTTCCATGCCTGGAAGGTACCGGCCGGCACCGTCACGCTTTCGACGGCGGTCACCTTCGCCTGCTTCAACTGCACCTTCTGCTGGCGCACGTCGAAGTTGCGGAAGGTCGTGCTGAAGCCCTCGGCGAGCGGCAGCGCCGCGAGCGCCTCGTGGCCGCCGACGCCGTCGGCGAACAGCTCACCACCGAGATCGACCGACACCCGCTTGGGCGGGCCACCCATCGCGACCGTCCCCGTGGCCTTGCCGTCCGCGAACGTCAGCTCGATCGCCGCCGGCCCCTGCTTGACCACTCGCTTGCGCGGCACGAGCGTCGTCTTGTCGAGCGTCGTGACGTCGACCGCATCTCCCATCGGCATCTTGGCGGTGCCGGTGACGACCCAGTTTCCGCCCTGCTCCTCGATCGTCTGGGTCGTCGACATCGGGCTCGTCTGTCCGCCGGCCTCGATCTTGCCCTGGTAGCTCGCACTTCCGGCAGTCCAGGGGAAAGCGACCTTCGGTACGCCGACGCTCGCGGTATCCACCGCCTTGGTCAGGACGACCGTCTTAGGGTCGACCACGAGCTCCGTGAGGCGCTGGCCGACCTCGGGGGTCATCGCCTCCTGGAAGCGGCCGCCGATGTGCTTCGCGAAAAACTTCTCGCTGGCGGCCCACAGGGCCATGCTGTTGACGGGCCGGGCGAAGCCATGGCCCTCGTCGGGGGCGAGGATGTACTCGACCGGGAAGCCGCGGTCGCGCAGCGCGATCACGATCTGCTCCGACTCGGCCCGCTTGACGCGCGGGTCGTTGGCGCCCTGGGCGACGAGCAGCGGTGTCCGGATCTTCTGCGCCGAGCTCAGCGGCGACTGGCGCACGAGCTGGGCCTTGCCCTCCGCCGTCTTCGGGGTGCCCATCCGCTCGTGGAAGATGATGCGGGCAGCCTCCCAGTAGGGCGGGATCGAGTCGAGCAGCGTGATCAGGTTCGAGGGGCCGACGATCGACACGGCCGCGCCGTAGACGTCGGGGGTGAAGGCGACGCCGGCGAGCGTGGCGTAGCCGCCATAGGAGCCGCCCATGATCCCGACCCGCTTCGGATCGGCGATGCCCTCGGCGACGAGGTACTTCACGCCCCAGGTGACGTCGTCCTGCATCTTGTCGCCCCACTGCTTGTTGCCGGCGTTCAGGAACTTCTTGCCGTAGCCCGTGGAGCCGCGGAAGTTGGGCTGCAGCACGGCGTAGCCGCGATTGGCCATGAACTGCGCGAGGCCGCTGAAGCCCCAGCTGTCGCGGGCCCAGGGACCGCCGTGCGGCAGCAGGATGGCTGGAAGGTTCTTCGCGGGCGCTCCCTTCGGCAGGGTGAGGAAGGCCGGGATCTCGAGCCCGTCCGAGGACGGGTAGCGGACGGCCTTCATGCTCGCCAGGTGCTCGCGCGGGATGCGCTCGCGCACCTTGTACTGGAGCGCCAGCTGCTTCGTCCCGCGGTCGAAGATGTACCGCTCACCAGGCTCGGTGTCGCCGCTGGCCGTGACGAGCACGACGCGGTCGTCGGCCGTGCTCGACCCCAGGCTGAGGTCCTTGCCCGGGAATTTGCTCTGTAGCAGCTTGTAGTCGGCCTCCCAGTTCTTGTCGCGGAAGTACAGGCGGACGCGCTCGTCCTCGTAAGACGTGCCGACCAGCTCGTCGGTCGCCTCGGCAAAGATGGGCGCGCCGAAATCCACGCGCTGGAGCGGGTCGGACTCGACCAGCTCGGCCGTTCCGGTCTCGGGGTCGAAGAGCGCGAGACGGGTCAGGTCCAGGTCGCCCTTGTTCGTCTCCAGGTAGACGCGCTTGGCGTCCTTGTGGAAGCGCGCGAGGCTGCAGCTCTCGAACACGGTGCACGAGTAGACCAGCTTGAAGCCCTCGGGCTCGACGGTCAAGATCTCGGCGTCTCCGTTGTCGGCCACGCGCTCGGCCATGCGCAGCCGGCCCTCGAGGTCGAACTGCCAGCCGGCGATCCGTTCGGTGTTCTTGCGCAGCAGCTTGCGCTCGCCGTTCGAGACCCTTACCTCGTAAACGTCGTGCCAGGCCGCGTCGCGGTCGTTGAGGCCGACGTAGATCGTGTCGGGGGACTTCTTCGGGACCGCGTAGATGAACGCGCGCGCCCCCTTGGCGTCGGTCAGGTTGCGGGAGGCCGGCGCCTCGCTGCCGGCCGCGTTCGCGGCCGACGGATCGACCGCCCAGACGTTGAAGTTCTCGTCGCCGTCCTTGTCCTTCACGTAGAGGATCAGGCGGCTGTCGCGGCTCCAGAAGAAGCCCGGGATCGGGCGCTTCGTCTCGGTCGTGACCAGGCGGGCCCTGTCGAAGGCCTCGCCGGTCTTCTTGACGTAGATATTGCGGGTGTCCTTCCAGGGCTTCAGGAATGCGACGTACTGGCCGTCCGGCGACAGCTGGGCGGCGGCGATCTCGGGGTTGCCGAAGAACAGCTCCCGGTCGAGGACGGGGGGCGGGCCCTCGGCCGCCCCGGCCAGGGCTGAAAGGTAAAGCGCGAGGACGGCCATGAAAGTCATCCGAACAGATCGGGTCATTGCGTCAAAGCCTCCATATTGAGCGGGAGACCAGAAACGGCGGGCCGGTCGCTCGTCCGGCACGCGCATAGGCGCATTGCGGCCAGGTTCATGGGGTCACGCCACGACGACTACGTGACACATCGTGGCCTGGTTCCGTCGCGTGGACAACCCGCCCGCCGTCCTGATAGGGTGCGAGGGCGGTAACGAGAGGCGAGGAGTGCCCCGCCAGGCCCCGGACGGTGCGGCCCCGGTCCACGCAGCGCCGGCGCTCGCGATCCCCCTGCGCGCTGGGCCGCTCCGGCTCGTCTTCGACCGCGGCGAGCTACGCTGGATCCGCCTCGGCGAGCGCGAGGTCGTGCGGGGCATCTACTTCGCCTTGCGGGCCGAGGGCTGGGCCACGATCCCGTACGAGGTGAGCGACCTCGAGATCCAAGCCGAGCCCGCGTCCTTCCAGATTCGTTTCGGCGCACGCCACGCACGGGGCCCGGTCCGCTTCGAGTGGCAGGCCAGCATCATGGGCAGCGCCGAGGGGCGGATCGTCTTCTCGATCCGCGGCAGCGCCGGATCGACCTTCCTGCGCAACCGCATCGGCTTGTGCGTGCTGCACCCGGTCCACACCTGTGCCGGTCGGCCGTGCATCGTCGAGACCGTGGACGGCGACCGTGCCGAGAGCGTCTTTTCCGCGCTCGTTGCGTCGCACCAGCCCTTCCGCAACGTCCGGGCGATCCTGCACGAGGTCTCGCCCGGCGTCGAGGTCGAGGTGCGGCTGGAAGGGGAGACATTCGAGACCGAGGATCAGGGCAACTGGGGTGACGCCTCGTACAAGACCTACGGCACGCCGGTCAACCTGCCTCATCCGGTGCCCGTGAGGGAAGGAGCCACGGTCGAGCAGTCCGTCTCGCTGTCGCTCTTCGGCATCACCGCGGCGCCGGTGGAGCAGGCTACGGCCACGGTGCCCGGCGCGCTTCCTCGCAAGCGCAACGGCACGGAACCGGTGGTAGTGGAGCTTGCTGCGGGCGGGGAGCTCCCGCTGCCGGCGCTGGGTCTCGCCGGCGCCGGTCTCGTCCTCCTGTCCGAGGCCGAGGCCGGGCGGCTGCGCCCGCTGCGGCTCGCGCACGTCCGCGCCGACCTTCACCTCGAGGCCCCGGAATGGGAGGCCGCCCTCGATCGCGCCGCCGCCAACGCTCGCCTGCTCGACGTGCCCCTCGAGATCGCGCTCTTTCTCCCGGGCGATCCGCACGCGGTGCTTCTGGAGCTGGCGGCGAAGGCCGCCCCGCTGCGGCCCCGCGTCGCCAGCTGGCTCGTGTTCCGGGCCGACGATCGCACGACCGGGGACAGCCTGGCCGCGACGGCACGCGAGGCGCTCGCGAGGATCGACCGGGGCGCCGTGTTCGGCGGAGGCTCCGACGCGCACTTCGCCGAGCTGAACCGCCGGCGGCCGCCGCCTCGCCTGCTCGACCGGCTGGTCTTCGCTCTCAATCCACAGGTGCACGCCGGGGACGACGCGACTCTCGTCGAGAACCTGACCTGCCTGCTGCGCATGGCGGACACGCTGCGCAGCTTCGCCGACCGCACTCCCCTCGGTATCTCGCCCGTGACGCTGCGCCCACGGGCCGACCCGAGCCCGGCGGCGTGGCGCACGCGAGGTGAGCGGCCGTACCCGGACGACCCGCGGCAGGGCACGAACTTCGCCGCGGCGTGGACGGTCGGATTCCTGGCGGCAGCAGCCCAGGCGGGCTTCGCGAGCCTGACGTTCTTCGAGCTCGTGGGACCGCGCGGCGTCCAGCAGTCGGGCCGCTCGTTCCCGGTGCTCGACGCCTTCGCCGACATCGCTGCGCTGCCGGGCGCCCTCGCCGGTCCCGTGCGGTCGCGCCGGCCAGAGCGCGTCCAGGCGCTGGCGATGCGTTCCCGGGCGGGCCGCGTGCGCCTGTTCCTGGCCAACGTCACCGCCGAGGCACACCCGGTTCGCGTGGAGGGTCTTGCGGGACGCGTCCTTCGGGCAAGCCTCGGACAGGCGGAACCAGGTGAGGCGTCGGGGTTCGAGATCAAGCTTGGGCTCACGGGATCGCGAGGCTCGACGTCGAGGCTTCGTAATCCGGCATCAGCGGGTGGGGCTGGTCAGTCCCGGAGGTAGCCCCAGCTGTGATCGGACGTCCGTGATTGGATGCTCACGCTTCGCTCAGGTTTTCCGGGCTGGCGAGGTCCAGATTGGGGGTGGGCTGGACAAGAACGGTGAAGAAACTGGCATGACCGGGCTAGAGCGGGTGCAACGGCCCATCGGGCTCCGGGGCGGCGGGCGGGGACTCTCGGCGGCGCTGTTCGTGGCGCTCGCCGCGGCCTGTGGCCGGCACGAGATGCCACCCTTGCACCACGCCGCACGCCAGGGCGATCTTGCCGCGATTGCCACGCTCCTCGAGGCAGGGGCGGTCGACGCGCGGGCCGGGGTGAACGGTTGGACGCCCCTGCAGCACGCGATCCACAAGAACCAGGCCGCGGCCGTCAAGGCCCTGCTAGCGGCGGGCGCGGACGCCAACGCTGGGAGCGGCCCGCCGTCGTCCCGCCATGCGAGTGGGGTCACCCCGCTGATGATGGCGGCGGGCTACGGCCAGCTCGAGATCGTCGAAGCGCTGCTCGCGGCTGGGGCCGACCCGCGCGCGTCTCACGGCAACGTGAACGCGCTCTGGGCCGCCGCCGGCTTCGGGGCCATCGCCGACATCACCGACGGGCCGCCGCTCGGGAGCTGCTTCCCGGACGTGGTGGACGCGATCCTGGCGAAGGCCCCCGAGCTGCGCCTGCGCTGGGGCATGGAAGCCCGGCTCAGCTACTGGCTCGCAGGCAAGGACTGCAAAGGGCTGATCGACCGGCTGCGCGCGCGCTGACGCCATGCGTGCGCACCACGCACTGGAAGACCTCCCAACCCCCGCGTCCCCTGCTCCGCGGCTGCCAGTTACTCCGCCTCCGGCTCCGCGTCCTGGACGATGGCGTACACCTCGCGCGCGGGCCGGCCCAGGCGGCGGGCGGCCTCCTTCACGGCTTCGCGCCGGGTGCGGCCTTCCGCCGCGAGACGGTGGTAGAGGCTGACCGGGTCCTCGCTCGCGGGCGCGGTCTCGGGGGCCCCGGCCACGACCAGCACGATCTCGCCCTTGACGGCGTCGCGCTCCGCGAGCCGCTCGTGCAGGGAGGAAAGCCGGGCGCGCACGTATTCCTCGTGCAGCTTGGTGGCCTCGCGGCACAGGAAGGCGTCGCGGTCGCCCAGCGCGGCGAGCATGTCCGCCAGCGACTCGACGACCCGGACCGGAGACTCGTAGAAGACGAGCGTCGGCCGCTCCGTCGCGAGCGCCTCGAGTGCCTTTCGGCGTGCAGCCGGTCTCGCGGGCAGGAAGCCGACGAATAGGAAGCGATCGCTGGGCAGCCCGCACACCGAGAGCGCCGCCGCCACGGCGCTCGGTCCCGGGACCGGAACGACCGCGATTCCGGAAGCCTGCGCGTCGCGAACCAGCCGGTAGCCGGGATCGGAGATCCCCGGCGTGCCTGCGTCGGACACGAGCGCCACGTCGCGGCCCGAGCGCAGCTGCTCCAGGATGCGGGTGCCCTTGAAGCGCTCGTTGTGCTCGAAGTATGAGGTGGTGGGCGTCCCGATCCCGTGCGCACCCAGGAGCTTCCGCGTGCGCCGCGTGTCCTCGCAGGCCACGAGCGATACCTCCCGCAGCACCCGCACCGCGCGGAGCGTCAGGTCCTCGAGGTGCCCGAGGGGTGTCGCGACGACATAGAGCGTGCCTTGCGAAGCAGCGGGATCGGGCATCTAACTCCTTGAGTTGACACTAGATCGCTTGACAGGACCAGAGGGCTGTCCTAGCATGGACTGTTCGAGCGACGGGCGAGGAGATCATGTCCCCACCCCGTTCGCAAGAGCGTGCCCGTTCCTTTCGGGGAAATCCAAGGCGGTCAGGGGGTGTTGCAAGTTTGGCCGAGATCAAGCTCCAGGAGGGTGAATCGATCGAGAACGCCCTCCGCCGGTTCAAGCGCAAGGTCCAACAGGAAGACATCATCAAGGACATCAAGAAGCACAGCTTCTACCTGAAACCGGGGGACAGGCGCCGGGCCAAGCAAGCGCTCGCGCGCAAGCGGAGCCGCAAGAAGCTGCGCCGGGAAGGCGAGTAGAGTTCCTGCCGTTCGCCGTGGGTCGGCCGTGCGCGGTCCCTCGCGCGCGGCCGACCTGTGATTCGTGTCTTGGGGCCGCCCGAGCCCGAGCCTGTCGTTGACTGGCGCCGCGGGCGCGTGATAGCGTACGCACCTCATTCGACAGGCCAGAGAGCTGCAGGGAGAAAGCCGCCATGAAGATCGTCGAGCGTCAGGTCGGTGACGTGGTGATCCTGGACCTCCACGGGAAGATCCTGATCGGTGAGGGAGACGACGCCCTCCGGGAGGCCGTGGCGAAGCTGGCCGACTCCGGGAAGACCAAGATCCTCCTCAACCTGGCCGACGTTCCGTACGTGGACTCGGCCGGCCTCGGCGAGATCGTCCGGACCTACACGACGGTCAGCCGCAAGGGCGGCAAGCTGAAGCTGCTCAACCTCACCAAGAAGATCCAGGACCTGCTCTCGATCACCAAGCTCCTGACCGTCTTCGAGACCTACGACTCCGAAGACGAATCCGTCCGCAGCTTCAAGTAGTCGCGGGCGTAGTGGCCGGGCCCGGGGCGGGAGCCACGAGATGAGCCTCCCGCGCGCCCTCTTCGTCTCGCTGCGGCCCCACCAGTGGCTGAAGAACCTGGTGGTGCTCGCGGCGCTCGTCTTCTCCAAGCACCTCTTCGACGCCTCTGCGCTGGCGCAGGCCGCGCTGGCGTTCGTCGTCTTCTGCGCTCTCGCGGGGGCCGTCTACCTCGTCAACGACCTCGCCGACCTGGAGCGCGACCGGCTTCACCCGGTGAAGCGGACCCGGCCGCTCGCGAGCGGAGCGCTCCCGAAGCCGGTGGCTCGCGCGGCCGCGGCTTCACTCTTGGTCGCCGCCTTGGTGCTGAGCTTTTCGCTCGGAGCGGGCTTCCTGCTGTGCACCCTCGCCTACACCGTGCTCGGTCTCGCCTACTCGCTGGCGCTCAAGCACGTCGTGATCCTCGACGTGCTCACCGTCGCGCTCGGCTTCGTACTGCGGGCCGTTGCGGGAGCCGTCGCGATCGGCGTGCAATTCAGCCCCTGGCTGGTCGTGTGCACCATCCTGCTCGCGCTGTTCCTGGTCCTCGCCAAGCGCCGGCACGAGCTCGTGACGCTCGAAGACGCCGCCGCTCACCGCGGGATCCTCGCCGAGTACAGCCCCTACCTACTCGACCAGATGATCGCCGTCGTGACGGCGTCGTGTCTCACCGCCTACGCCTTCTATACGCTCGCCCCCGAGACGGTCGAGAAGTATCGCACCGAGCGGCTGGCGCTCACGATCCCCTTCGTGATCTACGGCATCTTCCGCTATCTTTATCTGGTCCATCGCCGGGACCAGGGCGGCAGCCCGGGAGACGTGCTGCTCACGGACCGCCCGCTGCTCGCCGCGGTCGCGCTATGGGCGGCCGTGATGGTGCTGATCGTGTACACGGCGCCCGGGATTCCGGTGCCGCGGGCGAACTGAGCGCTAGATGAGCTTCGAGATCGAGGCCGTGGGACTGGACGTCGAGCGGCTGCTGGCAGACCTGCACCGCCGGATCGAGGAGCGCCGCAAGAGCGGGCTCTATACCGAGGAAGAGCTGCGGCACATCGCCGAGCGGCCGCTCGAGCCGGTGCAGCAAGCCCGCGACGTCTCACAGGCCCTGCTCGAGGAGTTCCGCGTGCGCGACGCGCAGTGGAACTTCTCCTTCGACCGCGAGACGATCTACCGCTCGAGCCGCGGGGCGTTCGGCCCGTTGCTGGCCCTGGCGCGGCGGCTGCTCCGGCCGGTGCAGAAGCTCGTCTGGAACCCGACGCCGATGATCTCGGCGCTGTCGCGCCAGTCCGACCTCAATCGCTTCACGGCGCACCTGCTGCACAACCTGGTGCTCGAGCTGACGCGACTCAACATGGAAATGCAGGAGCTCAGGAACCGAAACCTGCAGCTTGCGGGCCGGGTCGAGATGCTGGCGCGGCGCGCGAAGACGCTCGAGGACATGGTGGGGGAGGGGGAGGCGGCCCGGGGCGGCGCGTCGACGAGCGCCGGGGCGCGCGAGCCGGAGCGGTGAGGATCCACCAGCTCCTGGCCGCGCTCTCCTACGGCGACGCGATCGGCAACGAGGCGCTCGCGATCCAGCGCCAGTTGCGCGCGGCCGGCCACGAGTCGGACATCTTCGCCGAGCTGGTCCACCCGCGGGTCGCGCACCTGGCGCGGCCGCTCTTCGAGTACCGCGAGGTCTCGTCCCCCGAAACCGTCTGCATCTTCCATTTCTCGATCGGGAGCGCCTCCGGGCGGCTGATCCACCACGCACCCGACCGCCTGGTCGTCGTCTACCACAACATCACCCCGGCGCATTTCTTCCTCGGCTTTCACCCGCACCTCGCGGGTCTCTGCCACCACGGGCGTCGTGAGCTCGCCGCCTTCGCTCCGCGCACGGAGCTCGGCCTCGGCGACAGCGAGTTCAACCGCCAGGAGCTCGAGCAGGCGGGCTTCGCGCGCACGGCCGTGCTGCCGATCGTGTTGGACCTCCAGCTCTACGAGCGTGCGCCTTCGCCGCTCGTGCGGCGCCTCTACGACGACGGCCGCACCAACGTGCTGTTCGTGGGCCGCATCATCCCGAACAAGAAGATCGACGATCTCGTCCGCTGCTTCGCGTTCTTCCAGAAGTTCGTACGGCCAGAGAGTCGTCTGCTGCTGGTGGGCGACCACCGGGGCTTCGAACGCTATCTCGATCGCCTGCAGGAGCTGGTACGCGAGCTGCGCGTGGACGAGGTCGCCTTCACCGGCCAGGTCGACGACGACGAGCTCTACGCCTATTACCGGCTGGCCGACGTGTTCCTGTGCCTCTCGGAGCACGAGGGCTTCGGCGTGCCGCTGCAGGAAGCGATGCTGTTCGGCCTGCCTGTGGTCGCGTACGACGCCGGGGCCGTACGCGAGACGTTGCGCGGCGGCGGGCTGCTGCTGAAGGACAAACGCCCGGAGCTGGTGGCGGAGGTGCTCGACCGCATCACCCACGGCGGCGACCTGCGGCGCGCCGCGGTCGCCTCCCAGAAGCGCGCGGCGGCCGAGATACGGGCGGTCGATTTCGGGGCGCTGGTGCTCGACCGCCTGCGGCCGGTGTTCGAGACAGCCGCGCCCGCGCGCGGAGCCGCGGGGGCCTCGCCCGCAACCAGGACGCTCACGGAATGAGCTGGAGCCATCGGGCACTGCTGGACCGCCACCGATGGGCTTCCGCTCGTGCTTCAAAGCGGACGAACGTCAGCTGAGGTGCGAGCCTTGAGAGGCGAGCGTCAAGACGTGGGCGAGGGGACGTCGGGGGCATGAGGATCGACCAGTGGGTCCCGGCGCTCCACCGCGGGGACGCGATCGGGGACTCGGCGCGCCTGATGCGGGACGCGTTCCGGTCCTGGGGGCACACGGCGGACGTCTACGCCCTCGAGCTGGACGGCGACCTCGTGGGCGACGGGCGGCGCTTTGCCAAGTGGCAGCCGGGCAGTCCCGCGGACATCGTGATCCTGCACTTCGCTCTGCCCTCGCCGCTCACGCCGGCCTTCCGGGAGCACCACGGCCGGCGCGTGCTGCTGCACCACAACATCACGCCGCCAGAGTACTTCGTCGGCTGGGACGAGGAGCTCGCGCGCATCTGCCGCATCGGGCGCGAGGAGCTCGAGGCGCTCGCGCCCCACTGCGACCTCGGCCTCGCCGACAGCGAGTTCAACCGGCTCGAGCTGGAGGCGCTCGGCGCCCCGCGGACCGGCGTCCTGCCGATCTGCCTCGACTTCGCCCGGTATCGCGAGGCCGGTAGCCCGGTGCTGCGCCGGATGCTCGAGGACGGCCACAGCAACCTGTTGTTCGTCGGGCGTCTGGCGCCGAACAAGCGGCCCGACGACCTGATCCGCCTCGCGAGCTACTGGAAGCGCTTCCTCGCCCGGGACGTGCGCGTGGTGCTCGTCGGCAAGCTGCCGCGCCGCCGCTCGTACTACGACGCCCTCCAGGCGCTCGCCTACGAGGAGGCCTTCACGCCCGCCGAGGTGATGTTCCTTGGTCACGTGCCGCACGACGAGCTGCTCGCCTGCTACCAGGCCGCGAGCGTCTTCGTCTCGATGTCCGAGCACGAGGGCTTCGGCGTGCCGCTCGTCGAGTCGATGCTGATGCGGGTGCCGGTGCTTGCGTATCGGGCGACCGCGGTGCCGCACACGCTCGGCGGGGCGGGCGTGCAGTTTCGGGAGAAGCGCCTCGCCGAGGTGGCCGAGACCGCGCATGCGCTCGCGACCGACGAGACGCTGCGGGCGGCGGTGCTGGCCGGTCAGGACCGGAGGCTCGAGGCCTTCGCTCCGGAACGAGTGCTCGGCTCGCTCCGCTCGTACGTGGAGTCGCTCTGATGCAGCGGGCTCGCATCCAGCGTCAGCCGACCTTGGAGTCGCCATGAACCACGGGCTGCCCGAGGTGGCTTTCGTGGTCCAGCGCTACGGCGAGGGCATCACCGGTGGCAGCGAGTCACTGGCGCGTGCGGTGGCCGAGCGACTGACGTCGGACTACCGGATCACCGTCTTCACGAGCTGCGCGCGCGACTACGTGACATGGCGCGACGAGCTGCCGATGGGGCTCGAGCGCCTCGGCGGCGTCGACGTCAGGCGCTTTCCCGTGGCGCGGGAGCGCGACCTCGACGCCTTCAACGCCTTCGCGGAGCCGCTCTACGGCCGCGATGCCGCGGCCGGGGGCTCTCCCGAGACCGACAGCAGGGACCAGAGGCGTAGGGGAGGACCGAACACGGGACTGGACGACGAAACGGACGACGGACAAAACCAAGGACAGGACAACGGACAGGACAACGGACAGGACAGACAGAACGTCGGCGCGGGGCCTATGCGACGCACCCGCGCCGACGAGCATGAGTTCCTGCGCCTTCAAGGACCGGAAGTGCCCAAGCTCGTCGAAGCCCTGCGCGCCGAGCGGGACCGCTTCGCCTGCTTCGTCTTTTTCACCTACCTCTACTACCCGACCTACTGGGGCCTCGCGGCCGTACCGGAGCGCGCGGCACTCGTGCCCACGACCCACGATGAGCCCCCGCTGCGCTTCTCGATCTACCGCGAGGTCTTCGCGTTGCCGCGCGCCTTCGGCTTCCTGACGCACGCGGAAGAGGCGCTCGTCCGCCGGCGCTTCGACGTGGGCGGCCGCCAGGTCGTGCTAGCGGGAATGGGTGTCGACGTGCCAAGAACGCCGGACGTGGCGGCGTTCCGGGCGCGGCACGGGATCGCGAGGCCCTACGCGATCTACGCCGGACGCATCGACGCCGGCAAGGGCTGCGCCGAGATGCTGGCGCATCACGCGCGGTACCGCAGCCCCAAGCAGCGCGAGCCGCACAGCGAGCCACAGAACGCGATCGACCTGTTGCTGATCGGCCGGCTGGCGATGCCGGAGCCGGACCAGGAGGGCGTGCGCTACCTGGGGTTCCTGCCCGAGGAGGAGAAGGCCGCCGCTCTAGCCGGTGCCCACGCGGTCGTGTGCCCGAGCCCTTTCGAGAGCCTGTCGATCGCCCTGCTCGAAGGCCTCGCGCTCGGGACGCCGGGCCTCGTCAACGCCCGCTCGGAAGTGCTCAAGGAGCACTGCCTGCGCTCGGGAGCGTCGCTGTTCTACGAGGACGGCGACGAGTATGCGGAGGCCATGGAGCTCCTGGCGGGCGACCCTTCGCTGCGGGCGGCTCTCGGCGCGAGCGGCCGGCGCTACGTGGAGGCCGAGTACCGCTGGGACGTGGTCCTCGACCGCTGGCGCACTCTGATCCGCGCCGCGGCAGGGGGCAGGCTCTGAGGCCATCGCCCGCCGACCGCTTGAGATCGCACGCGTCGTCACGCAGGGCGCGAGCGTGAACGTAGGGCGCGGAGTGGCCAAGCCAAAAACGCAGCACGGCCTCAAGCCCCGGGATGCTCGCGAAGCCGACTCTTCCCCTGGTGCCCCTGCTCGTCCGCGTCCTCGCAGGGCGCCTGACCACGCGGAGCTCATGGCGCCGGCCCGCACGGCGCCGCGGGCTTCGAACTCGTTCCGGACCGAGTTCGCGATGCGGCAGATCTGAGGCTCGTGGCCTCACGGGAGCCGAGGCCGTAGGTCGTCGCTTTCTCTCGCACAGACTCGGCGCCACCGTTGCCGTTGTCATGACCGAAGTACAGCCGCGCCTCGTAGGCATTGTGGCTTCGACAGCGCAACTCAACGTTCGCCAGCGTGGCCTCGCCGCCCAGCGCGTAGGGCTTCACGTGATGAAACTCCAGGAAGGCGCGCTCCGTGCAGCGGCGGGCGTTCGTGCTCACGAACGCGCAGCGCCCCAGGTCGCGCAGCCACACCGTCCGCTTGACCTCGGCCGGAATGTGGCGTGACCCGGGCACGGTCCCGCCCGACGGGCGAGGCTTGTCGGCCGCCGCGAACTTCCTCTGTGCGAGGTCCGCGAGGAGAGCCGTCAGGGCGCGGTCCAGGATGACGGCTTCGTCGCCCGAGGGCACGGCGTGCCGTAGTAGATCCTTGGCGAGCCGCAGCTTCTCGAGCGTGTCGCCACCGATCGTGACCTGGACCCTGTAGCGGTCGGGTGAGAGCGGCGTCACGTCGGCGGAGCGCTTCGCCTGGGGCAACGGAGGAGCCGCAAGCGAAGGCGCCGCGGTGGCCTCGTCGCCAGGGGACAGGGCAGGAGCTAGAGGAGCGACCGAAAAGGACGAGGAACGAGACGCGGGAGAGGAGGGTGAGTCCGGAGAATCCAGAGAGGCCGGGGACGAATAGTGGAAAGAAGAGGGGGAACAAGCGGAAGAAGCGGGCGAAGCGGAAGCGGGCAAAACGGGCGAAGGAGAGAAGGCCGAAACAGGGGATGACGCAGAAGACGGAGACGGGAGGGCCGGTCCCTGCGGAAGCGTCCAAGGGGGATGCCCGGGCTCTCCGATGTCCACCAACCCGGGAACGAGCGCCTTCGCCGCGGGAAGCTTCCGAACGAACGAAGGAGCATCGGGCCGGGGCCAGAGCGCGGCGGCGATCTCTTCGACCTGGATCCGGGTCTTTCCGCGAGCCGAATCGAGCACGCTCCCGTGGTTGTCGGCCGTGAGATGGGGGCCCAGCAGCCTCACGGTCGTGAGGCTGACGGCGGCGCCCTCGAGCATCTCCAGGATCACTGGAAAACGCCGCGCCGCTCGCGCGACCGCAATGCGGTTGTAGGCCTCCTGCTCGGACAGGCCGAGAACGTCCCGGCAGTAGCCGAAGAGCGAGCCGTGGCCGGCGCGGAAGTGCACGTCGCGGGTATCGAGCTCCGCGAGGTGGGCGACCAGGAGGACCATGGCCCCGCGCTCGCGAACGGCGAGGTCCTGGACGCGAGCCACCAGGTCGGCGTCGGAGAGGTGCCGGAGGGACGCGAGAAGGTCCTGTCGCACGTCCCCTTGTATCCCGCGTGGCGGTCAGGTCAGGTCCGGAGGCGAACGGCTCGGGTCGGCAACAGAAAAAAGGCTCTTCGCGCTTTCGAGTGGGTAAAAACCCTATAAGGAACCATACAAACTAGATTGACTCAGAGCGCGGGCAGCATGCAGCTGAGGATCTTGAGACGCAGGTACTCCTCGTCGCGGAGGCCGTA
>Ga0247727_10003784_pt1 | contig 33038 bp, 24 predicted proteins | sample WisWelCaveWW1625_FD_202498 | JGI IMG/M metagenome (GOLD analysis project Ga0247727, IMG submission 202498) | Biofilm microbial communities from Wishing Well Cave, Virginia, United States - WW16-25 | ecosystem: Environmental > Aquatic > Deep subsurface > Groundwater > Cave microbial mat | place...
GCGTCGAGCCCTACGCTCACTTCGTGCGCCAGATCGGCCTGGGCCCGCAGGTCAAGATCATCCGCTACGACCCGGGCCTCCCGCTGCACCAGCGCTACCTGAAGGACGAGGACTTCCTGCCTAAGGGGGACGTGGCGCTGCTCGAGGACATGGTGCTCACGATCAACACCTTCTTCGGCTGGGACTTCAACTCCTGCGAAGCGCTGCACAAGGACGGCGTGTGGCACCCGATCGACTTCGCCAATCCCTGCCCCGACTCGCAGGTGACCTCGTTGCACGTGCACTTCCCCTGGCTCGTCAAGGCCAAGATCCGCTGGTCGCTCTTCTGCGCCGCGACGCGCCGGCCGATGCCCGTGAACCTGGACTGGAAGCCCTTCTTCGAGATCGCCGACAAGGACCTCCCCTATCGCGAGAAGCTCAGGCGCTACGGCAGACTCGCCCGCAAGCGCCTGCAGGCCGACGCCTTCGAGGAGTTCTGCGCCACGCACCTCGCGCACCTGGACGAGATCGCCTGGGAGTACTTCGGCACGGATCGCGCGCGAAACGCCGTGCGCAAGAAGGTCGAGGCGATCTTCCCCGAGCACGAGTGGGATGCCTTCGGCGACCACTTCTGGAACGAGATCCAGGAGTGGCGCGAGAAGGACGCGGCCCGGCGCGCGCCGGCGTAGAGCTGAGTCAGCCGCGGCGGCGATAGCGCCCGAGAATCCAGGCGCCGAGCGCGCCGAGGACCACGAGCCCGCCCCACAGCTTCGCCTCGAAGACCCAGGGATCTCCCGCGTCCGGTGGCGGGATCGCCGAGCTCGCGAGCGCGAGGAGCGTCGCTACGAACCCCGAGAGCGCGATCGTCCAGAGGAATCGCTTGCCGCCGGGGACGCGCACGACGCGCGGCTCCGCCCCGCTCGGCCGGAGGCGCGGCAGGGCCAGGAAGAGATAGAGGAACGGGACGATCGTCAGGATCGTCGTGGCGATCAAGAGGAGCGCGTAGGCTTCCTTTAGCTGGCTGCCCGCGGAGGCGATCAGGAAGAGGCTCGTCGCGGCGGCCTGCAGCAGGATCGCCTTGTGCGGCGTCCCGTGGCGCGGGTGGAGGTCCGCGAGCCAGCCCGGCAGGAAGCGGTCGAGTCCGACCGCATAGGGCAGGCGCGCCATCCCTCCGAGCCAGGCCGAGAGTCCGGCGAGCGTCGCGAAGGAGACCAGCACCGCGACGAGCGGCGGGAGGAAGGTCCAGCCCGCGCGGTCGGAGACGCGCTGCACGGCGTCGAGCACGCCCGAGAGAGCGCTCGTCTCCGCAACCGGAACGGCCACCAGGATCGCGAGCGTGCCGAGCACGTAGAGCAGGACGATCCCCAGTCCCGAGATCGCGATCGCGCGCGGCACGGCGCGGAGCGGGTCGCGGATCTCCGCGCCCATCAAGGGGGCGAGCTCGAGTCCGACCAGGGAGAAGAAGAGGGTCCCGAAGAATCCGATCGAGCGCCCATCGCCGAGCTCCGTCCAGCGCGCCTGGCTCCAGGCGGTCGCGGAACCGTAGCGCACGAGCGCGATCGCCCCGGCGGCGACCAGGAGCAGCGCGGCGAGCCAGTTGGCGACGGCTCCGAGGTGATTGACGAAACGTGCCAGCGCGAACCCGCGCACGTTGATCCACGTCAGGGCCCACAGCACTACGAGCGCGGCTGCGATCGCCGGGGCTCCCTCGTCGCCGAGCTCCTTGCGGCCGACCACGAACCCGACGTTGCCGAGGACGAACACGAGCAGCGAGGGGAGATAGGTCAGGTTGGAGAGCCAGTAGGACCAGCCCGCCAGGAAGGCGTGCGCGTCGCCGAAGGCGCTCTGGATCCAGCGGTAGAACCCGCCCGCGCCGGGATCGCGCGTCGTGAGCTCGGTCACCGCCAGCGCGAGCGGCACGAAGAAGGTCGCGACCGCGAAGAACCACAGCGGGATCGCGATGGGGCCCATCTGCGCCGCCGCCGCGAGCCCGCGCAGGCTGAAGACGACGGTCACGTTGAACAGGACGAGATCGCCGAGACCGAGGACGCGCCGGAGCTCGGGTCGAGCCATGGACCCTTCCGAGGGTACGGCACGGCCTCCATCGCCCGGAACCCGGTTGACGGATTCCGAGACCCGTCTAGGTTGGGGAGCAAGGGCCCGCTCTCCATTCACGAGGGATCTCCCCCGCGCGCCACGCGCAAGGAGGTGCACGATGAAGGGCATGATCCCGAGCTTGCCGTTCGCCACCAGGAGAGCGGGGCGGGCGCGCTCCGGCTCGCGGAGCGATCGCGCCCCTGTTTTCTCGACGACCCGGCTGGCGCCATCACGGGAAAGGACTAAGCTGGGCCGTGCGAGGCGAGGTGCCTCGCGACAGCAGGAAACCCAGAGGGGGGCTCATGCCGACGACCAGTACCGCGACGATCACGCTCACCGTCACCTATGCGAACGGGACGCTGAGCATCACCGGAGGCAACGGCGACACGGGTGCGGACGTCAACGTCGTCTACGACGTGACCGAGACCATCATCTGGCAGCGCGCGAGCGGGCAGACGTTCACGTTCACCAACATCGCCTTCGCGCCCCAGGGAAACTACACGTGCCCGCTCACCACGGTGATCGCCAGCGATTGCACCAAGATCACGGTCACCGATCCCGACAACAACACGACCGGGCAAGATCAGTCCTTCAAGTACACGATCACCTACAAGACCTCCGACGGCGTGACCAAGACCTACGATCCGAAGGTGCTCAACCGAGCTAAAGCCGGGCTCGGACGCTAGCGTCACGTTCGACGTGCTAGACGTCTTGGGGGCCAGGAGCTTGAAGAATGAGTCAAGTTCTCTCCCCCCAAGACGTCGCGCGGCCGAATGGCCGCGCCCGGCGCGTCAGCGCCGTGCGCCGCAGGCATCCTTCGCGCGCAGCGCGAAGCGATCGGCCCGAAGGGACGCTCTTGGTTCTGAAGCGGTTCGACTTGCTTGTTGGGCTGGGGCGGAGCCCCGTTGGAGTGCCCGGGGCGATGACGTCCGCCCCAACAGGGCCGGAGCCATGATCGGGGCAAGGCTCTCCCACTACCGAATCCTGGAGAAGGTCGGCGAGGGCGGCATGGGCGAGGTGTTCGTCGCCCTCGACGAGAGCTTGCAGCGGCGCGTGGCGATCAAGGCGATCCGGCCCGACCGCCATCTCGACGAGGTCGCCCGCCAACGCCTGATGCGCGAGGCGCGCAACCTCTCCTCGCTGGACCATCCCGGCGTCTGCAAGATCTTCGACTACCTCCGCTTGCCCGAGGGCGATTTCCTCGTCCTCGAGTTCATCCAGGGCCGGAGCCTGCACGAGGTCCTGCGGGAGCGGCCGCCGCACGCCAAGGCCCTGGAACTCGCGGAACAGCTGGCCAGCGTGCTCGCGGTCGCGCACGCGGCAGGGGTCGTGCATCGCGACCTCAAGCCGGGCAACGTGATGGTGACCGCGGAGGGCGCGCTCAAGGTCCTCGACTTCGGACTCTCCCAGCGACACCTGCCCTCCGGTCTCGAGGCGAAGGCAGCCGCCTCGGGAACCCGTCCTTCCTTCGACGGCCTGTCCGGTCGATCGATCCAGGCGGGCTTGACGACCGAGGGCATGATCCTCGGGACCTTGCAGTACATGAGCCCGGAGCAGGGTCGCGGGGATCCGGTGACGGCCGCCACGGATCTCTTCGCGCTCGGGCTCATCCTCCAGGAACTCTGCACCGGGGAACAGGCGCACCCGAGCGGGCTCGACCTCCACCAGCTCCATGGCCGGGTCGTCTCGGGAACCGTCACGATCTCCCCTCGACTCGAGCGCGATCTCGGTCAACTCGTTCGCAGGCTGACCGCCTTCGAGCCGGAGGCGCGGCCGCGCGCGGCCGAAGTGCTGGAACGCATCCGGTGGATCCGGAATCGCCCCAAGCGCATCCTCCGGAGAAGCGTCGCCGCGGCCTCCGTCCTCGTCGCAAGCCTGGGCGTCCTCAAGTACACGCTGGACCTGCGCTATCACCGCAACATCGCAGAAGGACGCGCCGACCAAGCCGAGGAGACCATCGACTTCATGTTGGGTGAGCTCCGGGACAGGCTCGTCCCCTTGGGCCGGCTCGACATCCTGAACGAAGTGGGCCTCAAGGCCCTGGAGTACTTCCGCAAGGTCCCCCTGGAGGAACTCAGCGACAAGGAACTCGCCCGCAACTGTCAGGCGGTCTACGACTTGGGGGAGCTGCGCGTCGGACAGGGCGACCTCCCGGGCGCCATGGAGTTCTTCTCCCAGGCGTTGGAGTTCGCCCGAGACCTCGTGACGAGGAATCCAGCGAACGACGAATGGCTATGGCAGCTCGGGCAGACCCAATTCTGGGTAGGCCAGGTTCACTACGATCAGTTCGATTCTGCTCGTGCTCGTGTCCACTGGCGGGGCTATCTCGCGACCGCCCGAGCCTTGGTCGAACGCGATCCCGCTCGATCGGAGTATCGGGAGGAACTCGCCTATGCACACACGAATCTGGCCGCGTTGGCGCAACGGGCAGGCGATCCTCGGGAGGCGGAAGCGGGGATCCGTGAATCGCTGGGAATCTGGCGCGAGCTCGCCGAGAAAGAGCCGGGCAATGACGAATGGCAGAGCGAGATCGCGGACGCGCTCTCGTGGCTGGGGTCCAGCCTGGAGGAACAGCAGCGGTTCGACGAGGCGAGCGAATCCTTCCGGACCGAGATGGAGATTCGCGAGAGGCTGCACGCCCTGGATCCCGGGAACGTTCCCTGGGAATACCGGCGCTCGATCTGTCTCCACCATCTGGCAAAGGTCCACCAGAGTGCCGGTCGGATCGAGGACGCTTCGATCCACCAGGATCGGGCCTTGAGCCTTGCGCGCATGCTCTGCACGACGGATCCCCAGAATGCGGATTGGCAGCGGCACCTGGGCGTTTGTCTGGACAACCGCGCCGAGATCCTGCTCCTCTGGGGACGAGCCCACGAAGCCGACGAGGCCGCGCGCGAGGCCTCGACGCTCCTCGGCGAGCTCTGTCGCCGCGATCCCTCGAATTCGGAGCTGCGCCTGCAACGAGCGACGACCCACCTGATCTCGAGCGAGGCGCAGCTCGCGATGGGTGACGTCCAAGGAGCCCGAGCTGCCCTGGGGGAAGTCGCGCGGTTCCTGGAGGAGACCCCGGAACTCGACCTGCCGACGAGGACGCAACTGAGGGCCAGGTCGTGCCTGCTCGCCGGCAGGGCCTTCCTGGCCGAGAACGAGACCGAAGGCGCTCGAGCCTCCTTCGAGAACGGCATCGCGGCGCTCGACGGCCTCCCACGCGAGCAGCAGGCGTGCACCGACCCACAGCGCGTCCGGCTCCTCGCTCTCCTCGGACGCGGCGAGGAAGCCCGGACCCTCGCGGCCGAGCTCGGGCTCCACGGCTACCGCGACGTCGCACTCGAGGAGATCCTGGCCGAGGGCGCCGGCCCCCGCACATCGCGCTGACGATCGAGCGCGGGTGCGCGGATCGCGGGAAAGGCCATTGCCGGTCCGCGCCTCGCCGCGCAGAATCCTGCGCCCGACGGATTCGCCTCCATGTCCAAGATCAAGACCTCCTGGTACTCGCAGCGCGTCCGGCGCGAAGTGACCGTTGCGCGCTGGGGCGAGATCGGGACGCCGGTGCTCTTCTTCCCCACGGCGGCGGCGGACGCCGAGGAGTGCGAGCGCTTCCACATGGTGGAAGCGCTCGGCTCCCTGCTCGAGGCGGGCAAGGTCAAGCTCTACTCGGTCGACAGCGTCGGCGGCCAGGCGATGATCTTGGAGGAACACTCGCCGCTGGAGGCGACGCGCATCCAGAACCAGTTCGACGCCTTCGTCTACCACGAACTCGTGCCGGCGATCCGCGCGGACTGCCGCAGCCCCGACATCGAGATCATGGTCACGGGGCCGTCGATCGGGGCCTTCAACGCGCTGGCCGCGATCTGCCGCCACCCGGACGTCTTCTCGAAGGCGATCTGCATGAGCGGGACCTACGACGTCGCGCGCTTCCTCGACGGCAAGATCACCGAGGAGCTCTACTTCGCGACCCCCAGCCACTTCCTGCCGAACCTGGGCGAGTGCGAGCAGCTCGCGCGGCTGCGCCAGCGCTTCGTGCTCCTCGCGCACGGCGAGGGGCGCTGGGAGGAACCGGATCAGTCGTGGAAGGTGGCCGACGTGCTCGGCGCGAAGGGCATCCCGAACCGCGTCGACTCCTGGGGCAAGGACTGGGACCACGACTGGCCCCTGTGGCGCGCGATGCTGCCGAAGTACCTGGAGGAGCTGGGTTCTTCCTAGGGCCTCCGACCGTCCGCCTTGGACGGACCGCATGGGGCACCCGGACCACGCGCGCGATCGACTCCTCGGGAGGTCGCGGGCAGAATGAGCCGACCTCCGCAGGCCGCGCGTCCTCTTCTTGGCGAGCGAAGGGCGCCTGCGGGCCATCCGGACCAAAGTGATCTCCAAACGTCTCTTCCTGACGCTCCTCCTCGCCGCGCTCCTGCTCGGTCTGGGCGCGGGATTCCTGCTGGCCTCCCGAGCACGTTCCCGCCACGCCCGACCTCCGGCGACCCACGGGGGACCCGCCCCGACGGATCCTCGTCCCGACGGATGGACGGTGGCGGACAAGCCCCCCACGGTCCAGGAGATCCAAGAGGAACTGAACGCCCTGGGCTACAGCCAGGCGGTGGAGGAATCGACCGGAAGCAAGGGTGTCACGCTGCACGATCCAGCGCAGAGCCAGCCGGGGTGGAACCTGGTGCTGCCGGCGCACGAGCCTCTGGCCGTGATCCTGGACATGGACGGCAACGTGCTGCACGAATGGCGCTTCCCCTACCGCGACGTGCCCGGCGCCCGGAACTCGCAGCTCGGGAACTGGCGGCGCGTGCGCGCGCTCGACGACGGCGGTCTCCTGGGCATCTTCGAGGGATTCGGACTGATCCGGATCGACCGCGACTCCCGCCTCGTGTGGTACCAGCCGGGCAACTTCCACCACGAACTGGACGTGGCCGACGACGGGAGGATCTACGCCCTCGCCCGGCATTTCGCGCTCTGGCCTCGCTTCCACCCGGAAGCGCCGACGGTCGAGGACTTCGTCGTCGAGCTCGCTCCCGACGGCCGGGAGCTCGGGCGCTTCTCGCTGATCGCCGCCTTCGAGAACTCCGCCCACGCTCCGCGTCTGTACGACACCAAGCGCGGCGGCGACATCTTCCACACGAACGCGCTCAGGCTCTTCGACGGCTCCCTGGAGCGCCTCTCCCCGCTCTTCGGCAAGGGCAAGGCGCTGATCTCGATCCGCCATCTGGACGCGATCGCGATCCTCGACCTCGAGAGCGAGAAGATCGTGTGGACGCAGAGCGGCCTGTGGCACCTGCAGCACGACCCCACGCTGCTCGAGAACGGCCACCTGCTCGTGTTCGACAACCAGACGACGCCGGAGCGGTCCAGCGTGGTCGAGGTCGATCCCTTCACCCAGGAGGTCGTGTGGGCCTTCCGTGGCAGCTCCGAGAACGACTTCTTCTCCCGGGTGTGCGGCACCTGCCAGAGGCTCCCGAACGGCAACACGCTGATCACCGAATCCACCCGCGGACGCGCCCTGGAGGTCACGCCCGCGGGCGAGATCGTCTGGCGTTACGAGAGCGCCTACCACGTCGGCGAGAATCCGGCAGACGTGGCGGTCCTGTTCGACGTCGTCCGGCTGCCCGGGGAGCATCCCCTGGATTGGTTGGAGCCCGCGGTCCGGGAACCGGGGCGCTGAACACCGCGGCGCGGTGCGTGGGACGTCCCGCGCCGGAAGAGGGGTTGCGTCCCCGGAAGGGCATGCCTTCCAATGGAGCTCCACCGCGTCCTCGAGGTCCCCCCATGCCTTCTTCTCCCTCGCTCTTCCTGATCCGGAAACTCGCGCCGCTCGCGCTCTCGATCGTCTCCGTCCACGCGTCGGCCCAGGGGGTGGACGTGCCGCTCGAACGCCTGCCGAACGGCCCCCTGATCGGGGCCACCGCCGGCGCCTCCTTCCTGGACTACGACGGCGACGGCTGGATCGACTTCTACATCAACGCGAACGCGAGCCTCTGGCGCAACGAACAGGGAGCCGGCTGGACGAAGACGGCCGACCTGGACCAGGTGCTCCCGCCCTTCAGCGGGCTGCGCTATGGAGCGGCCTGCGGCGACTTCGACAACGACGGGCTGCCCGACATCGCCACCGAGCCGCGCGGCGACTGCTTCACCTTCCTGCAGAACCTCGGCGGCGGGCCGAACTTCGTCGAGGTCGCAGGCGACCCCACGGTCGTGATGGGACAGCCCTGCGCCATGTATGCGGAGACGGGCTCCTGGGCGGACGTGGACGACGACGGCGACCTGGATCTCGTGGTGACCGCCTATCCCGATTCGGTCCAGCAGGGCAGCGGCGGCAATCGCTTCTGGGAGAACCTCGGACCCGTCGGTCCGAACGGCGGCTACCAGCTCCTGCTCGACGCGAACGCCGGGCTCACGAATCCCGCCAACGTCGAGCGTCCCGAGGGCGCGCAGTTCTGCGACGTCGACCGCGACGGCGACGTGGACTTCTTCGCGAACCACACCGTCTACCAGAACCGGTCGCTCCGCGGAGATCCCGCCTTCGTGGCTCTCAACAAGGGACTCACGGGCTTCTCGTTCACGAACGTCGTCGACGAAGGCGCCTTCTTCTTCGACTACGACCTGGACGGGGACCAGGACCTGCTCGTGCTCTACACGGGTCAGAAGACCCGACTCTGGGCGAACCAGGGCGACGCCACCTTCGACTGGAAACGGCAGGCGATCGAAGACTCCCAGCTGGGCGCTTCGGAGGGTTGCTCGGCGGAGGACTGGGATCTCGACGGCGACCTCGATCTCTCGACTGCCGAGATCTTCCGCCGCAACCTCCTGGTGGAGACCGGCACGCCCTTCCTGCGCCTGGCGACGCACAACATCCCGCCGAACCAGATCGGCTTCGCCTCGCCGACCTGGGGCGACTGGGATCACGACGGCGATCCCGATTGCATCCTCGCCAACTGGCGCGCGGCGTCCTTCCTCTTCCGCAACACGACCTACGACGACACGACCCCCCACGCGAGACGACTCTCCATTCGCGTGCGCGTCGTGCGCGACTCGCCGACCGTGCCGCGCGGCCTCGAGACCGAGTTCGGGGCCACGGTCGAGCTCGTCGTGCGCGGCGACACGAGCGGCTTCGTGCGCCGGCGCTTCGTGGCGAGCGCCCACGGCTACCTGCAGCAGAGCGAGTACGCGCTCCCCTTCGCGCTGCCGCCCGGGCCCGATCCCGAGGCGCCGGCGGAGGGGGTCTCCTTCGCGCTCCGGGTCGACTTCCCGAGCCTCCCCGCGCAGGGGATCCTGCGCATCGATTCCACGGTGAACCCCGCGCTCGAGGGCCTCGAGCTCGCGGACCTCGAGGACCGCGAGATCACGATCTACCGCAGCGGCAAGGCCGTCATCGGCGGCATCGAGCACCCGCCGCGCGTGACCGACCTCTCCCCGCGCCTGACGACGACGACCGGCGGCCTCGCGCTCGCGACGCTCGGCAAGCCTCTGCCGGATCCCGTTCCCGCGCCGGCGAGCGACTGGTTCGCCGGGATCGACGTCGACACCACCGCCGCGAGCGGGCCGGTGCTCGTCCAGGAGCTCGTGCTCGACGGAGAGCTCGCTCCCCCGCGGCCGGCCTCCGACGACGCCAACGTCGTCCTGTGGGACGTCACCTCCGACCGGCCGCGGCGGGTCCAGGCCGAGACGCTCGCGACCTCGCCCGCGAACCACCGCAGCTTCCTCTCCGTGTCGTGGAGGCTCTTCCCCAACCGCCACTACCGCGTCGTGTGCCGCGTGAGCGAGCTGCGCGGCTCGCCGATCACGGGCGGCCCGGGCGGCTCCTTCGACGAGCCGGTCAAGACGAACGGCGGGCTCTCGTACCAAGACCTCGACCCGCGCAGCGGCCTCGGCGCGAAGACGGCGAGCGTCGATCCGACGCAGGTCTACCTCGCGCTGCGCTTCCGCGCGCCGCGCAGGTGAACACCGGAGACCTGGTTCACGAGTCCTCGGATCGTCGCGAGGAACGCCCTGCGCGCTGGCCGTAGATGAAGGCCCCGACGATGCCGAGCAACGTGGTCCCCGTGACTCCTCCGGCCACCCACGAGACGCCTGGAGCCGTAGGGCAGAACTTCAGGATGCAGAAGGCGAAGGCGAGGACCGCGACGATCGCCAGCGTAGCGCAGAACTGCCCGCGAGCCTTGAGGAGATGAGGATGCTCGGCGATGCGAATCTGCGCCTCCATGTCCACGCGTTGCAAGGACCGTCGATGCTCGCTTTCCGCTTCGATCATGTGCACGACCTGCATGCCGAGTCCCGGAGAGGCGTCCTCGTACTGCTTGAAGATCTCCGGCGGGATGGTCGGAACGGAGATCTGGACCCGACTCTCCACGTTGACTGCGACCTGCTGCTTGCCGCCAGCGAAACCCTGCGCGGAAGGTTCTCGAGCTTGGTCTTGTTCCACTCCCCGGAGACTGGCTCTCCGGCTAACCGGTTGCGAGCTTTCTAGCTCGCGCGGAGATGGCCTCGTCGATGCGCATCCGGAAGCCTTCCCTCGTGCTCATGCGAAGATAGTCCGAGACCACCATTTGCCAGTCGCTGAGGATCGCTTCCGAGACGGTCTCAGCCGCCCCCCTGCCCCTCCATCCCTCGTAGGGGGAAGCAGGCCGCGGAAAGATGTCCAACACAGAACCGACGCCCGACCAGAAGGCGACTCGGTTCCCCAGTCCATTTGCAGGCTTCATCGTGCAGCCAGGATCGCGCGACCGTGCACTGGAGCGCAACGCTCCGGTGGTGGGTCTCGCTCCTAGGATCGGCATTCTACCCCCCTGTTGTCGATGGGCATGGAAAGGAGCTCCTCCTTGTCGCCCCGAGAGACGCTCTTGGATCCACATGGTTGCAGGAATCCTCTGCAGGGCGTTCGACGAGCAGGGTCAGGACGAACGGCGGGCTCGCCTGCCAGGACGTCCGGTCGTTCCGCACATCCCCCGAGTTCGGGCACGGGCCGCTGGACCCCCTGGAACCGAATACCCCTTCGGGACGACCACGATCCCCGACTCGGTCACGACGAGCGGAGCGCGCCACCCTCGGTTCCGGCCTGCTAGGATCGGGCTCCCAGTGACCGGCGGGATTCGCGCCTTCACTGCGAGCGTTTCGAGTCTTCTTGGATGGAGGAGGATGCCCCATGGCGAAGTCGAGCCGCACGCTCAAGGTCTTCTGTTCCGAGGAGGCGCGCGCGGGGATCGCCTCCCGGCACGAGGTCGTAGAGGAGTACGAGAGCTTCCTGCTCGTGCGGACGAGCCCGGCCGGAGCCAGAGGACTGGCGCGGCTCTATCCCGTCGAGGACATCAGCGACCAGTACGAGCTGCGCGTCGGCGCGAGAACGATCGACACGAGCCGCCCGCGCGTCGACCCCCGGGGCCGGACGCGCCCGCACGCCGCCTATCGAGGGGCGAAGCGGCTCGCGCGCGGCAAGCACCACTACCTCGTCCAGTTCGTCGGCCCGATCAAGAAGGCCTGGCTCGCGCGGCTGAAGCGGCTCGGGGCCGAGCCGCGCGCGCCGTACGCCGACTTCGCCTACGTCGTGCGCTGCGACGAGGAGTCCCTGAAGCGCGTCGCGGCCGAGCGCTGCGTGCGCTGGCTGGGCCACCTCTCGCACCGCGACCGCTTGCATCTCGAGGCGAAGACCCGCCTCCCGCGCACGAAGACTCTGCGCGGAGTCTACACCGTCGAGTTCTTCGACGGGCAGGACCTGCATCGAGCCGTTGCAGCGATCCGCAAGCTCGGACTCCGGATCCTGTCCCGCAGCGACGAGGCCGGCGTGCTCACCGTGCGCAGCGACGATCCGGAGAAGCGGACCCTGCGCTTGCTCGACCGGCTGTCGGCGGTGCACGGCGTGCGCTCGGTCCGCCGGCGATCGCTCAAGCGGACCAGCAACGACGTCGCGGCCAGGATCCTCGGCGCGGAGAGCGCGTGGAAGGAACCGCTCGAGCTCACCGGAAAGGGAGAGATCGTGGCCGTCTGCGACACGGGGCTCGACACCGGACACCCCGAGACCATCCACCAGGACTTTCGCGGGCGCATCGTCGCCATCAAGAGCTACCCGATCACGCCGATCTGGGCGGCCGACATCTACAACCCCGGCGACGACGACGGGCCGGGTGACGAGGGCGACGGACACGGCACGCACGTCGCCGGCTCCGTCCTGGGATCCGGAGCGGCGAGCCTCCACGTGCCAGGGATCACGAGACCGATCCGCGGCCTGGCTCCCGAGGCGCGGCTCGTGTTCCAGGCCGTGGAACAGGAGCTCGACTGGAAGGACTTCGCGGACGAGCTGGAGTACGGACGCTATCCGCTCGCCGGCCTGCCCGAGGACCTGACGCCGCTCTTCCGCTGGGCCTACGACCGCGGCGCGCGCATCCACAGCGACTCGTGGGGCGGAGGAGAGCCCGGGGAGTACGACGAGCAGTGCCGGCAGCTCGACGAGTTCGTCTGGCGTCACGGGGACTTCTGCGTGGTCGTCTCGGCCGGCAACGACGGAACGGACGCGGACGGCGACGGGAAGATCAACGCGATGAGCGTCACCCCGCCCGCGACGGCGAAGAACGCGATCGCGGTGGGAGCCACCGAGAGCCTGCGGCCGGTCTTCCACACCGAGACCTATGGCGGTTGGTGGCCCGACGACTATCCCGTCGCTCCCTTCCGCAAGGCGCCCATGGCGAACGACCCTGAGCAAGTCGTGGCCTTCAGCAGCCGCGGGCCGACGGAGGACGGGCGTTTCAAGCCCGACATCGTGGCTCCGGGGACGTTCATCCTCTCGACGCGTTCGCGCCGGATCCCGGAGAACGACACCGGGTGGGCGCCCTTCCCCAAGAGCAAGGCCTACTTCTACATGGGCGGCACCAGCATGGCGACGCCGCTCGTGAGCGGCGCCGTCGCGCTCCTGCGCCAGTTCCTCCGCAAGCGCGTCGGCTACCCGTTGCCCTCCGCCGCCTTGCTCAAGGCGTGCCTATTGCTCGGCGCGAAGAGGATGCCTGGCGGCGGTGCGAGCGCGCTCGTCGACAACGCTCAGGGCGCCGGGCGCGTCGACCTCGCGGCGGTCGTGAAGCCCCGCGCTCCGGTGCAGGCGTACTTCTACGACGACGACGCCGGACTGCAGACCGGCCAGGCGGACGAGTTCACCGTGCAAGTCCGCTCGAAGGACCACCCGCTGCGCGTGGCACTGGCCCACTCCGATTACCCGGGACCCCACCTCGTCAACAACCTGAACCTGCTCCTCGTCAGCCCGAGCGGCCAACATCACGTCGGCAACGCGGCGGGATCGGGCGCGCTCGCCCTCGACCGCCGCAACAACGTCGAGATCGTCCAGGTGAAACGCCCGACTCCTGGAACGTGGCGGCTCAGGATCGTCGCCTCCAACGTGCCCCACGGCCCGCAGCCCTACGCCTTCGCCCTGAGCGGACACGTGACGGTCTAGAACCGATACCCCTTCGGCACGACCACGATCCCCGACTCGGTCACGGTGAAGCGCGCGCGGTCGCGCTCGCGGTCGTGGCCGATCTCGACGCCGTCGGGGACCTGCACCCACTTGTCCAGGATCGCGCGGCGGATCTTGCAGTTCTTGCTGATCACGACGCCGCCGAAGATGATCGAGTCCTCGACCCGTGAGTTCTCCAGCACGTAGCAGCGGTTCCCGAGGATCGAGCGCCGCACCTTGGCGCCCGAGACGATCACGCCGGGGCTGAGGAGCGAGTCCACGACCTCGGCGCGCCGGCCGTCCGCCTCGTCGAAGACCGTCTTCGCCGGCGGGTCGTTGTGCCAGAGCGTGTAGATCGGCCACTCGAGGTCGTAGAGGTTGAACTGCGGCTCGACGCTGCACAGGTCGAGGTTCGCGTCGTAGTAGGCGTCGATCGTGCCCACGTCGCGCCAGTAGGCGCGCTCGGCGCCGTCGGGATCGCGGAAGTGGTGCGCGAACACCGCCGACTCGTGGATCATGCGCGGGATCACGTCCTTGCCGAAGTCGTGGCTCGAGGCGGCGCCCAGCTCGGCGTCCTCCCGCAGGCGCCGCACGAGCTCGTCCGCCTGGAAGATGTAGATCCCCATAGACCCCAGGCACTGGCCGGGGGAACCGGGGATCTCCTTCCCCTGCTCGGGCTTCTCCTCGAAGGAGCGCACGCGGTTCGTCTCGTCGATCTCGAGGATCCCGAAGCGCCGGCTCTCGGCGGTGGGGATCTGCACGGCGCCGATCGTGACTGCCGCCCCGTTCTGGACGTGCTCGGCCAGCATCCGGCCGTAGTCCATCTTGTAGATGTGATCACCGGAGAGGATGAGCACGCGGCTGGGCTTGTCGCCCTCGATCAGGTCGAGGTTCTGGAAGATCGCATCGGCCGTGCCGCGGTACCACTCGTACCCCTGGTGGTGCGGCGCGCTCACGGAGATGTACTGCTCGAGGCGCCGCGGCAGGAAGTTCCAGCCGAAGCGGATGTGCTCCTCGAGCGAGCGCGCCTGGTACTGCGTCAGGACGTAGATGCGCCGCAGCCCGGAGTGGATGCAGTTCGAGAGAGTGAAATCGATGATGCGGTAGGCGCCGCCGAAGGGCACGGCGGGCTTCGCGCGCGGGAGCGTCAGCGGCTTCAGCCGTTCGCCCTGGCCTCCCGCCAGGACGAAGGTCAGGGTATCGCGCAGCTCGCGCGTCAACGGGACGGAGCGCTCCAGGTCGGGCACGCCCAGGTTTCCCAAGGTTCCGTAGCGACGCGGGTCGGGATAGGCCTGAGTCGGCATGGACATCGACCGGAGGACACCTAACCTAGCGCGTCTTCCATTTCCGCACCATGCGCGCCACGCGACCCATGAGGATCCTGATGCTGGGCTGGGAGTTCCCGCCCCACAAGAGCGGCGGACTCGGCACCGCCTGTCAGGGCATGGCGGAAGCGCTCGGCCGTCAGGGGGCCGAGATCCTGTTCGTCGTGCCCCACCAGCGCGACGAGCACGCCTCCGGCGGCCTGCGCGTGCGCGGCGCCGGGTTCGGCGCGTCGAGCGGATCGAAGCCGTTCTCCGCCAGCGGCGCCGCGCGCTCGTGCATCGAGCTCATCCGCGTCGCGAGTCCGCTGCGGCCCTATCAGACGGCCCCGGGCTTCGCCCGGCGCGCGCGCAACGAGGATCCCCGCCCGCTGCACGAGGCCTACGGCTCCGACCTCTTCCAGGAGGTCGAGCGCTACGCGCGCGTCGTGCGCGAGATCGCGCGCTCCGAGCGCTTCGACCTCGTCCACGCCCACGACTGGATGGCGGTGCCGGCCGCGCTCTCCGCCCGCGAGCGCACCGGGCTGCCCTGGGTGTGGCACGTCCACGCCTGCGAGCACGATCGCAGCCCCGAGGGCCCCGATCCGCGCATCCATGGAGTGGAGCAGCACGGCCTCGACCTCGCGGACCGCGTGATCGCCGTGAGCCGCTACACGGCCGAGCGTCTGAAGCTCCTCTACCGCGTGGCAGGGCACAAGCTGCGCGTGGTCCACAATGCCGTGGAGCCGAGACCCCCGAGTGCGACGGATCCCGCGCGGCACGCGCGCCCGGTCGTGCTCTTCCTCGGCCGGGTCACGCATCAAAAGGGGCCCTTCGTCTTCCTCGAGGCCGCCTCGCGGGTCGCCAGGGTGCTGCCCGATGTCGAGTTCGTCGTGGCGGGCCAGGGCGACCTCTTCCCCGCCATGGTGGAGCGCGCGGCGGAGCTCGGGCTCGCGCGGCGCGTGCGCTTCACGGGCTTCCTCGGGCCCGAGGACGTAGAGCGCGTCTACGCCCGCGCCGACGTCTTCGTGCTCTCCTCGGTGTCCGAGCCCTTCGGGATCGCGCCCCTGGAGGCCCTCTCGGCGGACGTCCCGGTCATCGTCTCGCGCGCCTCGGGCGTGAGCGAGGTGCTCTCGAGCTCGCTCAAGTTCGAGCCCGGCGACGTCGAGGGGCTGGCGGACCAGATCCTATCCTTGTTGCGCTGGCCCGCCCTGCGGCAGGAACTCGTCGAGAGCGGCCGGCGCGAGCTGGTCGGGATCCGCTGGGACGATCGGGCTCGCTCGCTCCTCTCCATCTATCGCGAGATCGCCGCGTGACCTCCGTCGTCTTCTACTTCCAGGTGCACCAGCCGTACCGCTTGCGGCGCTACACCTACTTCGACATCGGAGCGCAGGCCGACTACTTCGACGACGCGGAGAACCGCCGCATCCTCGAGCGCGTCGCGGAGCGCTGCTACGTCCCGATGAACGAGCTCCTCTTCGACCTGATCGAGGAGACCGAGGGCCGCTTCCGCTGCTCTTTCGCGGTGACCGGTAGCCTCCTGCGCCAGCTCGAGGCCTGGGCGCCGGAAGCGCTCGAGACCTTCGTGCGACTCTCCCGGACGGGCGCGGTCGAGTTCGTGTGCGAAACCGCCTTCCACTCGCTCGCCGCCCTCGAGGACCCGCTGGAGTTCGCATCCCAGGTGGAGGACCAGCGCGACCGCCTCGAACGGCTCTTCGGGACGCGCCCGACGACCTTTCGCAACACCGAGCTCATCTTCGACCAGGAGATCGCCCGGCGCGTCGAGGACCTGGGCTTCGACGTCCTGCTCGGCGAGGGAGCCGACCGGCTCCTCGATTGGCGCAGCCCGCGGCGGGTCTATCGCCCCAAGGGCTGCGAACGCCTCAAGCTGCTCCTGCGCGACTATTCCTTCTCGGACGACATTGCCTTCCGCTTCTCGAACAAGGAATGGCCCGGGCACCCGCTGATGGCGAACACCTACGCCTCCTGGCTGCATCGCGCCGGCGCGGACGACGTCTTCATCGGCCTGTTCATGGACTACGAGACCTTCGGCGAGCACCAGAACGCCGACACGGGAATCCTCGAGTTCATGCGGCACCTGCCGGGGTACGTGCTCGCCGATCCGCGCTTCGCTTTCTCGACGCCGCGCGAGGTGGCGGCCGCTCACGAGCCGGTGGCCGAGCTCGAGGTGCCCGATCCGGTCTCCTGGGCCGACGAGGAACGCGACCTCTCGGCCTGGCTCAGCAATCCCATGCAACGGGCGGCGCACGAGGCGCTCTACGAACTCGCGCCCTCCGTGCGCGAGGCCGCCCGGCGCGGCCATCCCGAGCTGCTCGAGGCCTGGCACAAGCTCACGACCTCCGACCACGTCTACTACATGTGCACGAAACACCATCATTCCGACGCGGACGTGCACGAATACTTCAGTCCGTACGAGTCTCCGCACGATTCGTTCATCGCCTTCATGAACGTCCTGGACGATCTCTCGCAGCGCGTCCAAGACGCACTCTCCGAGGAAACCGAGGACGAGCTCTCCATCTCCTGACGCCCATGCCCCAACCGTTCACCCTGTTCGAGGTCAGCTGGGAAGTCTGCAACAAGGTCGGCGGGATCCACACCGTCGTCTCCAGCAAGGCCAAGACGCTCGCCGCGCGCATGGGCGACGAGTACGTCGCCGTCGGACCCTGGCTGCTCTCCGATCCCTCGCGCGACATCCCCTTCGACGAGGACCCCTCCTATTCAGCCTTCTGCGAGTCCTGCCGCGTCCTCGGCGTCCCGGTGCGCATGGGTCGCTGGCGCATCCCGGGCCGCCCGCTCACGATGCTGGTCGGCTTCTCGCAGTTCTACGACCAGAAGGACGCGATCCTCTCGAAGCTGTGGGAGGACTACAGCGTGGACTCGATCTCGGGCGGCTGGGACTACGTCGAACCGCTCCTGTTCGGCCACGCCGCCGGGCGCGTCATCGAGCAGTGGTGGCTCGAGCAGCTGGCCCCCGAGCGCCGGCGCGCCGTCGTGCACGTGCACGAGTGGATGATCGGGTCGGCGCTGCTCACCCTGAAGACGCGCGTGCCGGCCATCGGCACGGTGTTCACGACCCACGCGACGATCCTGGGGCGGGCGCTGGCCTCCACGGGTCGCTCGCCCGACGACGGACTGGGCGGCCAGACCGCCAAGGAGCTCGCCACGACGCACGGGGTGTCGGCCAAGCACTCCATGGAGGGAGTCAGCGCGCGCCAGGCCGACGTCTTCACCACCGTGAGCGAGGTCACGGCCAAGGAAGCCCAGCTCTTCCACGAGCGCAGGCCCGACCCGATCACGCCCAACGGGCTCGACCTCGAGGTGCTGGACGCGGTGGCCGGGTCGACGCCGCGCGAGGAGGCGCGCACGGCCCTGCAGCAGATCTGCTCGCACTTCTTCGGCGAGGACATGAGCGACGCGGCTTTCCTGGCCCTGTCCGGACGCTACGAGTTCCACAACAAGGGCGTCGACCTCCTGCTCGACGCCGCGGCCAAGATCGCCGAGCGGCCGGGTCGACGCCTGGTGATCCTGCTCCTGATCCCGGCCGGGAACTCGGGCGTCAAGAGCCAGTTCCTCGAGCGCAAGAACCAGCCGCTCGAGTCGATCGACGGAGCGCTGGGACTCTCCACCCACAACCTCTTCGACGAGGAGCGCGACCCGATCCACCAGCACTGCGCGAAGCTCGGGCTCGACAACGGCCGCGACGCGCGCGTGCGCGTCCTGCACGTCCCCACCTACCTGGGCAAGGGCGACGGATTCCTCGAGCAACCCTACGAGGCCGTGCTGCGGGCCATGGACCTCTCCTGCTTCCCTTCGTACTACGAGCCCTGGGGCTACACGCCGCAGGAGAGCCTCGCGCTCGGCGTGCCCACCCTGACCACCGACTACGCCGGCTTCGGGCGCTGGGCACAGGGGCTCGGCCTCCTCGCCGAGCAGGGCGTGATCGTGCTCCCGCGCGTCCACGTGCCGCACGAGGAAGCTCGCGACCGTCTGGCCGCGGAGATCGAGAACTTCCTCTCCCGGGGCCGCAGTCCGTCCGAGCTCGCCCGAGCCTGCCGCGCCACCGCCGCGCGCACGAGCTGGTCGGACTTCATCGCCTACTACTACCGGGCCTACGCCAAGGCGCTCGAAGCGGCGGAAGCCCGGTTGGTGAGCGGCGTCCCCTCGGTCCGGCGCCCGCGTCTCGCCCTGCCCGTCCAGCCGACGCCCCAGGCGCAGCGCCCGCACCTGCACAAGTTCGAGGTCGCCTCGACCCTGCCCAAGGGGCTCGAGGGTCTCGCGCGCCTCTCCCGCAACTACTGGTGGTCCTGGGACCCGGAGGGCGCGAGCCTGTTCGAGGAGCTCTCCCAGACCTCCTGGCGCGCCAGCGGCCACGACCCCGTGCTCTTCCTGCAGCGCGCCTATCGCGAGGACCTGGACGAGCGCGCGGCCGACCCCGTTTACCGCGCGCGCCTGGAGCGCGTGCTCGCGCGCTTCGACGACTACCTCGCCGAGCCGGTCGAGGAGGGGCGCTGGCGCGCGTCGGTGTTCGCGGTCGAGGCGCCCTCGCGCAAGCACCCGGTGGCCTACTTCTGCGCCGAGTTCGGCATCCACGAGTCGCTGCGCATCTACAGCGGAGGGCTGGGGGCACTCGCCGGCGACCTCGTGAAGTCCGCCAGCGACCTCAACCTGCCGCTGGTCGCCGTGGGACTCTTCTATCGCATGGGCTACCTCGCCCAGCGGCTCGGCCCCGGCGGCGAGCAGGTCGAGGTCGACGTCGAGAACGACCCGCGCCGGCTCCCGATGGAGCTCGTGCTCGGCGCCGGCGGGGTTCCGCTGGAGATCACGCTGAACCTGCCGGGCCGGGCGCTCTACCTGCGCGCCTGGCGCGTCCAGGTCGGGCGCGTGGAGCTCTACCTGCTCGACACGAACACGCCCTCGAACCGCCCCGAGGACCGCGACATCACGAAGAACCTCTACGGCGGCGAGCAGGAGATCCGACTGCAGCAGGAGATCGTGCTCGGTCGGGGCGGCGTGCACCTGTTGCGTGCGCTCGGCATCCAGCCCGCGGTGTTCCACATGAACGAGGGGCACGCGGCCTTCCTGACGCTGGAACGCGTGGGACACCTGACCCTGAAGGAGGGTCTCACGTTCGACGAGGCGCGCGACCTGGTGCGCGCCACGACGCTCTTCACGACCCACACGCCGGTGCCTGCCGGGCACGACCGTTTCGGCGAGGACGTGATGCGGCGCTACTTCTCGGACGTGGCCGACTGGGTGGGCGTCCCCTGGGATCGTTTCTACGCGCTCGGCCAGGCCGAGGGCGACCGCGGCTCCTTCAACATGACCTACCTGGCGATGAACTTCACCGCGTTCACGAACGGCGTGAGCCAGCTGCACGGGGAGGTGTCGCGCAAGCTGTTCCGGACCTTCTGGCCCGGGCTGCTCGAGGGCGAGCTGCCGGTCGACGCGATCACGAACGGCGTCCACCTCCCTTCCTGGACGCACCCCTCGATCGCGCGCGTGCTGGGGATCGAGTCACGGCCGGTCACGCCGGAGGACTTCGACCGACCGCTGGCGCTGGAAGCCGTGCCGCAACTGTGGGAGACCAAGCGCCAGCTCAAGCGCCGCCTGCTCGAGGAGGTGCGCGTGCGTCTGAAGCGCGGCTTCCTCGACCGCGGCGACAAGCCCGAGCTCCTGACGCGCACCCTGGACGGCCTCGACGACGACGCGCTGTTCATCGGCTTCGCCCGCCGCTTCGCGCCCTACAAGCGCGCGGCGCTCATGTTCAAGGACCCCGCGCGCCTGGCGGCGCTGCTCTCCGACGCCGCGCGGCCGGTGCGCATCCTGGTGGCGGGCAAGGCCCATCCGAAGGACGGCATCGGACGCGACGTGCTGAAGTCGATCGTGGGCGAGACGCGCCGCGACGAATTCGTGGGCCGCGTGCTGTTCCTGGAGGACTACGACCTGGAGCTCGCGCGCTTCATGGTCCAGGGCGTCGACCTGTGGCTCAACAACCCGATCCGGCTGCAGGAGGCGAGCGGCACGTCGGGCATGAAGGCCGCGGCCAACGGCACGCTGCACCTCTCGATCGACGACGGCTGGTGGCCCGAGGCCTACGACGGGGAGAACGGCTGGCTGATCGGCGAACCGCGCCACTACCAGGACCCCGAGCTCCAGGACCGGCTCGACGCGAGCATGTTCTACCGGCTGCTCGAGGAGGAGGTCGTGCCGCTGTACTTCGAGCGCGACGCGAGCGGACTCCCCAGCGGCTGGCTGGCCAAGATGAAGCGCTGCTTGGCGACCATCCCCTTCCACTTCAACACGGACCGGATGGTGCTCGACTACGCCGCCAAGGCCTACGGGCCGCTCGCCCAGGCGGGGATCGAGCTCTCGCGCGACCGCAAGGCGCGCCTGAAGACGCTGGTCCAGGAGCGCACGCGCATCCGCAAGGGCTTCGAGAAGATCAAGATCGTCTCCGCGCACGTGGGAGACCTCTCCGGCATCAAGGTCGGCGACCCGGTCGAGGTGCGCGTCGAGGTCGAGCTCGGGACCCTCGCCCCGGAAGACGTGCTGGTGGAGCTCGTGGTCGGCCACGCGCGCGAGGACTCCGACGTGGAGCACATCGCGATCGTGCCGCTCGCGCCGGTGCAGAAGATCGGCGACGCGACGCACGCCTTCGAGGGCGTGCAAACGATGAATCGCTCGGGCAGCTTCTCCTACGGGATCCGCGTGCGCGCGCGGGCGAACCGCGAGACGGCCGAGGCGCTGTTCGACCTCGTGCTGTGGGCGTAGGAACGGAGTCGCATCAGCGCGGGCGTGTAGGGTTCAGGAAGTCGACCGTGGAATGGCTGCGATGGGCCCATCACCGCATCAAGCGTTTGCCAATGGTCCTTAGCAGGGCGAGGACCCCGACAAACGCGAGAATCAGTTCCCACTTCCAACTGACTGCCCACCCAACCAGGAGAATGGGCACCGACAGCAGGGTCCACGCCCAGACATGAACCGCCGGTAACAGGAACTTGCTGATGGCGACCTCTTCGTGCTTGGCCAAGCTCTCGGCATCCAGAGGCCACAGGTCGGATGCCGAAGGCTGAATCCGATAGCTGCGCAACACTCTCCAACCCATGATCGCCTTCAGGACCGCCAGCAAGAGAGACAAGATCTGCGCCGGCCAGATCCGGAGGATTAGCCAGGGTCGACTCCACCTCGGGAGCTTCGGCTCAACGACCGTCAGGATCTTGTCGATCGAACCCCAATCGATGTACTCGTAGGACAACCTCGGTTGCCCTCCTTGTGCGGACGACTCCTCTCGTCCGTCAGTCCTGTGCGCAGGGGCCCATCGGCGTTTCACGTACGCGTAGGTGTCGTCTTCCTCGCTCGTGACTTGGAGGAACTTCTTCACGTCATCGGGAACCGTCACGGGCCCTCGCAAATGGATTCGCACCCAATCGCTCTGCGTGTTGTTGAGGAAAACGAGATGTGCGATCGGCTGACAGACCGCGTAGAGGAACAGGATTCCGAGGACGGACTTGTCGCCGAACCTCCTCCGGTGGATCCATCCGAGCGCCAGGAACGCTGCCATCGATACCATCGCCGAGTACGCCATCGCGAGCGCTGGCGGGATCGCGACTTGATCAGCTCGCGTTCCGAGCAAGAAAACATCGACTACCGTCAGCGAGGTCGGGATCCACGCGAACAACGTCATTCCCAGCAACAGCCAAGAGGAAATGCTCGCAGCGGCCCTGCCTCTGAGCAGGTACAAGCATGCTGCTAGAAGGAACAGCGTGTTGGCATCCGAGAGCGCAAGCTCGATCCCTCGTTCCTGGAGGAGCCACTGGGAGACCCTGTTTTCCGACCACCTCGGTAGGGTCCCGGGTAGGAAGGCCCGTGTTCCATAGATCAGGGACCACGTTCCCCAGATGACGCACCAACACGTCAACGAGGAGATGAGATAGCTCCACCGTTCGGAGCTCTTGGCCTCCCTGACGACGTACTTCGATCGCAGAAGAAACCGGAAGAGGAGGTAAGCAACGAAGAGAACCGTCGCGCAAAGGACGTTCGCGAGATCTCCTGGCTTGGAAAGGAGAGTGGTCACTCCTCCTTCCTCTACTACTTCATGGTGAGGCGGATCTCTTCAGGAGAAGCAACGAGCACCCAGGGCGTTTGGGGCTGCGCCAGGTACGTCGCGCCGTTCGCTTCGACCGCCAGCGTGTCGATGCCCAATTCGTCCTCGTACATGATCTTGTTCACGAGGGTCGGCAGCCCCTGGATCGTCACGAACACGACCGAAGCCACGATCGTTCGACCACCGTAGTCTCCGTATCCGCGTGGAGCCGATGGCACGAGCTGAACCTGGAATAGCGCGCCACTCTCGAAGTACTCCGCCTGGGTTGTCACGAGCGGTGGACGCGAAGACACTGTCGGTGTCTCCGGTCCAGCTGTCAGGTCCATAGCCACCACAAGGATCGCTAGGGGGAAGATCACCACGACGAGCGCAAGTACCAGCTTCTTCATGGGTTCCCGCTCATTACCTAGGGCAGAGGTCCTCACACGAACGAACGCTGGGCCAAGATCCGCCGATCGGTTTCACGATGCATCCGCAAGCGCCTATCGGCAAGGGCTCGCCGCAATATTGAACGGCCGTAGTCGTGCACGCGAACGCGGGGGGCCCCTTGCAGATGACCTGGACCGTAAGGACGCAGATGGTTCCGCGCTGCTTGATGCTCAGGCTCGATTGGCAGCCCGGTCCCCCGCAGCCCAAGTCCGGACAGACCACCTGCTGGGGTAGACAAAGCGGACTCGTGAGAAGCAGCGCCAAGGTGTTCCCGACTCGACGCTTCAGCCAGCTAGGCATTGGACTCCTCCCGATCCAGGTCGTCACCCCATCCCACGACTCCCCGGCAGGGCTTTTTCCACCCTCCCGGTCGCCTCAGTATCAACATCCCGCCTCAGAGACGCAACGGGGGCAGGCTTGGTTCGGAGGATTCCACCTCGAGATGACGCGCGCCGGCGGCCCTCCAAGGGCGAAAAGGGCCCTCTGACCTGGTCCTTTTGCGCAGGAACGTGGTTCCTGGCGGCGAAATCGCTCCAAGGCAAACTGGCTCCCGTGAAGACCCATTCGGGCTCTCCATCCCCCGCCCTGCGCTTCCGCGCGACGATCGAGAAGGCCCGCTCCAATCCCTACGTGGACGTTCCGGCCGCGGTCGGCCGCGCGTTCGGGCGCTTCGCGGTCGCGGGCCGGATCCGCGTCGAGGGAACGCTCGAGGGGACGGCGATCCGGGGAATGCTCGTCCCGCTCGCCGGCGGCGGGCATCGCCTCTACGTCAACGGCGGCATGCGCGCCGCGGCGGGCGTGGAGGAAGGCGACCGAGTCACGTTCGTGCTGCGCGCGCGCCGTCACGACGACGTGCGGCCGTCGCGGGAGTCGCGGGACCTGGCGCGGGCGCTCGCGGCTGCGCGGGGGGTGCGCGCGAAGTTCGACGCGCTCTCGCCCGCGCACCGTCACGAGCTCCTGCGCTACATCGACGACGCGCGCACGAGCGAGAATCGCCGGCGCCGGATCGAACGCACGATCGACCAGCTCGCCGGCAGACCGATCGCGGCGGGGCGCCGCAAGGAGGATCGCCAGCTCTGGGCCTGTCCGAAGTGTGGGAACGAGTTCGTCAACAAGAACCAATGGCACTCCTGCAAGTGCTACGAACTATCGGACAGCTTCGGGGAAAGCTCGCGTTCGTGCGCGAGCTCTTCGAGCGTTTCCAGGCGATGATCGAGGCCTGCGGGCCGGTGAAGAGGGTCCCCTACCGCGACCGGGTCGGCTTCATGGTGCGCGTGCGCTTCGCGGGCGCGACTCCGCGCTCGCGCTCGCTCGACGTCGGCTTCTGGCTGCCCAAGCGGCTCGCGAGCCCACGCTTCCGCAAGGTCGAGACGATCCTGGCCAACGCCCACGTCCACGTCTTGCGCGTCACGCAGCCCGAGCAACTGGACGGCGAGCTCGCCTGCTGGCTGCGCGAGGCCTACGCGGTCGGGCGCCACGAGCACCTGCGGCGCGCTGAGCGAGAGCGGAGCCGCCGAGTGCTCGTCAGCGGTTGCGTCCGCCGCCGCCGGCCGGCCGCTCGCGCGCTTCGTTGACCGTCAGGGCGCGCCCGTCGAGCTCCTTGCCGTCCAGTTCCGCGATGGCGGCCTTTGCCTCGCCCTCGGAACCCATCTCGACGAAGGCGAAGCCGCGCGGGCGGCCCGTGTCCCGGTCGTTCGGGATCGTGATGCCGCGGACCACGCGGCCCTTCGCCGAGAAGGCCGTCTTGAGGGTTTCCTCGTTCGTGGTATTGCTGAGATTGCCGACGAAGAGCTTGGTTCCCATTCCTAAGTCTACCTTTCCGTGGGGGCGGCTCGTGATGAGGATCCCTTCGCGGGAGGTTCCAGAAAGGTCGACTGCACGAGGTGGCCGAAGGGAGCCAGGATACGCTGAGCGGGGTCGCGACCGGCCAAGAAACGGATGGGGTGACCGGGTGACCCGTGCCGTGGGGCCGGCTAGTCCCCACAAGACCCGAGAAAGGAGTCCCCATGAAGCTCGAGATCGCTCTCCTCTCCCTGATCGCCCTCCACACGCCCGTCGCATCCGACGGTCCGAAGATCCGGGACGTCTCCCGCTTCTTTGGCACGGGCAAGGGGCATTGACCCGAGTTGAAGCCGCCCGGTTCGGGCGGCGCACCGCCGGCGCCTTCTCCGGAAGCTCCGGACGCTCCAGGGACTCCGACTTCGACTCCCAGCGGACCGACCAGCGCTCCGCCCTCCCAACCCGGAGCGGTCCCGAGGACTCCTGCGGGGCCCGCGCCCGTTCCCGCCTCGACGCCGCTCACGGGCGGACCGACCTCGCCGACCTCGCTCCCGGATCTCGGCCTCGACCTCGACGCCTGGACTCGCTGGTGGCACTTCAACGTCGAGTCCTTGCTCGAGTTCGGCGGCGATCCCCTCCGACCGTCGACGCACGCCGATCCCGTCGCGACCCGTTCGCCAGCCTTCGACCTCGGCGCGATCGTGCCCGTCCTGACGAGAGCGCTCGAGACGCGCGATCTCTCCAGCGGGCTGCGCGCATCGATCCTGCTCGGCCTCGCCCGCATGGGCGGTGCCGCGCAGACCGACGCGTTCGATCTCGAACGCCTGCTGCGGGCCCATCTCTCCGATCCCGATCGCGACGTGGCCGAAACAGCCTGCGCGGCGCTCGGGATCCTCGGACGCCCGAGCTCGGTGCCCGACCTCGCACAGCTCCTGCTCGATTCCGACCCGGGCCGAGAGCTCTGTGCGCGTCCGAGCGTCCCCGATCGCATGCGCTCCTTCTCCGCCTATGCGCTCGGCCTGCTCGCGCGGCGCACGACCCACCCCGACGCCCTGCGCTACGCGAGCCATGCCCTGGCGCGCGCCATCGAGAATCGGCGCCAGGTGCCGCTCGAGGTGCGTGTGGCCTCGCTCGTGGCGCTCGGGCGCATCGACGCCTCCGGCCGGCCGGAGGTCGGCTCGGGCTGCGAGTGCTCCTCCAACGAATCGCTGGCGCGGCACCTGCTCGAGGTGCTCGGCGACCGGCGCGAGGAAACGGTCGTGCGCGCGCACGTCCCCGACGCCCTGGCGCGCCTCTGCGAACACGTCCCCGCCGAGCTCTCCGAGACGGTGAAGAAGGACCTGCTCGCGGTGCTCTCCGACGGGCGCGAGGAGGATCTCGTGCGCCGGGGATGCGTGCTCGCCCTGGGTCGGATCGCCGACGCGGACGACCAGGAGCTCGATCGGAGCATCCGCGCGGCGCTCTCCGCGGTGGCCGCGAAGGAGCGCTCGCTCCGGGGCTTCGTCTCGATCGCGCTCGCCCGCATCGGCTCGCGGTCGGGGACGGGCAACGGCTCCACGGCGAACGCGAACGCGATCCTCACCTCCTTCGTGAAACGTCTGGGCGGCGGGAACGCGACCGAGGTCGCCTGGTCGGCGCTCGCCCTGGGCCTGCTCGGCAACGGACTCGCCGAGGCGGGCAGGACCGTTCCGGATTCCCTGCGCCATGCCCTGCGCGACGGACTCGCGCGGAGCGCGACGGGCGAACTCGTCGCTGCCTTCGCGCTCGCCGAGGGACTGTCGGGCGATCACGCGAGCCTGGACGGGATCGCCGAGAAGCTCGACGACCTCTCCGGCGAGGACCTGGGCCGCGCCGGCCTGGCGCTCGGCCTGCTCGGCAACGTCGAGGCGCGGGAGACCCTGCGCGACCGGCTGGAAGAGGGTCGTCACGACCCCCTCGTGCTCCAGGACCTCTCGACCGCTCTCGCCCTGCTCGAGGATCGCAAGCTGGTCGAGGAGCTCACCGGATTGCTCGACGATTGCTCGTGCGCCTCCTCGCGCGTCTCCGTGGCGATGGCCCTGGGCCGGAGCCGCGACCCGCGCGCGGTGGAGCCGCTACGGAAGCTCTTCGAGGATCCGCGCAGCCAAGACCTGGAGCGCGCCTGCGCCGCGCTGTCGCTGGGTGCGCTCGCCGATCCCGACGGGCGCCGTTGGAGCGCCTGGCTCTCGAGCGACCTGAACTATCTCGCCAACCCCGCGAGCCTCACGAGCCCGGCGGCGGAGGGCATCCTCGACCTGCCCTGACCACAGCCCCACCCGGGGTCCCGGGGTCGGAAAGCCCGCTTTCTCCTCCAGGCGCGAGTGCCAGGTTCAGGCGCGGGTCTGGGTGTCTGGGGGGGCTTCCCATTTCTGAGACACCGGACGCCGTGGGATTCAGTCTCTGGGCCTCTTCAGGAAGCGTGGCATGCCTCCGGCACAAGGGCCTCGGAGATTTGGAGAGCCTCGTATCGGGCGTCCCAAGGCGCCGGAGATCACGCGGTCCGATCGCAGATCGACCGTAAGCGTCCGGGCGGTGGACCTAGCTCGAGGTACCGCGGAGGCATGACCAAGCCGATTCTTCTGGCATGGACCAGAAGCGCGCAGAGCGGACGGGCGGCGGGAGTCGCGAGGCGTACTACCGTGGGCTCTTTGCAGAGCAGGAGGCGAGCGGGCAGAGCCTGCGGGCGTTCGCGCGTGAGCGCGGCTTGTCGCCGTGGACCCTGTACGGTTGGCGGGGGAAGCTCGGTCGGTCGCGTCTTCGTCGCCGCGGAGAGGGCGGCGGTCTCGTAGCCGTCGAGCTGGTGGGTGGCCTGCGGCCCAGAGAGGACTCGGCGAGTAACTTCGAGGTGGTGCTGGCGGACGGTTGTCGGGTGCGCGTGCCGAAGGACATCGAGACGGTGCGGCTGGCCGAGCTCGTCGCGGCGCTGCGGTCGTGCTGAGCCGGCTGGGCAAGGGGCGCATCTTCCTCTCGTCGGGCGCCACGGACATGCGGAAGTCGTTCAATGGCTTGAGCGGGCTCGTGTGCTCTCGCCTGGGAGGCGACCCGTTGTCCGGGGATCTCTTCGCCTTCTGCAACCGGCCTGGCCGGAGGAGCTGGAGGGTCGGACTCGGATCGAGCTGCGCTACGAGGAGCTGATGCTCTTGCTCAATGGACTCGAAGCCGGCGAGCTGCGCGAGCGCGGAAGATGGCGACGCAGAGAGTGTTGAGCGGACGCGCGACGAAGAAAGAAAACAAGCGAGCGGTGCGCCTTGGATTGATCGCTGCCGATGAATAGAACGTGGGCATGAGCACGGCGCTGCTGGAGGAGAATCTCGCGCTGAAGCAGGCGCTCGAGCAAAGAGAACGCACGCTCGCCGAGCGCGAAGCCGAGCTCACACGGCGTCTCGAGAAAATCGCCGAGCTCGAGCGTCAGATCGAAGAGCTCGTGCAGAAGCTGCGGAGCGCGGCGCGTGACAAGCACAAGCTCGAGGCACGCCTGAAGGAACTGCTCGCCAAGCGCCGCGCCCTGGCCGACCAGGTGACACCCGGCCAGCTCGGGCTGGTCTTCGGCGAAGAGGCACCAGCGACTCCGCCCTGCGCCAAGGAGGCACCCGACGGCGAGACCAGGGAAGACAAGATCCGCCCGCGCCACATGCGCAAGAACGCCCCGCGCGAGATTTCTTACGCAGCGCTCTCGCGCGAGCACGTGCAGCACGAGCTCCCCGTCGAGGAGCGCATCTGCCCGGTCACAGGCAAGCCCCTGGTCGTGATCGGCGAGAAGACCTCGGAAGAGCTCGAGTACCGCCCGGCGAAACTGGTGGTGCTGGTGCACCATCGCGCGCTCTACGGCCTGGGCGAGGCGGATCGCGCGCAGCGCACAGCCGAGCCCGTGCTGGCTCCGGCCCCGGTGCGACCGATCGAGAACGGCCTCGCGGGAGCCGGGCTGCTCGCGCGGATCCTGGTCTCGAAGTACTGCGACCACCTGCCGCTCTACCGTCAGCAGGCGATCTTCGCGCGTGAAGGGCTCGAGCTGCCGCGCAAGACGATGTGCGACTGGGTCTTGGCCTGCGCCTACAGCCTGGGGCCGATCCAGCAAGCGCTGCAGCGACAGATCGTCGCGAGCGGCCTCGTGCAGCTCGACGACACGCCGATCCAGTGCCAGGGCGGCAAAGGCGCTGCGAATTTCCAGGCGTATCTTTGGACCTACGCGAGCCCGCTGGTCGACGGCGTGGTCTTCGACTTCGCCCCCGACCGCGGCCACGAGCACGTCGAGCGCTTCCTGGGCGAGACGATCGAGGGCTACCTCGTCGGGGACGGCTACGCGGGCTACGGAGCGCTCGCGAAGAAGCACCCGGGCCTGATCGAGGTGGGCTGCTGGGCGCACGCGATCAGGAAGGCTCGCGACGCGCTGGAGGAGTCCCCGGCGGAGGCGTCGTGGATGATGACGCTGATCGGGAAGCTCTTCGACGTGGAGGCCGAGGCCGTCGAGCGCAAGCTCGAGCCGGAGGCGGTGCAGGCCCTGCGGGCCGAGAAGAGCCGGCCCGTGCTGGACCGGATCCGCGAGAAGCTCGAAGAGCTGCGCGGCCAGACGAGCGACCAAGGCGCACTCGCCAAGGCCCTGACCTACCTCGCGAACCAGTGGCCGACGCTCGTGCGTTTCCTCGAGGACGGCCGCGTGCCCATCCACAACAACGCCTGCGAGGTCGCCATCCGCCCCGTCGGCATCGGTCGCAAGAACTGGCTATTTGCCGGCAGCGAGCGCGGCGGCCATGCCGCAGCCACGATCTACTCCCTGATCGAGAGCTGCCGGCGCGAGGACGTCGATCCCTTCCGCTATCTCAAGGACGTCCTCGTCAGGGTCTGTACCCATCCCGCCTCCAGAGTCCACGAGCTCGTCCCCGCGAGCTGGAAGCAGCTCTTCGGCTCCGCGCCCGCCCGCTGATCGGGCGGCGCCGGCCTCGCCCTCACCGCGCCGGCCTCGCCGCCTTCGGACCAGCGCCCGGACGCTTACGATCGACAGAAGGTAGTCGAGCGCCCGTCCTCCTCTGACTGACAACGCAACGGTTGAGGCAGCGAGGGCGCCTGCCAAGGAGAGGAGCAACGCGAATCGACTCGCAAACTTGAGGAGCGCGCATGCGAGCTGCCGCCGGACAGGGGGATTCTGATATGGGTGTACCGTTCCAGCAGCTTCCTGGGCCTTCCGCGCGGGAATCGGTTCCGCCCATTGAAAATCCTCTCTCCTCCCGTAGACGATCGGACATACGTTGCCGGTTCCGGCGACTTTGCCCTATGGCCATCGAGAGTGAACTCACTATCCGACCCTACCGGTCGGGAGACGAGCACGCGATCCTACGAACCTTCAACTTCGTGTTCCGAGAGGTATGCGGCCCCAGCTTCGTCGATCGCGACCTGGCTTCTTGGCGCTGGCAGTTCCTCGAGAATCCTTGGGGATACAGGATCTGGCTCGCCGTCACCCCCGACGGCGAGGTGGTGGCGCAATATGCGGGCGTGCCGTATCCCATGACCACTGCTGCCGGTGATTGCCTCTTCATCCACATCGTCGACAGTTTCGTACATCCGGACTATCGGAAGGGACTCAAGCGCTCGGGCGTGTTCGTTCATACCGTCTTGCCCTTCTTCGCCGACTGCCATGATCGGGGCGACGCCGTTCTCTATGGCTTTCCTCTTCCTGCAGCCGAACGGATCGGGAAGCGTCTCCTCGACTACAAACGTCTGTGCGTCGTCGATTACCTGTGCCGCGATCTGAGTCGGCGGGGCCCAAGAAGACCACGTCGAGTCGAGGTTGATTGCGTCGACATCCTTCCTCTTGATATCGATTCTCTGTTCGAGCGCTTCTCGCCCAGAACCTCCTGTCTCACGCGCCGCAACGCCGCATATCTGACTTGGCGCTACCTCAGCATGCCAGGGTCCCGTTATGAGATCTGGACCGCACGCCGTGGCGGAGAGCTGCGAGGCTTGATGGTGCTTCGTCCCATTCACGAGCTCCTTCCGAACGCCTGCACGATTGCGGACTGGATGGTCGTCGAGGACGACAAGAAGACGACTGACGCGTTGGTGGCGGTAGCCGCAGAACGTGGCCGCGCTCACCACCGACAAAGGCTGCTTGCCGTCTTCAGCAACTGGGGCGACGAGCACGCCGCACTACTGCAACGCGGCTTCGACACGGTGCCGTCCGCAAACTACTTGGAACGTCCTCTGGCGTATCGGATCCATCATCCAAACATGTCGAAGAAATGGTTGCAGAGGAATTGGTGGTATACCCTCGGTGATTCCGATCTCGTCTGACTGACGCCGGCCCTCGCAACGTGCCCATCCCCGATCAACGCTTCCTGGTACTCGTAGGGTGCACAGGTCCCTTTTCCGCAAGAGCCCCTGCGCCTGCGGCCTGACAGGTGCCTCCAAAGCGAATCGAAAGCGTACTCATCGTGGGATGCCCCACGCCGAGTTCGAGGATTCCAGAAAAGGATCCGGTCACTTCCGTGCAGAGCTCTTCGACACCCGCAAGGAGTTCAAGGGCACGGCCATCAGCGGTCGACCGCAAGGAAACCGAGAGGTGATCCGCGAAGGGGAATAGTTCCCCGTTCAACCCAAGTATTCGGATCGGCATGTCGGTCGACAGTTGGAAATCGTCAAGGGACTTCACCCGCAACGAGCGCTCCGTGGCTTGATCCGGATTAACGACTCCAAATGAGAGGAAACTCGGTTCTGCATGAACGGAACCCTGCACGACCGCCGTCACGACTAGCGGGATCGTATAAACCTTGGGCTGGGCTTCGCTCGCATGCGGTGCCGATTGCGAGGATGATGTGGGAAAGGCGAGATCAGAGACGAGGAGCATCGGGTAGTAGTGGGTCCCTGCGCCGAGGCCGGGTTCTAACGCAACTTCGGCTTCCCACTGAAGGGCTCGGTCCTGCTCGTCCGCCTCAACCGGAGTCAACTTGACCGTGACCGCTTGAGGGCGAGCCACTCCGGCCTGTTCTCTGAGCAGGAACGGAACGCCGTGCTTGGATGAGACGCGGACGGTCTCGTGCGCACCTTTCCCAATCATGACTGTGCCGAAGGCGATCTCGCGGTCTGGTTCGACGATAAGCACTGGCTCGATGTTGGCCGTCAAGTGCAGCGTCAGGGTGTCGCTGGGATCATTCTCGTAGACCGTGACCTGCGTCGCGAAGTCCCCAACGCGGTTTTCGGTGGCAACCTCGACTAGGAGATCGAGCGGGTCGCCAACCGGGATCGGACTCCCAAGGATGTAGCGAACCTGGCCTCCTGCACCGAAGACGTAGGGCTCGGCGCGAGTGCATCCACAACTTGGCTTCACGCTCCGAATCACGAGCGGTTCCTCCCCGTCGGAAACGAGGTGAAAGACGTGTTGCCTCGTCTCTCCTTGGGGAACGACTCCGAAGTCGTGAGCACTCTCGCCATCAGCGAGCGAGAGCCCCCCGCCCATGAGAAGGTCAGATGGAATGGAAGGACGCTGCGGCGGATGCGTTCGGACCGTTGTGGCCAACGCCACGTTCGCAGGCTGCACGACCACCGCCGACCGCGAACCGCTGATTACATGGATGCTCGTCAAAGCACTTTCTACGATTGCTGTTTGAGAACCCACGTCTTCGAACGCCACGTCCGGGACGGCGGCCGAAACTTCCTTGGGGTTCTCGAAGCAGCTTGCTCCCCCTAGCCAGCCCGAAAGGGCGGCGAGCTGCGCAAGAGCAGAAATGACTCTCCTGTTCTTTTGGAGCCCAGGCTCTTCCATGGTACCCGTTCACGGGCCGTCAGGCATGAGCGCTGGATTCGGCTGGCCGCGTAGCGAGGCGACGCATGCCTGCTCGAGGTAGGAGAGCACGTGACGGCCTTGCTTGCGCAGCGTGTGCACGGCGGT
>Ga0247727_10003785_pt1 | contig 33037 bp, 25 predicted proteins | sample WisWelCaveWW1625_FD_202498 | JGI IMG/M metagenome (GOLD analysis project Ga0247727, IMG submission 202498) | Biofilm microbial communities from Wishing Well Cave, Virginia, United States - WW16-25 | ecosystem: Environmental > Aquatic > Deep subsurface > Groundwater > Cave microbial mat | place...
CACAAAATATTTCTGATAGATCGGAGCAGAACTGGAAAGTGAATTTCGATATACATTTTTGATAAACGACCGATCCAAATCTGCCCGCACCGAAATATTGGCCGGCATCAGACTAAAGTTGAAGTCTTTAATCAGTTTCAGATAAGGAGATTTGAAAGAGTCCGAGTTCTTGAATGGTTCAATTCCCGTAACCTTGGGTGAATACGAGTACGCTACACTACCCTTATACAAACGTTGCACCGACTCTTCAATGGTAAAACTTCTGCGATTGGCCTCACTATACGAATAACTAAATGCGAAATTCTCGACATCATACAAATGGTTTTTGGCTTGTTGATTTATTTTGACCTTACGGACATTGGTAAAATTAATGCTCCTTCGAACGGTGAGATCCTGAATAAGCTTTTTGTAGGCATCACCTTGCTCTGTTGATAAGTCATCTAAGAATCCATCCAGTCGGATGTCAGGATTGGCCGGATCATATTTTGGATTGATGGTAGTGTTCTCATAACTCACCAGCATCGGCAATTTTATACCAGTAGTACTCAGAAATAATTTATCAAGATTAACACTGGCGGTTATATCATAGGCGGTAGTTTCATCACGGGTACGTTCACTAATTTTTGAACTTACACTGCCAAAACCAAACGTGGTGTAACGGAGTGAGCCCGTAACGGTAGCAAAATCGGCCAGCTTGGCACTGAGAACTGTATTCACAGCCCATCCTGCTGTGCGGTCAAAATCTGTAAGCCGGAGTTCATTGGCCCAAATGCACACAGTTTGTGATTGCTTATCAGGCGAGCGGGGATTTCGGACACCAATCATAATTACGCTTACTTCCGCCAGGTTAGGTCTGCCGAGAATGCGCAATTGGTGTCTTCCCGCCAGTTGAGGGCCATTTTGAGGATACAGATCATCAAGAGAGTATAACGCCAGGTCACGTTGTGTTTTCAGTTTATACAGTTCATCCAGGGCAAGATCAAATTCGTTTGCCTCAGGCCATACTTCACGTGAATTCTCAGTGTTGGCAGGTCGTGTGATTTTTAGGGGGAGTTCTATTTCGTAATAGTTTTGATCGTAGTCGGTTCCCAACCGCATGAATACCGTCAGTTCATCATCATCGGTCAATTCGCTGTTGGCGTGAACAAACATTTTAATGCGTCCGTAATTGAAAAAGTCCATTCCTACATTTTTAAAGATAGCGCGGGCATCACCATCTTTTAAGTCATCAATGCATACCTGAACAGATTGTTCGTTGAGTTCGCGCGGTACGGAAGAAGTATTGTCACGGTCGCGATTGAAACCGGGAGGTACAACGTACGGAGATTTTAGACCAGACTCATCCGGGTATGAATTTTCTTCTATGTTCACTACCGACAGCGTAAAGTTATCGGCACCGGGTTCAGGGTCTTCTACCAATCCGCCCTCTTGTAAATTATCCGTGTAGCGAATCCACCGGTTTCCTACCATGCGGAAGTTGGCGAAACGCAACACCGCAGGCTGTTCGAAATCTGTCAGGATCATCCGGGCGTAGCGGATAGAGGTGAATCCGCTAATGTTGCCAACTTTACTTTGAAATTGCTGGATGGGAATGCGGAAGAGATACCACTTTACCTGATCAGGATTGCCTTCGGGACTTGCTAATATTTCGTCCACAATGTATTGCTTTCCAATACCGAGATTGCCTGGTTCTAACTCAATTTCGTATTGATAATACTCCTCCAGTACGCTGATGGTGTTGTCAATATTCAAATCTTCATTGTCGGGGTAGGGACTTCCTGAACGCGCAATCGGATCGTTGCCTGAAACTACCGGTGAGTTATTCTCCAGCCCATTGAAATTTTTATATCGTTCCAGGATTTGCGCTTTATTCTGATCCAGATCGTCACCAAGAAAGTATTGGAAGTCATCGGCAGAGGGATCGTTTTCAACATCCACGCGTGCCTCTGGCGAAAGGTTAAGGGTATCTAAAAAGCTAGCAAAATAAGTTTGTTCATTGATAGCGTTTGCATTGTTCGAAAGCCCATCAAGACCCACGTCCTGATTCTTCCGTGATGATGTTTCGTTATCGAATGCATTGTTGAGGTACTGCTGATCGGTAACGTATCCCCAATTGTTTGAAGTTGTTTGGATGAGGTCGCCATCGGTCGGCAAGCCGTTCTCAAAGGCGTGTTTAGAGTCACGCATGACATCCTCTGAAATATTACCGAGATGAAAAATCAGTTTTCCTCCTGTAGTATTATTATTGTCAAATCTCCCATCAATAATTTTTCCACGATCCGTAGTGATGAAAGGATCTAACAGCCAAAATTCAATATATTCAATGTTGGCTTTATTGAAATCAACTTCGGTACGGATGGCCGTTGTAATTCCTGCCCAATTGTCTGATGGATTGGGAAGTCTCGCATAATCATCTTGCTCCACAAGACCAGAATTGTAATTGTAAGGTCCGCGCTCGTAAGGGTAATACGCCACATCTAAAATTTGCTCAAAGAAATTTCCTTGTGTGCGATAGCGTTCAGGGAAAATTTCCTGAGGACTAACTGCCCGCACGTAATGATTTTGTAAATCAGTTTCGCTGATGTTTTCAGGCTTGTACTGTCCGCCATCACGGTAAAACTGGTTGTCAACCTGGTACCACGCCAATTTTGCACGTTTAAATCCAGCGCTTACATCGTTTGAAGCACCATTGCTCTCATCAAATTCTTTGGGTACGGAAGCTAATTTCCAGGCTGAAGAACTTAACAATGAATAAGGAGTGGCGCTGTTTTCAAAGTCATCGATGTAGCCGGTTCCAATTTCGTCTACAATGTTAGAAGTGCCCGGAATCAATTGTGCAAATTCACCGCTCCAGTTGAAACTTGAAAGTTCTTTGGTTTGTATGCCAGGAATGGCATCCACCAATTTGGTAAGCAGGCGGCTGTTTTTGCGTACATTAAAGTCCAGGCCATACTGTAAGTTTCTGGCTGGCTCAGTCCCAATAAGGTTACGCGAAATAACAGGTCGCTCATTATAATAGAGTAAGGTAGAGCCGAAGTTTACATCATCGTTTAGTTTATAATCGAAGCGTGTGCCCAGTAGAGAGCGTGTCTGAAAAGAGAATGGGTCAGATTGTTCATAGTCTACCGTAATGTTTTTTCCGGAATTTAGAATGGCGTCATTTAAAATAGTCACCGTTCCAAACACATAGTCTACCACAAAATCCTGTTGTTCAATCAGGGGCGTGCCTCCCGCGTATACCCGAACAGAACCCGGTGTTACCCCAAAGCCAGGTATCTGAATATTTTTTGATGAACCTGTGGCAGTGTACGTTCCCACAATAAAGAATTTATTTTTTGTTGCAAATCGATTCTGTGCATCTGTTTTGGTAATTCGATAGAGGGTATCGAACACATATTTTTGAATGAGATAATCTTTGGTCGGCTCATCTTGAAAGGCGGCTGTCAACGGATCACTAAAGGGTTCGAGGTATGGAAAAATAATAAGTCCTGTTTGTGAATTAATGGTAATGCCATCTACAAAATCGAAATTGCCATCACCGGGGGGATCATTCACGGGGTTCAGCCTGTCGAGGCCCATGATCTCAATCAGTTGACGGTTACGGGCAATGGTACCTTCCTGCAACTGTGGGTTATCAATACCGGTTTTATCATCGCGGTAAATTACGCGCAGCTGAAATCCATCAATTGAAAGCTGACTTGCATTCATGTTGTAAATGTTTTTCATCATCAGGTCCCACATGGGCAGGGTGCGCCCGGTAATGTCCGTGGGGAAATAATTACGCGTACGCAGCAATTTTAAAAACACTACTTCTGAATCCGGCAGGTCAGCATAGTCTTCTGAAAGTTCGCCTACTTGAAAATTCTGACCGTTGTAACTGTATTGATACGCAACTGCTATGGCTTCATCACTTTGAAGTTTGCGCGACAGCGTGATATAGCCAAGTTGTTTATGGAAAGTAAACTCTGTTTCAGCAAGTTTTCGCGAACTGTTAATTATTTCAAAATCGGTTCCATTCGCATAACCTGCAGTTTGTAATTCATCTATTATTAAATCATTATTTCGTTTGAAAGCGTCAAGTGCTGCAAACAAATTATTCGAAGTATTGTCATTTGCTACTGCCCCTGGAGTAGGGTTAACAAGCGCTGTGTTATAGATTACCGTGGGCTCACCTAAATCCGCAAAGCCCACTACACTGCGCAGTGTTTGCGTATCATTGCTACGGTTAATCAAATACACTTCTACTCGGGTGATGTTGACACCTGAAATAATCTGAGGTCTGTTCCTAAGCCAGGTTTCATAGTTGTTGCGGAAAAAATGGCCCAGGAAAAAATGCCGACTCTCATCATAACCAGAAGCAATGAATTCAAATGGTCTGCCCTGTCCGCTGCTGCCTCCCGGTATATTAACAGACTCAACCTTTCCGCGCTGTGTGGAGGCAATGGATGTAACAAATAATTTTCCGAATTGCATCTGTGCTTTTATTCCAAAAAGATTTTGTGATCCCTGGATTAACGTGTTGTTCAGCGGCAGGCTTACGTTACCGATCTCCAGTTTTTTCAGAATGTCTTCTTTGAATCCGGTGTACTCTACTTTCATGTTGTTCTGAAAGTCGAAGGAGTTGTTGTTATCGAAGTTGGCGCTCACCGCAAGCTTTTCACCTACTTTGCCCACTACGCTCATGTTAATCTGCTGATCAAATTCAAACCCTCCGTTTTTTTGTTGCCGTATCGGAATGGAGGGATTGCTTATTTTTTGAAAGGAAGCACCAAAGTCAAGTGTAACGAAACCACGCGGAACTAATTCCACATAGCTTCCGCCAAAAATCCGGTCGAGTACCGGGCTGATATAAATTTTAGGAATCAGTCCACGGCTGCTCACCGCACTTTCACCGTCAAGACTTTTAGATTTCCCCTGCCAATAACTTTTTAAAATTTCGCGGTCCTGGTAGTCCTTAAACTCCTGGAACGTCATGGTGGTGATGGGCCTGTAGTTCAACTCGCCCATCTTCTCATAGATGGTGTAGTTAAGCGCGGAGTCAAGCTCCACATCGAGGTTCACTTTGGTAGGGTCTTTTAGAAAGAGCGGTGATTCTGTAGTGGTGTTGGAGAAAGGATCGCCATACCGGTCGCGTAACAGGAAGGTGGGTCTGCGACTGGGCTTGTAGGGAAGATTTTTTACCGTATCCTGTTTCAGGCGCGAAGTATCCTGCTGCTGAAAAAAAGCTTCAGCGCGGGTGTTTGCAACACCCGTCCAGGCTATCAGCGCCATGGCCATGATAGCGAGCGAGAACTTCGGTTTTACATGAGTCAAGCGTATCTCAGGCGTTTTTGAGTGCTTGTTTAACTAAATCTTCTAAAGTAAGGGTATTTCCCGATTTTTTCAGGACTCCATCTACACTTTTCTCGGCTGCACTTTTATTAATACCCAATGTAATTAGAGCAGATAACGCCTCGTTGCGTAACGTATTGTGCCGCACACCCGTACCCGAGGGGATTATTTCATCGTAAGCGTCTTTTTTGAGCTTGTCTTTCAACTCTATAATAACCCGCTGAGCAGTTTTTCCGCCAATGCCTTTTATTTTCTGAAGGGTAGTCGCATCATCATGTACGATAGCGCTTCTCAGTTCATCAATCGACATGTAGGATAGCATGACAATAGCGGTGCTGGGCCCTACTCCATTCACGGAAATCAGTAACTGAAACATTTTTTTTTCACCTTCTTTACTGAATCCAAAAAGTACATGGGCGTCTTCGCGGATATTCAGGTGAGTGTACAATAAAATATTTTCCTGGTCTTTAATTTCGGAGTAGGTCTGTAAGGAGATATGAACATGGTAGCCCACACCGTTCACCTCCATAACAACATGCGTTGGATCTTTATGGATGAGTTTGCCTTTGAGAAATGCGATCATGCTTGAAAGTTTAAAATTTAAAGTTCAAAGTTTTTATTGAGTGAACGAAACTCTCAACTTTAAACTTTGAACATGGAACATTGAATTACAGATGGTCATTTTGATCGTGAAGTTGCGCGTCCACCACTGCAATGGCTGCCATATTAATAATTTCACGAATGGAGCTACCAAGTTGTAACACGTGTACCGGTTTTTTCATACCTAATAAAATAGGGCCGATCGCCTCAGCACCACCAATTTCCATCAATAATTTATAAGCAATATTTCCTGACTCCAGGTTGGGAAATATTAATGTATTGGCTCCTTCATTCGAAAGGGAACTGAACGGATAATTTTCTTTTTGTATCTCCGTATTCAATGCTACGTTCGCTTGAATTTCTCCGTCAATCACCAGGTCGGGATATTTCTTTTTTGCGAGCCTAACTGCTTCTCTTGTTTTTTCCGGTACCTCGCCTTTGGAAGAACCAAAGTTGGAGTAGGAGAGTACGGCTACTCGCGGTTCAATGTCAAAGAATTTTACACCTCGCGCAGTAAGTCCGATGATGTCCACTAACTCCGTGGCGCTTGGATCAAGGTTCACAGTAGTATCGGCAAAGAAAAAAGTGCCTCGCTTATTTAAAATAATGTACATGCCAGCTACACGACTCACCCCTTCAGCAATGCCAATTATTTGCAACGATGGTAAAATGGTTTTTGGATAATCTTTTGTAAGGCCCGATACCAGCGCATCTGCTTCACCCATCTCTACCATCATGGCTCCATAGTAATTCCGATCGCGAAGGAGTTGCTGGCAATCGCGTATGGTCATTCCTTTACGTTGTCGTTTTTTGTACAGCACTTCAGCGTATTGTTCAACTTTCTCCTGTTCTTTGCGCGGATAGATGATTGGGCAGTCAAGCTCAAGCTTGTGTTCAATAATTAAACGTTCAATCTCCTCTTTGTCACCAAGCAAAACAGGTAGTGCAATTCCTTCATCTCGCAGAACTTGGGCTGCCTTTAAAATTTTATGATGATGAGCTTCCGCAAATACAACACGCTTCGGATTCTTCTTCGCACGGTCAATAATCCGTGTCATCAATTTTTGATCAATGCCAATGCGGTTCAACAGTTCTTGATGGTAAGCACCCCAATCGGTGATGGGTTTACGCGCCATACCCGAATCAATCGCAGCCTTTGCCACGGCAGGAGAGATAGCTGTGATCAGCCTTGGATCAAGGGGTTTTGGAATCAGATACTCACGCCCAAAAGATATTTTATCGGTACCGTATGCTTTTACTACCATATCGGGCACAGATTCTTTCGCCAGGTTGGCGATGGCATGCACAGCTGCAAGTTTCATTTCCTCATTAATTTCCGTGGCGCGTACGTCCAGCGCTCCACGGAAAATGTAAGGAAACCCTAACACATTGTTTACCTGGTTAGGATGATCGGAGCGACCGGTGGCCATGATTAAATCCTGTCTGGTCTTCTTGGCTACATCGTAAGCGATTTCAGGATTGGGATTCGCCAAAGCGAATACAATCGGGTCTTTTTCCATGGCAAGAATATCTTCAGGAACAAGAATATCTGCTTTAGAAAGACCTACAAAAACATCTGCTCCTTTAATGGCTTCCTGTAATGTTTGTGCCTTGCTTGTAGTAGCAAATTCAGATTTGATGGCGTCAAGATCGGTACGGTCTTTATGAATCACGCCTTTGCTGTCGCACATGATCAGGTTCTCTTTTTTCAATCCTATAGCAAAGTAAAGACGTGTGCAGGAAACCGCTGCAGCGCCTGCACCGTTTACCACCATTTTTATTTTATCTATTTTCTTTCCAACAACTTCTAGTGCATTGAGGAGGGCCGCAGACGAAATGATTGCCGTGCCGTGTTGGTCATCGTGCATGACGGGAATATTCATTTTTTCCCGTAATTCTTGTTCAATCTTGAAACACTCCGGTGCCTTGATATCTTCAAGATTAATTCCTCCAAAGGTTGGTTCCAGTGATTTTACGATATGAATAAATTTATCGGGATCCATTTCATCGATCTCAATATCAAATACATCAATGCCTGCAAATTTTTTGAAGAGAACACCTTTGCCTTCCATTACCGGCTTTGAAGCTTCCGGACCAATGTTTCCCAATCCAAGTACGGCCGTGCCATTCGAAATAACTGCTACCAGATTTCCTTTTGCAGTGTACTTGTATACGTCATCTTTATTCGCAGCAATTTCTTTGCAGGGTTCAGCTACCCCGGGTGAGTAGGCCAAGGCTAAATCCATTTGTGAACTAAGCACCTTGGTAGGCACCACTTCTATTTTCCCCGGCTGCCCTTGCATGTGATAATTGAGGGCATCCTGCTTTCTGATTTTAATAGACATGCTGTTTGGATTAAACAGCCAAAGATAGTACTCTAATCAGTATTCGGTAATCGGTAGTCAGTAATCGGTATTTGTTTCCTGATGCGACACACCGAATACCAATTACTGAATACTGATTACCAGTTACTACTGCGCAATAACTAATTTTTGGCCCGGCTGAATTTTACTATTAGTCATGTTGTTGAGTTCTTTGATTTTCTCAATTGTGAGCCCTTCAAACTTGCGCGAAATATCCCACAGCGTATCGCCACTTTCAACAACATACGTTTTAGAAGTTGGAATGGGAATCGGAGTTGTTGTTTTTATGGGAGCAGAGGAGGCAATAACGGAAGCATCACCAATTGGTTGCTTAAGCCAGATATTTAAACGCTGACTAACACGAATTGTATTGCTATTGAGGTTGTTCCATTTTCTGATGTCGTTTACCCGTACGTGATAGCGCATGGCGATACTGCCCAGCACATCACCACTTTTTACCCGGTACACAACCCTGTCGCGGCCGTACGTGCTGCCTTCGGTATTTTTTGCCAATACCTCCAATTCGTTTTTACCAATTTTTGAAGCAGAGTCTAAAATAGCCACACGATTTGTCATCAAATTATTTTTAGCGATGATCGGAATCTTAATAGTATACGGTCTGCTGATTTGTGGAATGGCATTTCGCTGAACGGAAGGATTTAACTTTTGCATGTCTTCCAGGCAAATTCCTGTCAGGCTCGCAAAGGTGCTGAAGTGTAAGAATTTCTTAACGGTGAGGGTATCATGCGGAATAAGAACCTCCCCTCCAATGCCGTAAAAATTATGATCGTCTAAATAATTCATAGTATAAATGATCGCAACGAATTGCGGAACATAAGAGCGCGTTTCACGTGGCAGGTAATTGTAAACCTCCCAAAAACTGTTTTTATAGCCAGACCTTCTGATCGCTTTTTTTACATTTCCAGGTCCGGCATTATAAGAAGCTAATGCTAACTCCCAATTGTGAAACATTCCGTACAGATCGCGCAAATAGCGACACGCAGCATCCGTTGATTTCTCCGGATCCATCCGGTCATCGATATACCAATCGTGGTTCAGGCCATAGTGACGACCTGTTGGAGACATGAATTGCCATAACCCAACCGCACGGGCTCTTGACACGGCTTTCGGGTTTAAGCCCGACTCTATTATTGCCAGGTATTTCAATTCATCAGGCAGCCCGTATTTCGCTAAGTATTTTTCAAAAAGCGGGAAGTAAAGGTTTTTACGCGCAGCCACCATCCGGGTATATTCACGATCGCGAACTGTAAAATAATTAATGAACGCATGTACGCGATCATTATAATGAAGGGGAATCGTTTTTTGAATGCATTGAAGCCTATCTTTTACGATAGCGGGCAGGTCATCACCCGGAATGTATTCAATTTCTGTAGGCAATTCATAAAACACAAAACCCGTAGTATCCTCTTTGTATAAGAGTGCCTCTTCTGCTACCGCAATTTCGAGTGTATCGATTACCACAGTGTCAGGCTCTTGCGCGTTCACAACTCTCACGGAGAAAAAAAGAATAAAGTATAGAATTAGCCTCTTTGCCATATTAAATTCATGTTCATTACTGCTTTCGAAAACTGAAACAGTTTCGATTCTTCAAAGTCATCGGCAATAATTTGTAAACCTGTTGGCAATCCCTTTTCATCTACCCCGCAAGGAATTGATATGCCCGGTATACCCGCCACATTCGCCTGTACAGAAAATAAGTCTGTGAGAAATCGTTCAATGGGATTGTTTGTTTTTTCGCCCAGTTTATAGGCTGTTGTTGGGGTGGTGGGCATCACAATGAAATCGTATTGCTGAAATAGTTCTTTCGTTTTATCACGAATGATCCTTCTTACTTTCTGTGCCTTGGTATAATAAGCATCGTAATAACTTGAGCTTGACACGAATGTTCCCAACAAGATTCTTTTTTGAACTTCTTTTCCAAAGGCTTCCGACCGTGTTTTCTTGTAAAGTGATTGTAAATCTGTTGTGTTCTCGCTCCTGTATCCATAGCGCACACCATCATAGCGCGAGAGATTGGAACTGGCCTCGGCCATGGCGAGAATGTAATATGTAGGAAGAAAATATTCGATCAATGGAAAGTCAATTGCATCTACCGTATGGCCCGCAGTTTTCATCTTTTCAATTGCAGCAGTAACATTTTCCTTGATCTCCTTTTGTAATCCTTCAGATTCCAGGGTTTCTCTTATGTACGCTACTTTGTATTTTTTCTCAGGAGTACTTGAGAGTTGCGAAACGTATTCAGGAACTGACTTTGTAGATACCGTACTATCATATTCATCTTTCCCTGCAATAACTTCTAACACCAATGCTACATCTTCTACGCAAGTACCTAAGATACCAATGCAATCAAATGAAGAAGCGTAAGCGGCCAATCCAAATCTTGAAATGCGCGAATAGGTGGGTTTGAATCCAACAATACCACAAAATGCTGCTGGTTGTCGAACGGAGCCTCCCGTATCAGAACCAAGTGAAATGCGGCACATGTCTGCTTGAACGGCTACAGCCGAACCGCCAGAAGAACCACCGGATACGCGTGTATTATCAAGATTATTCAACACAGGTCCAAAGGCAGAATTTTCATTCGATGATCCCATACCAAACTCATCGCAGTTGGTTCTGCCAATGATAATGGCATCTTCATCTAACAGTCGCTGTATGGCAGTGCCATTGTATTGGGCAATAAAGCCATCTAAAATTTTACTGCTGGCCTGCAATGGATGATCCGCATGAGACAATACATCTTTAAGACTTACCACCAGCCCGGCCAGCTTACCGGCTTTACCTTGTTTGATTTTTTTGTCTACCTCAGAAGCACGCAGAAGCGCTTCTTCCTCGTATACACTTAGAAAAGCGTTGAGATGGGTTTCGTTTTTGATGTTACCGAGGTGATGCTTGACTAAGTCGAGAGAGGAGATGGTGCCGCGCTGAAGATCAAGTTGTATATCGCGGAATGTAGCGTATGCTCTCAACACCTGTTCGTTACTTGTCTCCCTCTTCTAATTTTCCTGCAGGACGAGCGCCTTCGTCAACCTCTTTCTTAACATCTTTAACAGCATCCTTAAACTCACGAATACCTTTGCCTAATCCTTTAGCAAATTCAGGAATTTTTTTCGCCCCAAATAGTACCAACACAGCAAAGGCGATGATGATCCATTCCATCCCACCTGGCATTCCAATTAAAAAAATTGAGTTCATAATTCTAAAGAGTTTAGCATCGTAAAGATAAGTATAAGGAGTGAACGAAAAAATGCAGGCTTTGGTGCTAATTTCTGAGCCAAAGTTGCGGATCAAGTGCAGTGGTGTTCTTTCTAATTTGAAAGCGCAATTCGGAAATACCTTCGGAATTCGAGAGTACCTGACCGATTTCCTCGCTAACACTAACCTTTTGACCTCGTTTTACATACACCACTTTAAGGCCTGAATAAACCGTAAAATATTCCCCATGGGTTATAATCACCGAGTTACCAAGGGGCGGAATAAATGCCACGGCCCGCACTTCTCCCTGGAAAATGGATTTCACTTTTTCATCTTCCGTAGTTTGAATGTTTACTCCATTATTGTCAACGTAGATGCCTTTTAATAACGGATGTTTTTGTCTGCCGAAGCCCATGGAGACGAACCCCTTCACCGGCCATGGAAATTTATTTCTGTTTTCCTCGAAAGAAGCGGAAAGGGCTGTTGTTGCCGTGGTGGAGGCGGTGTTTGATTTACCCTTTGCTTCCAGAGCAGCTCGTTCAATTTCTTCCTTTATAATTTCGTTAATCTTCTTATCCAGAACAAGCAATGCTTTTTTCGTTTCCTCTAAATCCTGCTTCAACGATTTCTCTTCCTTTTCAAGCGACTTCACTAATGTATTTTGTTTCTTTTTGAGTCCGGTAAGGTTTGTGTTTTCTGAAAGCTCTTCGTTTAACAATGTGTTTTTTTCGGATATTATTATTTCGATTTGTTTTATTTGCCCAGCAAGTTCATCCTGAACGGCTGTGATAGCCTTAGCCTGAACCTTTCGCTTCTCTGAATATTGCTGCATGTAACGCATGCGCATCATCAACTGCTCAAACGAGTTAGCTGAAAAAAGAAATGTTAAACGCGTAGCACTGTTGTTTGCTTTCTGTGCAGCAAAAAGCATGGCTGCATACTCCGACTTGAGCTTTTTCAAATCTTCTTCCAGCGAACGAATGAAATCGTTATTCTCATCAATTTCTTTATCCAAAAAGTCAATTTCATTTTTTATGGAGGTAATGAGTTTCTCCTGTTCAAAGATGCGCTGTTTGAGAGCAGTTAATTCACCGAGCGAGTTTTTCTTTTTGGAGGTGGTTTCAGAAAGGATTTTTTCTACTTCCTTAATCTTTTCCAGGTTCTGTTGCTTCTCTTTTTGGAGTTGGGTTTTGGTTTTCTGTGCGGCAACAGAAAAAGCGAGGCAAACAAAGAGGGTAAAAGCCAGTGTACTTTTACCTGCGATCATATTTTTTGGGTATGTTAAACGGAAACCTGAGTTCTTTGTCGCCAACTTCTGCTTTGGTATACTCAAAAATAATTGTGGTGTTCAATAAACCGGCAGCTGTTTTATAAAATAGGTTGATGGTGCCGTTGTACGGAAAAAGTTTATTACCCACCGGTTGAAAATCACCATAATTAATAGAGAGTGAATTGTGTGTATCGCTTTCTTTTAATTCAACTTTTTGAATTTTCATGGTAGCCGCGCTGATGTAATTCAAAACATCTACATTGCCTGATGACTGGCTGAGTAAATACGTGGCACTTTTTTGTTCTACGGTGTCAGCGGCTTTTCTTTCCATGAGTAAATTCCCCAGCATCGCGGATTGAATTACCTGGTAATTGATGTCGAAATTAAAACGTTTGGAAAGTTCCTTGTAATCAAAAACGAAATACTCCTTATCTACATTGCTGATAATTGTAATTGAATCTTTATTGATTAGTGCCCTGCCACCCTGAACACCGATCACCGTGAAGTTCATCCAGATCACGCTATCTTTTCGCACCCGGATATTGGCTTTTACCTCCTGTTCTTTATTGCCATCTTTCAACACCATTCTTGCTTTGCCGTGTAGATACTCGAAATCAATCTGTTCTATAGCCAATGCAGAACTTGCAATTGGGACAACAGTGGGTGTTGTTTTTTTACTACAAGCAATTACCACAAATGCAAGAGCTAACAGAAAAAGCGAATGACGATTATTCATATATTTTACGGTTCGCAATTTTTTTATTTAAGATTTCATTACTGCTGCTTAACATACCCTTGGCTTTCTCCCATTGCTGAACTGCATTTTCTACATCGCCTAACTTAAAAAGAATATCACCGTAATGTTCAACATGAGTGGCGTTTGACATACCCGTATTGATTGCCCTCTCCATTACTTTTTTAGCCTCCCTGTATTTTTCACGAACATACAGCACCCATGCGTGTGTATCTAAATAAGTGGCGTTATCGGGATTATTTTTTATGAGTTGTGTAGACATCCTTTCTGCTTTTTCAAGATTTGCTTTACGCATGGCCAGGAAATAGCTGTAATTGTTTAAAACAACATCATTATTCGGATTGAATGCAAGTGCTTCATCGTAAGCTCTATCGGATTTTTCGTATTCTTTTGTGGCATTGTATGCATCACCAAGCAGACTGTTTATTTCGCTCATCATACCGGGATTTGATGCGGAAAGTTTTTTAGCCCGCTCCATTGAACTGGCAGCTTCTTTATTTTTTTGTTTACGCAAGTATCCTATCCCGTTGAAGTAATAAAGCATGGACTGGTTTGGAAAGTATTCAAGTGCGTGCTCGGAATGTTTGATCACGTTGTCAAATTGTTCCAGTTGAATTTCGAGGTAGAGAAGATTTTGCCATACTTCGAAGTTCGTGGCACCCGATTCAACAGCGTGCAAATACTGATGTTGAGCTTCTGTATTTCTGCCAAGAGAAAGATAAAGATCTCCTCCGATAACATGAACATTCGGTTGGTTTGGATAATCTTTTTCCAATCTGGAGAACAACTCCAATACAAATTTTTCCTTTTCAGGATCAGATTGTTTTTTTTCTTTGTTTTGATTCAGTTCTGCATTGTACGTTCCGAGAACAATCAACTTGCTGGAGAGTTCAACTTCGGGATTATTAAAGACGTTCAGCAATAATTCCCTCGCCTTTGCTTCACGGTTGGTATCTCGGTACAACCCTGCCAGTAACATACAAGCATTCGGGGCAGTAGCGTTTTCGTTTATAAATTTTTCGAGGAGCGGTATGGCCTTTTCCTTAAATCCATATTGCGATAATGTCTCGGCATAGCCAACTGCAAATTGCTCTTCGTCCGGAAAAGATTGAATGAGTTTTTCTCCTTCCTGAAAGGCTTCTTCATTTTTACCAAGTTCAAAATAAATTCGTTGCTTTTGAAGGGAGGTGATTTCATTCACACCAAAGTGCCCTTCTGCCTTATTATAGACCTTGAGTGCTTCTTCCGGTTTGTTGGCGTATTGGTAGACGACAGCCAATTCGTAGAGATAATCTTCCGTTCCTTCCACTTCACGCAGCATGGTTTCATAGACTTGTGCCGTCTTTTCGAAACGGGTAAGGGTAGAATAAATACGAGCTGCCAGCAGATAGAAATATTTATTCTTTTTTTCCAACGACAATGCCAGTTCAATGCTCAAGGTTGCTTTTAGTAAATCATCTTGTTTTTCACTCATGGAGAGAACCTCTGCTATTTTATAATGAACGGTAGCGTTTTTAGCATTAATCTCCAGGGTCTTTTGATAATAGATTAGTGCTTTTGCGTAATCTTCCAGGATAAAATACTTTTCACCTTCGGTAAAATAAAATTCAGCCTCTCGTAGCTTGACAGAAGCGATGGGGGATGTGTCTGAAGTCTTCTTCTTACGCTGTGCCGAAATGGTTGTTGTAAGTGCAACCATAAACATCAGTATGAGCAGGAAGGGAGTATAGTTCTTTTTGATAACCAAGGATAAATAATGAATAAGCAATAACCATGACAAAATATCAGGGCGACCTCAAAATTAACCAAATTTCTAAACTATGGAGTTATAGACTAAGTAACAGGTTGACGAAAATAGCCCCTTTCGAGCAGGTATACAATGAGTAGATACAGTACGATAACCAACATATGAAAACCTGTAGCCATCCATTGTGTTGGGAGTTCAACAACGTTTACACTATAAACAAGAAGCGTAGTCGTTAGAATGTATGCCAAACCCTTTAAAAGTGAATAGGGTATCGGGTAGAATTTTTGACCAAGCAGGTAACACGCAACAGTCATGGCGAAATAACAAATTAAAGCTGCCCAACTGCTGCCCACGTATCCAAATTTGGGAATCAGCAGAAAATTCATAACTATGGTGATGATAGCCCCGCCTACAGTTATGATGGTGCCATAATATGTTTTGTCAGTAAGTTTGAACCACACACTGAAATTGTAGTACGCTCCAAGAAACAAATAAGCCAGGAGCAGAATGGGTACAATAGTAAGACCTTCCCAATACGCATCACTCCCAAGAAAGTACTTAAGTATATCCATATTAATCCCTACCCCCAGAAGCAATACACAGCAAACAATTATAAAATAGTGGTTCACCTTGGCAAAAAGTTGAGGTGAGTTTTTATCAGCCGCGTTAGAAAAGAAGAACGGTTCAGCGGCATATCGGAATGCCTGCACGGCCAGTCCCATCAACATGGCAAATTTGTAGCAGGCACCAAAAATTCCCAATGCATACTCTGAACTTTGTCCGGCATAGAAATTTTCTGGCAGCCACCACTCCAGCGTCAGGCGCGAAAACATTTCATTTGTCATGCCTGCTAATCCGGTGAGCATAATCGGATAGGCATACCGGAACATGTTTGGGGAGATCACAGAATCAAAAGCGGGCCTCCAGGAAAACAGTGTGCGTGCAAAAAATAAAATATAAAAAGCATTGGCCGCCAGATTAGCCAGGATTACAAAGCCAACACCTATAGATGGATCATAAGAAATTTTAAGAAAATAAATATTAAGACCCACAACGATCACGATATTCATGAGTTTGTAAACGGCAAATTGTTTTGCTTTCTTTTCTAACCGCAAGCGAGCAAACGGAATTGCCACGATGGCATCAATAAACATGATCATGACCAGCCAGACCACGAGATTTGAATTACCGGGTATGGATAGCTCATCAGCGATGGGGTTCGCTAGCGCAATAAAAATTAGTGAAAGCAACATGCTTACAAAAACAACTACGGTTTGTGAGAGATTAAAGATTTTTTTTTCGTCTGCACCGGGCTTGGTGGCAAAGCGAAAATAGGATGTCTCCATACCAAACATGAAAATCATATTGATCACAGCAACGAAGGCAAATAATTTTGTTATTACACCATATTGCTCAGGGGCGAATACTGCGGTGTGCAGGTAGACCAGCAAAAAGTTTAAGAAGCGTGGAATAATGCTCCCGAGACCATAGAGTACCGTTTCGCCCGCAAGGTTTTTAAGTTGGTTCATTCAATCTCTTGTTCCGAGACAAAAGGTAAGGTAAAATATGAAAAGTAGGCATATCGTATTAAAACACCGAATATTACCTGAGTAAAAATTTTAGACCAAGACGTCAACTTTTCGTAAAATATGCTACCTTAGTTTCCCATTCAATTCAATAACTGTATATGTTGTTAGATAGAAAACTGTTTTTAATTGCATGGTTAATGCTCAGCATCAATTTTGCATTTAGCCAGACTACCTTTACTACCACCGGGGACTGGGATAATGCCGCAAATTGGTTAGGCAGTGATATCGGGGATGTGCTAACGGATGATGTTAACCTGAGTGCCAATGAATCAGCCCTGATCAATAACACTTTCAATTATATAATTGGTGACTTAGTTTTTGGGAATGATGCAGGACTAACTATAAACACAACTGGTAGTTTAGAAGTGGGGCAACCGGGGTTTCCAAGGAATGTCACGGCAAATAATAATGCTACGATTACTGTCACCGGAGTTCTTGAAATTTGGGGGAATTTAACAGTGAATACCCTCCTGGACTTTTTTATTACCGGCACAGTGGTTATACACGGAAATATAGTAATGAATGACGGTGCTACAATGTCCGTTTCTAACGGGACCCTGACTGTGGATGGCAATTTCATAGGCGGTGATGATACGGATGTATCCATTTCTGGAACTGGTTTAATTGATGTAGCAGGTACTGTTACAGTTGGGGTCAATTCAAATTTAACTGGACCTGCGGGTAGTTTTCACTCAGGTGGTGCATGTGACGATGGGGGAACAGGAACTTTTTGTAACTCTACATTACCCATTAAACTTCTTTACTTTACTGCCGCGTTAGAAGGAAGCGTTGTGTCTCTTGATTGGGCCACTGAATCAGAAGACAATTTCGATCGCTTTGAAATTGAGAAAGCTGCTGAAAATCTTGTGTTTTTTAAGATCACCGAATTGCCCGCATCAAGCAGCCAATCCGCTTCTGTCAAACACTACTCGTATATTGACTTAGCACCGTATTCCGGCCCAAATTACTACAGACTAAAAGCGATTGACCTGGATGGCACATTCGAATATTTCAACATCGAATTTGTAAACTATAGGGGCGAACGAAATGTAGAAATTTATCCTAACCCGGTAACTTCAATATTAAAATTGAACGTACCTTTTAATCCTGCACCTCAGGATGGTATTTCGTTACTTGATATGCAGGGAAGGGTAATGCTTACCGGTACTATTAATTCTTCGGGCATACAAGAATTTACACTTGGCGAACACGTAAAATCGGGATTGTACATTTTAAAATACAATTCAACCGCATTTCAACGAACAGTAAAAGTAATGGTGATTCGCTAAGGGATTTATGCTTCCTGCGCTAACAAAGCGGGCAGGTGCTCTAGAATTTCCTTTGTCACCTCGTTTAATCCAAAAGCATGATTCCAGCCCCAGTCTTTTCTGGCTGCCGAGTCATCAATCGATTTTGGCCAACTGTCAGCAATTGCTTGCCGGAAATCAGGAACGTAACTAATCGAAAAATCAGGAATGTGTTTCTTTATTTCTGCAGCAATTTCAGCCGGGGAAAAACTCATGGCCGAAATATTATAGCTTGAACGTATTTTAATCTTTTCGGCAGGTGATTCCATTAAGTCAAGTGTTGCCTTCACGGCATCATCCATGTACATCATGGGAAGATACGTATCGGGCTTCAGGAAGCATTCAAATTTTTTATCGGTGAGTGCTTTGAAATAAATATCTACTGCATAGTCGGTTGTACCGCCACCGGGTTTGGTTTTATAACCGATCAGTCCGGGATACCGAAGACTTCGAATATCAACTCCCATTTTCCTGTGATACCACTCGCACCAACGTTCACCCGCTAGTTTGCTGATGCCATAGATCGTAGTGGGATCCATGATGGTATCTTGTGGTGTATTTTGTTTGGGTGTTGTGGGGCCGAAAGCGGCAATAGAGCTTGGCCAGTATACGCGATCTAATTTAAATTCAACAGCTGCATCCAACACATGCACGAGGCCATCCATGTTCAGATGCCAGGCAAATTTTGGGTTCTTCTCACCCGTAGCGGATAGCACGGCAGCCAGGTGGTAGATTTGCGTGACCTTATTTTTTTGAACGAACTCAAATAAATGTTTTTGCTTCAGCACATCCAGTATTTCAAAATTTCCTTGTGAAAGGATGCCCTGAGGGTCTTTAATATCGGTGGCAATTACATTCTCTTTTCCATACAGGTTCCAAAGGCCTTGTGTAAGCTCAGAGCCTAGCTGGCCTCCCGCTCCAATGATCAGAATTTTGTGCTGTTTCATATCCTTTCAGTGGCCGAAAGTTAAATAAAAATAAGTTTCCATATGTTCGTGATGTACTTTGGGGTGTACGACAGTTTTGTAGTCGGGGACTAAAAGTCCCAAAAAATTTAATATTATTATAATTGCCACGGCCTTAAGGCCGTGGCAATTAACAACAATATCAAATGGGCTTTAGCCCAAATGAATTTGCAAAACTGTCCGTACTTTGTGATGACCACCAAAACTAAGCCCATTTATAGACCCGTTAAAAGCCTGACGTATTTCTTCTCTTGAAATTGAAATAACAAACATTGTTTTGCTACAGCCAACAATTAACTTTGAGCCGTGAGTTTTGAGGAATACCTGATTACTAAAAAAATTGACACCTACGCTTTTAAAAGTGCAGAGTCTGTGCGTTGGGAAGATTGGCAAAAGGAATTTGCGCTTGTCCATCCCAATAGCTTTACAACACGAAACCTGTATTTGATTAACCCTATCCGAAGAAAATATCCTTTACAAGAACCACAAAAAATATAGCCATGTACAAAAAACTGCAACCTGTCCTGCAAAAAGAACTTGAATCAATCCGGGAAGCTGGTCTCTATAAAAAAGAGAGGATTATAACCACACCTCAGGGAGCTGATATTAAAACAAATACCGGTAGTGAAGTGATTAATTTTTGCGCGAATAATTACCTCGGTCTTTCTTCGCACCCACGTGTAATCGCTGCTGCTAAGCGGGCAATTGATACACACGGTTTTGGTATGTCATCTGTACGCTTTATTTGTGGAACACAGGATATTCATAAAGAGTTGGAGGAGAAGATTTCTGAATTTCTTGGAACCGAAGACACGATACTGTATGCAGCTGCTTTCGATGCTAATGGAGGTGTGTTTGAGCCCCTGCTGGGTGAGACGGATGCCATTATTTCAGATGAACTGAACCATGCTTCTATTATAGATGGTGTACGATTGTGTAAAGCCAAGCGCTATCGCTACAAAAACAGTGACATGTCTGATTTGGAAAACCAATTGAAAGACGCAAAGCAGGTAGGAGCAAATCAGATCATGATTGTAACGGATGGAGCCTTCTCGATGGACGGCACGATTGCGCAACTGGATAAGATTTGTGATTTGGCTGATCAGTATGAAGCTTTAGTGATGACCGATGAATGTCATTCAACAGGGTTTATTGGTAAAACCGGACGTGGTGTTCCCGAATATTACGGAGTAACGGATCGTGTTGATATTATTACCGGAACCTTAGGTAAGGCATTAGGCGGAGCATCAGGGGGCTTTACTTCCGGAAGAAAAGAGATTATTGAAATGCTTCGTCAGCGCTCAAGACCATATTTGTTTTCAAATACGTTAGCACCCTCTATTGTGGGTGCATCCATTGAAGTATTCAATATGCTTTCAGAGACTACCACGTTGCGCGATAAATTGGAACAAAACACAAAATATTTTAGAACGGAAATGACCAAAGCTGGCTTTGATATTAAACCAGGGGAGCATCCTATTGTTCCGATTATGTTGTATGAAGCGCCTTTAGCTCAAAAGTTTGCGGAAAAATTATTGGAGAAAGGAATTTACGTAATTGGATTCTTCTTCCCGGTTGTGGCAAAAGGTAAAGCACGCATTCGGGTGCAAATTTCAGCAGGGCACAACAAACATCATTTGGACAAAGCAATTCAGGCATTTACAGAAGTGGGGAAGGACCTTGGCGTGCTGAAAAAGTAAATTCAATTTAAAACCAGCCTTAAGATGTGATGTTACGCAAAACCATAAATACTACGTCATTTCGAAGGAGGCACGACTGAGAAATCCCCTTTTGGAGAGCACCGTTGGGGATTTCTCGCTCACGCTCGAAATGACTGAGATTGCTTTGCGTAAGGCCATTTAAGATACTTGAACTAGAAATCCCGATTCAGACAGTTTTTGCCAACTTGCTCTTCCAATATCCGTAGCTGAAATAAATAACCAGGCCAAACGCCATCCAACCGAAAAATACTACCCAACTTCTGGCTGGTATTTCAATCATTAAGTACATGCAACACAACATCCCCAGCACCGGAATCAACGAAAGTTTTCTGATGAATGACGCCACTGCGATAGAAACAGAAATCAGGATGAAAACTAAAAAAAGAATTTCTTGCCGTGACTCGTGCGCCAGGTTAAGAAACGCATTACCCACCCGCTCACGGAAACTATACAGAAAAAATGCCAGCAGAATTGGAACAATAAACTGACTGTTGATATACGGAAGTTTAAACCGTTTGTTGTTATTTAAATCTGAATCGTTCGGCAACATCAGCACACCTCCACACACTAACGCGAACGCAAAAAGGGTTCCGATGCTGGTCAGGTCGGTCATCAATGCACTTTCTATAAATAAGGAAGGAACAGCCACAATGATACCGGTGATAATAGTTGCAAAAGCCGGTGTTTGAAATTTAGGATGTATCCGCGAAAAGCGCTTTGGTAATAGTCCATCACGGCTCATGCTCATCCAAATGCGAGGCTGACCAATTTGAAAAACCAGCAACACACTGGTGGCAGCCACTACCGCGCTCACGGAAATAAAGAAACCAATCTTCGAAAGATTTATTTTTTCAAAAACATACGCCAACGGGTCAGAGACATTATTGAATTCGGAATAATTCACCATGCCGGTGATCACCAACGTAACCACCACATATATAACTGTACAAATAATCAACGAATAAATCATCCCCCGTGGTAAATCACGCTGGGGATTAGAGCACTCTTCGGCCGTAGTAGAGATGGCATCAAAACCTATGTAGGCAAAGAAGACAGCAGACACACCCTTTAATACTCCACTGAATCCATTTGGCATAAAAGGAGTCCAGTTATCCGTGTCGATATAAAATACCCCGATCAACACAATCGCTAAAAGCACCACCAGTTTCAATCCGACCATGATGTTAGCTCCCTTCTTACTTTCTTTAATTCCGATATATGCCAGTACGGTAATTAACACAATAATCATTGCGGCCGGTACATTGGCAATGAATTTAAATCCGGCAATAACGGGTGCTGTTGTCCATGCCAGTGCAGAAACATCCTGCCCAGCTTCTTGTAAGCGCAAAAAAGTCTGGCGCGCTGTTTCGGGGTCAGTAGCCAGCCATGCCGGCAAGTGAATACCAACACCCTCTAATAAATTAACAAAGTAACTACTCCATGAAATGGACACCACCACATTTCCAATTCCGTATTCGAGGATCAGCGCCCAGCCAATGATCCAGGCCGTGATTTCTCCAAATGTTACATACGAATATGTATATGCGCTGCCCGCCACCGGAATACGGGAAGCAAACTCGGCATAGCATAGAGCGGTGAATCCGCACGTCACTGCAGTAATAACAAAGAGGAATATTACCCCGGGCCCTCCGTTAAACGCAGCCTGGCCGATGGTGGAGAATATACCGGCACCAATCACAGCGGCAATGCCCATGGAAGTAAGGTCGCGCACATTCAGGACTTTCCTCAAGTGGCTGTCGGGGCCACCCGAACCCTTGTTCAATTCCTCCAAAATATTGGTTAAGGATTTCTTCCTAAAAAGTTGATTGGGCATGAGTAAAGGATTAAAGGCTGAAAAATAGTAAAAAGATCATGATTAACAGAGTGTTGGATTGACTTGAGGTTGAATCAATCATCTATCTCTTAACCTTTACCATCTACAAAATTGATCAGAAATTTTTCACCTTCCCTGACAGGCTTATCTTTATGGCTTCATGAAAGGAAAATACGACATCCAAAAGACAATTTCACATGAAGAGATCAATTCGCTTCCCCTGAAATCATTTCATGGAAAGATTGCATTGATAACCGAACCCAACGATTTACATAAAGCCTTTAAAGAAATTCACGAACACAAAGTAGTAGGCTTTGATACAGAAACAAAACCCGCTTTTGTAAAAGGTCAGGTACATAAAGTTTCTTTGCTGCAACTTGCTATTCCGTATAAAGTATTTTTAATCCGGTTAAATTTTACAGGGCTTGATGGAGAAATCATTCACTTCCTTGAAAATGAAAAAATAGTAAAGGCGGGCGTGGGCATTCGTGACGATATTAAAATCCTACATCGGCTGGGTCGCTTTCATGCAGCTGGATTTGCAGAGATCTCCACCATGGCGCGCGAGGTAGGCTTAGAAGTTGAGAGTGTAAAAAAACTGGCAGCCTTATTGCTCGGATTCCGGATTTCGAAGGGGGCGCAAACATCAAACTGGGAGGCCGCTAATCTAAACGAAAAACAAATCATGTATGCCGCCACGGATGCCTGGGTATGTTTGGAGATTTATAGGAAATTGTCTGAACTATGATTCGTAGGATTAAAGGATTGCATGATTTTATAATCCTACTCCTCCCTCCTCCCAACCTCGGCTGTGTCCCGAAAAGTAGTTTGTGAGGACACAAACCACGGTTAACAGATTTATAGGAGATTGTCTGAACTATGATTTATAGGATTAGAGGATGGCCATGATTTTTATAATCCTACCTAACCTCGGTCTGTGTCCTCACAGACCGAAAAATGGTTTGTGAGGACACAAACCACGGTTAAGGTTATCTGAACTATGATTAAAATGATTAAAGGATTACTATGATTTTTATAAATCCTGCTAATCCTTTAATCTTGGTTATCCTGGTTCAGACAATTTATTCTTTCTTCGTCCCGCCTTTACCTGAAATAGAACTCCTCATTTCTGTATCGGCCTGTACGTTTTGCATCTTGTAATAATCCATCACCCCTAAATTGCCTTTTATAAACGCATCGGCAATCGCTTTTGGAATTTCTGCTTCGGCCTGAATTACATTGGCGCGAGCTTCTTGCGCTTTTGCAATCATCTCCTGTTCTAACGCTACGGCCATTGCTCTTCGCTCCTCTGCTTTTGCTTCGGCAACTTTCAAGTCGGCAGTTGCCTGATCAATTTGCAGTTTTGCTCCAATGTTGGCGCCTACATCTACATCGGCAATATCAATGGAAAGAATTTCAAATGCTGTACCTGCATCCAATCCACGGGATAATACAAGTTTTGAAATCTTATCCGGACTACCCAATACTTCTTTGTGTGATTTAGCCTGACCGATTGCCGAAACAATACCTTCACCAACACGTGCTAGTATGGTATCTTCACCGGCTCCACCCACTAATTGAGCAATGCTTGCACGAACCGTAACGCGTGCTAAAACAATCAACTGAATACCATCGACAGCAACGGCAGCTACTTTTGGTGTGTTGATCACCTTAGGATTTACTGAAATTTGTACGGCCTGAAACACATCACGACCTGCGAGGTCAATTGCTGTAGCCTGTTTGAATTCCAGTTTAATATTTGCTTTATCGGCTGAGATTAACGCACGGATCACATTGGGTACGTTACCTCCTGCCAGGTAGTGTGTTTCAAGTTCGTTGGAAGTCAATCTCAACCCTGCTTTTGTAGCAGTAATCAGTGACTCCACGATTACACGAGGCGGAACTTTGCGAATACGCATGAATACTAACTCGGCCAGGCCCACACGCACACCCGAAAAGATTGCTGTTATCCACAAGTTTACGGGAACGAAATAGAGAAAAATAAAAAACAGGATAATACCTGCAAAGACTATAAATAAGACTGCTATACCGGGGGTTTCCATATTATTGGTTTATTATTTATTGAATAGGTTCTACTAAAATATCATTCGATCGGATTTTAACAATCCTTACTTTAATGCCATTGTCCACAAGCTCGCCATTCGTCTTTACTTCAAAAATTTTTCCATTGAATTCAGCTGAACCCATAGGGCGTAGCGCTGAAATTGAAATGCCTTCTTCACCTGCTACCAAATGATCTGCCATGCCTTCGTTAACTTTACTATCAATAGATGTTTGATGCGAAAACTTTTTCCAGGCGCCCTTCCTGAAACTGAGATACAGTGTACCCGCTGTTACCAACGAAGTTCCAAGGAGCACATAAAACCCTGTTTCACTCCCGAAATGGCTGTAACTAAAAACAACGCCCACGATTGTAAAAATCAGTCCAAGCAATCCCACCACGGTTGTTCCCGGAATAAACACGATTTCAACAATTATGAGCAATAATCCGGCAAAAATTAAGGCAGCAATTACCAACCACATGAGCATATTCGTTTATGAAGGAACCAAAAGTACGAAATTGTCTGAACTATGATTATATGATTTCATGATTGCCATGATTACTTCATTTAAACTGATGTTGTATGAAGACATCTTGCATCAAAGTCATCACTTCCATCACAAAAATAACAGTTAAAGACCATATCAATACGCCCTCGCAAAAAGGACCCTTTTTGAAGAAGGCTTGCCTGAGTACACACACTTTCCACTTTCTTCAACACTATCCAATGGTATGCACCGGATGGTGGCTTTGGTCTCTTCTTTAATAGCGGCTTCTGTTTCTTTTGTTCCATCCCAGTGCGCCATCACAAAACCTGCCTTGCCATCCAGTACTTTTTTAAACTCAATGTAGCTATCTACCGGGGTCGTCATTTCGTCACGGAACTTCAGAGCCTTTTGGTAAATATTCTTTTGCATTTCGTCCAGCAACAGCAACACGTTTATGGCCACTTCTTCCATTTTCATCACCTGCTTGACTTTCGTATCTCTTCTCGCAACTTCCACGGTTCCATTTTCCAAATCGCGAGGCCCGATTGCTAATCGCACGGGAACACCTTTCAATTCCCACTCGGCAAATTTAAAGCCTGGTTTTTGCGTATCGCGATTATCGAACTTCACGGTGATGTTATGTTTACGAAGTTCGGCCGCGATTTGATTTACCTTTTCCGTAATAACCATTAACTCATCTTCACTTTTAAAAATCGGTACGATTACTACTTGGATCGGAGCTAATTTGGGAGGCAATACCAATCCATCATCATCGGAATGTGCCATGATCAACGCACCCATTAAACGCGTGCTCACACCCCACGAGGTTCCCCACACATATTCCAGCTTGCCATCTTTACCCGCAAACTGTACATCAAATGCTTTCGCAAAATTTTGCCCGAGAAAATGAGAAGTCCCTGCTTGCAACGCTTTACCATCCTGCATCAGTCCTTCAATGCAATAGGTATCAATCGCACCCGGGAATTTTTCTCCTTCTGATTTCTTTCCTTTAACAACAGGCAACGCCATGTGATGCTCGGCAAAATCAGCATATACATCTAACATCTGCAAAGTTTCTTTTACTGCTTCCTCAGATGTAGCGTGAGCGGTATGCCCTTCTTGCCAGAGAAATTCTGAAGTACGAAGAAAAAGTCGTGTGCGCATTTCCCACCGTACTACGTTGCACCATTGATTAATCAGGATCGGGAGATCACGATACGACTGAATCCATTTTTTGTAAGCATTCCAAATTACGGTTTCAGAAGTTGGCCGAACGATCAACTCTTCTTCCAATTTCGCATCCGGATCAACAATGATACCGCTACCGTCTTCGGCATTTTTTAAACGATAATGCGTCACAATGGCGCACTCTTTCGCAAAACCTTCTACGTGGCTCGCTTCACGTGCCAGATACGACTTGGGAATAAAAAGCGGGAAGTAGGCATTCACATGTCCGGTATCTTTAAACATTTTATCAAGCGCCTGCTGCATCTTTTCCCAGATGCTGTAACCATAGGGCTTAATGATCATGCAACCGCGTACATCCGAATGCTCAGCCAAATCTGCCTTTTTCACTAACTCATTGTACCACTGCGAGTAATCTTCACTTCGGCTTGGAATTTCTTTGCCCATGTTGGTATAATTATTGCTTTTTTAATCCCGATAGCTATCGGGAATCCGGCAAATATAAAGCAGGATGAATGGGAATAAAGGGGTTGAGGTAATTTAATAGGCATTGCAACATCATTTTTGTAGTTTTAAGGAACACTTTTTGGCTTTTTAAACGTTAGTAACTTTAACAACTAAAATACCGGCATTATGAAAGCAAGAATTGTGATTGGAGGCGTACTGATAACCATGATGACCTTCCAGGTATCGGCACAAGAGGCAGAGCATGATGACATGTACTTCAATTCGAAAGATCGTGAAAAACTGAAGGCCGAAAATGCCAGTGCATCTGTTAATGATAAAATTGATAGTGACTACAAAGCGTTTAAGAAAAAGCATTTTGATGAGAATGAAGGAGAAGCTGTAGAAACTGTTAACCCTACCGACAGCCACTCAGCTCATACGGTTAATCCCGAATATGTTTCCCGCTCAAATTCCGAGCAGGCAAGTGAAGATGAACAGAACTATTATGTAGAAGGCTACACCTCCAATACATACGATAACTACAGTTCGAGCAATTATAACAACTACAATAACAACTTGAATAATAATTGGAACAACAATAGCTGGAACAATGGTAATAATTATGGCTACGGTTCTTCCCCTTATAATTCATGGTACAGTCCATACTATGGCTACTGTAATCCCTGGATGAGCCCTTATTATTCCGGTGGTTCTGGCTGGACACTTTCACTTGGTTACACATGGGGAAATATGGGCTATGGTAATTCGTATTACAATCCTTACAGCTATTACCCTTCTTATTACTCTCCATACTATCCGAATTATTATGGATATCCCACTTACTATTACGCAGGCGGTTCTGAATCCTCCGGTGCTAACTATGGAAAACGTCCTTCACGTCATTCTGCGGTAGTCACACCCACTCCCAGATCACGGGAACGAATTTCTTCTAATACAAGTGGCAGCACGAGCGGTCGCTTACGTCAAACTGCAGATGAGTATTATGTGAAGCCCTTCAGAAGAACAGCCACATTTGACAATTCTTCCAATGGGAATTCACGTGAAAGCTATGCACGACCCGGGAGAGCAATACACGTGAGCGATCAACGTATTCTACTCCTTCGCGAAGCAGTTCGTCTGGCGGAAGTACGCCTTCCAGGTCATCAGGCAGTTCATCAACTCCAAAGCCAAGGGGAAGGGATTAAATTCTAAGGTTAATTATATGAGGTTTATAATTTGGCTGTGCCCATGTGTTATTCTTATGTTATCAGGTTTCCAGGGATGGTCACAAGGGTTTGTTGAAAACGCGTTGCTGTTCAGCCGGACGAAGCCCGGTGGCAGTGCCCGGATACAAGCTATGGGTGGAGCGCAGGTGGCATTGGGTGGCGATTTTAGTTCCGCTCTTTCTAATCCTGCGGGATTGGGCATGTACAATAGATCGGAGTTTACATTCAGCCCTGCCCTTAATACGTACAGCACAAATTCAGAATATCTCGGAGTAAAATCAACCGATTCAAAAAATGTTTTTAACATTCCGGGAATAAGTTATGTACATCACCTCCCCCAGGAAAAGAAAGGTTTTTTGGGAGGATCATTTGGTGTGAGCATGACGCGTGTAAATGATTTTAATACAACTTTTCAGTATGAGGGTATTGATGAAATTTCATCAATTGTTGATTCTTTTAAAGAACTGGCTGTCAGTTATTCCATTAATGAACTTCCAAGCCCCTATGAAGATACTCAGCTTTTAATTTTTGATGTACCGGAAGGGTTGGCGTATCTGACATTTCTCATTAATCCATATTCAGAGGCAGACCCATATCCGAGTCCTTTTACTGAAGACGATTACTTAGACTATACGAACTACTTTTCTGAGTTAGACACCCTTTGGAACAATGGAGTGGAAGAAATTCGAACTCTCAACCGGACTCAAAACGTAAATGTTAAAGGAGCTCAATACCAATGGTCATTGGCCTATGGAGGAAACTTCAATGATAAATTATTTTTTGGTGCTTCCCTGGGAATTACCACCCTGCGCTACAATTATTCCTCTTCGTATAATGAGTCTGATTTTAGTTTCAGTGAATCTCCGGGATACGATCCGCTGGATAATCTTGAGCTTCAGGAGGATATCGTCATTGATGGTTCTGGTATCAATTTTACCTTTGGATTAATTTACCGTCCTGTTGATTTTGCGCAGATCGGAGTCTCTTTTGTTACGCCAACCTACTATGAATTGTCAGATTCCTACAGTGCGCGTTTGCTTGCTGATTGGAATATCCGTGCTGCCGAGGACGAATCTTCTGAACCCATTATATCAGAGTATAGTTTAACTACACCTTTAAAATTCAGTACTGGTGTTGCCTTCTTCCTTGGTAAATATGGATTTATAACTGGCGATGTTGAATTTGTTAACTATAACAAGCCGAAGTATGATTCCAATACACCGGATGTTTCGTTTAGTCCTGAAAATGATGTCATTCAGTATTATTTCACAAATGTTGTGAATTACAGACTGGGTGCTGAGTTACGTTACAACATATTCAGGCTTCGTGGCGGATATAATGTGCAAAGCAATCCTTACAAAGAAGTTCACGATGTTGATCGTAAAATCACAACCATCGGTACGGGCGCAGGTGTACGATTGAAAACATTCTTTGTGGATGTTGCCTGGCTGGCAAGCAAAGGTGACAGCGCGTTTAGTCAGTATGAGTTTCAGAATGGTAGCGGTCCGGTTGCTTCGCTCAGCAACAAAGCAACCAGTGCCATGCTTACCGTTGGCGTTACTTTTTAGTGTGAATCAATTGTAAAATGTCCCACGCTGTAACAGTTGTTCCATTCACAATAAAATGAGACTGCTCATAAAAAGGCAATCTATTCTCAAGCATTTTCTCCAGGGTTTGTTCAATTTTCTCGTCTGGTACACTTTCCAGTAAGGGTCTAGACTTTTTCTGAACTTCATCCAATCGCTTCACAATTTCCTGCACAGGCGTATCTAAAAAAATACTGATGCCCATTTCATTAATGAAACTCATATTGTTGTGAAAACAAGGCGTGCCTCCACCCGTGGCCATAACAAATTCCTTTGCTTCACTTTGTTCGCGTAAGGCAACTGCTTCAATCGTTCTGAAGTACTCCTCACCCTTAGCCGAAAATATCTCAGTTATCTTCATGCCTTGCTGTGTTTCGATCACTTCGTCTAAATCAATAAAGGGCAATTGGACCGATCGGGAAATTTTTTTTCCAAGAACACTTTTTCCTGAACCAAGGAGGCCAATAAGAAATAGTTTCATGTCCAGACGATTACAGGGGACTGACCAAAAAATACAATGCTTTCGCGGCCTTGCCTGCCTGTCCGGTAGGCAGGTGCCGCGATCCCCTTTAGTGATCTCCTGAAGGGGATGCCGGAACAAGTCCGGCAAGGTGCTGACTTATGCGTCAATTTCATTGAGTCAATTCTAAGATTTCATTCTTTTCAGGAACATCGTTGTGATGCCACATTCCTTTTACAGTTCCATTTACCCAAAGTGTAAGTCCAGGATTTGAACGAATGATTGTCTTGAGAACAGTGGCATCGGCAAAGTAATATGGAACCGCCAGTTGGTGTTCATGACGAAAGGCCTCGAAGTCGGCACTGGAAGAAGAAGTAAGTACCATTACCTCCACTTTTCCTTCAATTGCCTTTGCAAGGGATCTGAGTTGGCTCATGTTTTTTGCTGATGCATACCCCACATCATAAATAATGATCAGCAATTTTGCTCCCGTAAAAGTCTGTTGTGTTACATCTTCACCATCTACACTAGTGACGGAGTAGTCAGTAATTTTCGCGGTGGCCTTATCTTCATTTAATACATGCGAGTTTTTATAGGTATAGCCATCCTGCTCGGTTAAAAATTTCTCTGACCGTACTTCCTCACCATCTTTCTCGAATACAAATTCAATGATCGGTTGTTCCTCCGGCTTCATCTGCTCGGGAATCGTATTGCCAATTTTATACGCGCGAAAATCAATGAACGGAAGATGGCGAACGGCATAGATGCCCAAGAAAAAACTAATAGTCGTAACTCCAACAATTACAGCATGTCCCTCCAGCGTTCGGAGAACCCGGTCAAATCGTTTCCGGTACCAGAACAAATGCAAAACAAAAATCATCAGAATGATGTCCTTATAGAACGATTGCCACGGAGTAAGCTTAATGGCATCGCCAAAACATCCACAATCGGTTACTTTATTAAAGTAGGCAGAGTAGAAGGTTAAGAAGGTAAAAAACAAAAGTAGGCCCAGTAATACTTTTGTAGTCAGATTCATACGATAGTTGATCAACACGGCCACACCCAGTACAATTTCTAATACGATCAACACCAGACCTATTTCCAGTGCATACGGAATAAAGACTTGAAAGAACGAACCAAAATCAGTTGCAAAAACTTCAAAATATTCCTCAAGCTTAATTTCTGTTCCTATCGGGTCGTTCAGCTTGATAAGCCCTGAAAAAATAAATAATCCTCCTGCGAAAAACCTTGAGAATTGGTCAGTCAATTTTCTAAACATGTCTTTACTAATTTTTATCTTCCTTTAGCAGGATCAACGCATACACCGCGTAATTTATCATATCCTGGTAATTTGCCTTTACACCCTCGCTTACTAAGGTCTTACCATTATTGTCTTCGATTTGTTTCACTCTTAACAATTTCATAAGTATAATGTCGGTGATGGAACTCACACGCATATCCCGCCAGGCCTCCCCATAATCATGATTTTTATCTTGATGCAGTGAAAAGGTTTCATTCATAGCCTTGTCGTATAGTGGTTCCAATTCCTCCACAGTCATTTCTGTCCTGGATGAATCAGCCAACTCTATTTGCAGAAGCGCAATTACACAATAGTTAATGATACCGATGAATTCATCTGAAATAGGGTCACCAACCTTTTGAACACCCTTCTCCTGAATGATACGGATGCGCTGTGCTTTGATAAAAATCTGATCGGTGATGGAGGGCAAACGCAAAATTCTCCAAGCCGTGCCGTAGTCGCGGGTTTTCTTGGTGAACAACGTCTTACAATTACTAATTACCTGCTTATATTCGATGGAAGTTTTCTCTATCAAAATCTTATTGTTTTGAAAGTGGGCATCGCTAAAAACCTTTGCCTATTATGACCTCAACCCTTCGCCCTTCTCTAAAAGAGAAGGGTACAAGGAGTTTTTAGAGATACCCAAGTGTAAACATAAGTCCAAAATTATAATCTGTGAAATCCAGCAATCATTTTAATCTGCGATCCAACACCTTGAACATTCGAGGACGCCTAATTGATTTAAACACTCCGCACGTGATGGGCATCCTCAATGTAACGCCCGACAGCTTCTATGACGGAGACAAGTTTACCAGCGAAAGTTCTATCCTGAGTCAGGTTGAAAAAATGCTTACAGAGGGGGCTACGTTTATCGATGTGGGAGGGTACTCTTCCCGACCAGGTGCCGAGGATATATCAGAGAAAAAAGAAATTAACCGTTCTGTAACTGCGATTAAGCTCATCATTAGGAAATTCCCTGCAGCAGTCCTTTCCATTGATACCTTCCGTTCAGGAGTTGCGCGTCAGGCCGTTTTAGAGGGAGCTGCTATGGTTAATGATATTTCAGCAGGTGAACAGGATAAAGATATGTTTGCCACCGTGGCAGAATTAAAAGTGCCCTATGTTGCCATGCACATGCGCGGAACACCACAAACTATGAAAACCCTGACCGCGTACGAGAATATTATTAAAGAGATTGCTGATTACTTTCATCAAAAGATTTCGGTCCTGCAATCATTAGGCGTTCGGGATATTTTAATAGACCCGGGTTTTGGTTTCGCTAAGACCATTGATCAGAATTTTCATATTCTCAGTCATTTAGATTACTTTAAAATTTTGAACAAACCCATCTTAGCCGGGCTATCGCGCAAGTCAATGATCTGGAAAACATTAGATACAAAACCAACTGATGCCCTGAACGGAACAACAGCACTGAACATGGCCGCGCTTCTCAAAGGCGCAAGTATTTTACGCGTGCACGATGTTAAGGAAGCAATGGAGGTTGTTAAACTATTTAGAAGCATATCAAAATAGTTACCGGTCACCAGTTACCGGTAAACTGGTGACTGGTAACTATAATAGTAACC
>Ga0247727_10003786_pt1 | contig 33035 bp, 24 predicted proteins | sample WisWelCaveWW1625_FD_202498 | JGI IMG/M metagenome (GOLD analysis project Ga0247727, IMG submission 202498) | Biofilm microbial communities from Wishing Well Cave, Virginia, United States - WW16-25 | ecosystem: Environmental > Aquatic > Deep subsurface > Groundwater > Cave microbial mat | place...
TCGAGCCAGATGGGATCGACCCATTCGAGGAGCGTAGGTGCCGGATCGGCCGTGGACAGCACGGCGCGCGCCGCGATCTCCTCCCCTCCCTCGAGGACGACCCCGGCGACCGCGTCGTCCCGTACCTCGACCCGCAGGACCCGCGCCCTTGAACGAAGCGTCACGCCTAAGCGCTTCGCGGCGTCGACGGCGGCGCGCGTGAACGCCTCCGGCCCGCCGCGCAGCGGGACGCGCCCGCGGACCGATCCCCGCGGCGCGCCGACGAGGTGGTGGAGCAGCACGAACCCGGTTCCGCCGGATCGCGGCCCCTGCTGGAGGTCCTGGATCCCGCCGGTGGCGACCGCGGCCTTGAGCGATCCGCTCTCGAAGGTGTCGTCGAGATGGTCCCGGACGGAAAGCGGCAGAATCCGCAGGAACGCGACCATGTCGCGCGGCCCGAGCGCGCGGAACCTCCGTCCGAGCGAGAGCAACGGGAGGAAATCGCGGAGCGAATTCACGTCGACGTCGGGGGCCGGAGCCTGGTAGAGGACCTCCAAGAAGCCGGCGAGCTTGCGAAGCTGCGCGGTGAACTCCGGCCACATCGCCGCGTCGGTCTTCGAGTGGGCGGCGATCGCGGCGGAAGCCCTGGCGGGATCGCGCGAGAGCGTGAGGAACGCGCGGTCCCCCGCGACGACGGAGAGCGGCGTGTCGGCGGCGACGGTCTCGAGCCCGGAAAGCCCGAGGGTCGAGGCGATGCGAGGCGGAAGCCAGCCCGGGTCGGCGCCCAGCGGCGCCGCGCGGAACCCCGGCGCGAATTCGAGCGCACGGCCCTGACCGCCGTGCGCATCGGAGGCTTCGACGAGCACGACCCGCCGTCCCGCCCGGGCGAGCCTCGCCGCGGCGACGAGCCCGTTGGCCCCGCCGCCGATCACGACGGCGTCGAAGGCGACGCTCATGGCGAGGCCCCCAGGATCTCGAGCGCGGCCAGGCGCCCCGAAGCGCCCATGATCCCGCCGCCGGGGTGCGTGCCGGCGCCGCACTGCCAGTACCCCTCGATCGGGGTCCGATACTTCGCCCATCGCGGGACGGGCCGCAGGAAGAACAGCTGCTGGAGCGCGAGCTCGCCCTGGAAGATGTTCCCCTCGGACAGGCCGGTGATCCGCTGGATGTCGTCGGGGGTGAGGACCTGCCGGTGGAGGATCAACGATTCCAGATTGGGGGCGTAGCGGGCGAGGGTCTTGACGACCGCGTCGCCGAACGCCTCGCGCCTGGCGTCGTTCCAGCCACCGGCGAGATCGAACGGCGCGTACTGCACGAAGATGCTCATCACGTGCTTGCCGGGAGGCGCCATCCCAGGGTCGATCATCGAGGGGATCACGCAGTCCATGTACGGGTGCCGCGAGAACTCGCCATACTTCGCGTCGTCGTAGGCGCGCTCGAGGTACAGGACGCTCGGGCTGATCGAGATCGCCCCGCGCAGGTGCGGTCCGTTCCCCGGAAGACACGAGAAGCTCGGCAGACCCGAGAGGGCGAGGTTGACCTTTCCCGACGACCCGCGGAACCTGTACCGGCGGATCCCCTCGACGAGGTCCTCGGGAAGCCCCTTGGGGTCGACGAGCTTCGTGAACGTCAGCCGCGGGTCGAGGCCCGAGACGACGACGCCGGCCGCGATCTCCTCGCCGGTGGAGAGCGCGACGCCTCTGGCACGACCGTTCTTGACGATCACCTGCTCGACGGACACGCCGGTGCGGATCGTGGCGCCGAACCTCCGCGCTGCGCCGGCGATCGATTCGCTGATCGCGCCGGTGCCCCCCTTCTGGAACCCCCAGGCGCGGAAGGCGCCATCGATCTCTCCCATGTAGTGGTGGAGCAGCACGTACGCCGTGCCGGGGGAGCGGGGCCCCAGGAACGTGCCGATGATGCCGCTGGCCGACCTGGTGGCCTTGAGCGGATCGAATGCGAACCACTCGTCGAGGTAGTCGGCGCTGCTCATGGTCATCAGCTTGTGCAGGGCGTGGAACTTCTCCGGGCCGAGCGACCGGAAGTGACGGCCGAGCCTGAGCAGGCCGGCGAGCTCGCGCGGAGACAGCGACGTCGGATCCGGCGGGATCATCGCGAGGATCGGCTTCACCGCCATCGCCATGTGGTGCATGAGGCGGCCGAAGATCGGCATCGCGTCGGCGTCGAGCGGGCAGTGGCGGCGCAGCTCGTTGCGGGTCTCGTCGGGGTCGGCCCATGCGGCGAGGTAGTCGCCGTTGTCGAGCGGGGTGACCGTGCTCTCGAGTGGCAGGATCTGCAGTCCGTGCCTGGGGAGATCGAGGTCGCGGATGATCTCCGGCCGGAGCAGGCTGACGACGTAGGAGAAGACCGAGAACTTGAAGCCGGGGAAGATCTCCTCGGTGACCGACGCCCCGCCCACGAGCGGGCGCTTCTCGAGGACGAGCGTGCGCCGGCCGGCTCGCGCCAGGTACGCCGCGGCGACCAGGCCGTTGTGTCCGCCGCCGACGATGATCGCGTCGTACCGCGGCCCGCTCATGCCTTCTTGCGCTCCGGGTCGTAGAACGGCAGCTCGCGGACGACCGCCGCCGCGCGCAGCCTCCGGTGCTCGACCGTCACCTCGATCTCGACGTTCGCTCCGGCCGCGAAGTGGGGTCGCCTGAGGTGCGCCAGCGCCAGCGATTTCTTGAGCAGCGGCGACCAGCAGCCGCTCGTCGCGTAGCCGACCTGCGATCCGCCGGCGTAGACCGGCGCGCTCGCCCGCCACGCCACGCCCGGGATCTGCGGGGGCAAGCGGTGCGCGGCGAAGAGGCGCTCGAACGATTCCCAATCGATCTCGAGACCGACGAATCCCCAGGCAGATCCTCGCGCGCGCTCGGCGGCGAGCGGCCGCCGGCCGTTGAACGGTCCCTTGGTCGGACTGACCGCCCAGCCGAGATTGATCTCGAAGGGCGAGGACTTGCGCTGCTCGATGAGGGCGTGATGGGAGGAGAAGTAGTCCACGTCGAGCATGATGAGCCCCGCCTCGATCCGAGCGATGTCGAGCGCCCAGACTCCCGCCGGCACGATGCCGTACGGCGCTCCCGCCTCGACGACCGCGTCCCAGAGCGCCAGCGCGCGGTCGGCGTCCACCCAGATCTCGTACCCCAGGTCGCCGGTGTAGCCGGTCCGCGAGATCGTCACGGGGACGTCGCGGAGGGTGGTCGAGGCCAGGCGGAAGTACTTGAGCGTGGTGAAGTCCAGCGGTGAGATCGTGGCGAGGATCGCCCGCGCGAGCGGGCCCTGGAGCGCGAGCGTCGCCACGCGCTCGGAGGTGTCCTCGATCGACACGTTCATCCCGACGGCGTTCAGGTGCAGCCATCTGAGCGACGAATCGGCGCTCGTCATCCGGTAGGTCGCCTCGTCGAGCCGATGGAGCGTGCCGTCGTCGACGACCTTCCCCGCCGCGTCGCACCAGGGCGTGTAGTAGACCTGGCCCGTCTTCAACTTGGTGACGTCGCGCGTGATCAGCCGGTCGAGCAATCGCCCCGCATCGGGCCCCGAGATCCCGTACTTGTGGAGAGGCGAGACGTCGAACAGCGCCGCGGCATTGCGGACCGCGGCGTACTCGCGGTCGGGATGCGGATCGTAGGCGCTCGCCATCTGGTACCCCGCCCAGCGCCGCCACGTCTGGGCGCGAACGAGGGCCGACGTGCGCGGATGAAAAGGAGTCGTCTTGAGCATGGGTGCGGAAGTATAGGCGGCGTGGGGGAGCCGGAACAAGATCACGGACACGTGCAGGTCAGTCGATCGTCGCGATCACCTTGAGCTCGACGGCGATGGGGGTGGGGAGGCTTCCGACCTCGATCGTCGTCCGGGTCGGCTGGCACGTGGCGAAGAACTCCGCGTAGAGCCGGTTGAACACCGGAAAGTCCTTCTTCATGTGGGTCAGGAACACCGTCACGTCCACGATCCTCTCCCAGCTCGACCCGGCGTCCTCGAGGACCATGCGGACGTTCTCGAACACCGCCCGGCACTGCGCATCGATGTCGTAGGACACGACGCTCCCGCTCCCGTCGAGGGTGACGCCGGGGATCTCCTTCGAGCCGCGCTTTCTCGGACCGATCCCCGAAAGGAACAGGAGGTTCCCGACGCGCCGGGCGTGGGGAAACGCGCCGACGGGCTCGGGCGCGCGAGGGCTCACGAGCGGGCCCGGGTCGTCCTTGGCGCTCACCGGCGCGGCTCCCCGGAGACGCGGACGCAGACGTTCTTGGGCTCGGTGAAGAAGCGGAGCGCCTCCTCGCCCCCCTCGCGGCCGACGCCGCTGGCCTTCATCCCGCCGAACGGAACGCGCAGATCGCGAAGCATCCAGCAGTTGATCCAGACGGTCCCCGACTGGATCCGGTCGGCCATGCGGTGCGCGCGGGAGAGGTCCTCGGTCCACAGGGAGGCCGAGAGCCCGTACTCGGTGGAGTTGGCGTAGGCGACGACCTCGTCCTCGTCCCGGAAGGGCGTGACGGTCACCACGGGGCCGAAGATCTCTTCCCGGTTCACCCGGGAGGATGGGTCCAGTCCCGCGATGACCGTGGGCTCGATGAAGTAGCCGTTCCGGCACCGGTCGGGAAGCGAGGCGGGACGCGAGCCGCCGCAGAGGATCTCTCCGCCCTCCTTCCGGGCCAGGTCGATGTAGGAGAGGACCTTGTCGTGGTGGGCGCGGGAGACGAGGGCACCCTGTTCGGTCGCGGGGTCGAGAGGGTCTCCCACCCGGAGCTTTCTCGCCTCCTCGACGAGACGTCCGACGAAGCGGTCGTAGAGCGCACGCTCGACGAAGATCCGGGAGCCGGACAGGCAGATCTGTCCCTGGTTCTGGAAGGAGGATCGCACGCTCGCCGGAACCGCTTCCGCGAGATCGGCGTCGGCGAAGACGATGTTCGGGTTCTTCCCGCCGAGCTCCAGCGAGAGCCTCTTGAATCGAGGAGCCGCCTGGCGCGCGATCTCGGCGCCGGTGACCGTGCCGCCCGTGAACGTGATGGAGCCGACCCTCGGGTGGTTGACGATGGCGGCGCCGGCCTTTCCGCCGAGACCGTGCACGACGTTGAGGACGCCGGGAGGAAGGCCCGCCTCCTGGCAGATCAGGGAGAGCAGGTGCGCGGTCATGGGTGTGATCTCGGACGGCTTGGCCACGGCGGTGTTCCCGCTGGCGATCGCGGGGGCGACCTTCCACGTGAGCAGGTACAGGGGGAGGTTCCAGGGCGAGATGCACCCGGCGACCCCGCGCGGCCTCCGGAGCGTGTAGTTGAGGGCGAGGGCGTCGGTGGCGTGGAGCTCGGAGCGGAAGTGGAGGATCGCGGTGGCGAAGAAACGGAAATTCGCGACGGCTCGCGGAATGTCCACCGATCGGGCGAGGGAAAGAGGCTTGCCGTTGTCCACGCACTCCGCACGGGCCAGGGCGTCGAGGTTTGCCTCGATACGCTCTGCGATCCCAAGCAGGATCCGCGAACGCTCCTCCGCGGGCCGGCCGGACCAGTCGGGGAACGCTGCCTCCGCGGCCTCGACCGCCCGCTCCACGTCGCGCTCGTCCCCGTCCGGAAGCTCCGAGTAGACGCCGCCGGTGGAGGGGTCGATGTTGTCGAGAAAGCGCCCCGAGGCCGGGTCGACCATCTCTCCGCCGATGTAGTGCCGGATCCTTTCCATCGCTCGACGGCAGGATAGGGAGGACCGCGATCGGCTGTCAACTGAGAGGGAACGCTACCGCGGGAGCGCTACGAAACCTGGACCCGGTGCCGGCTCTCCCGCCAGGCGTCGGCGAGGAGACTCAAGGAGATCACCGTGGCGGCCAGCGCGATTCCGGGGATCGTGGCGATCCACCATGCGCCGAGGAGGCTGTCGCGGCCGTCGGCGACGAGGCTTCCCCAGGAGGGGACGGGAGGAGGAACCCCCAGGCCGAGAAACGACAGGGAGGATTCGAGAAGGATGGTGTTTCCCACCCGGAGCGCTCCCTCCACGAGGAGCGGCGCGGCGGCGCCCGGCAGGAGGTGAACGAGCGCGACACGGCTCCGGGAGGCGCCGGAGGCGAGCGCGGCCAGGGCGTAGTCCCGCTCCCGCAGGGAGAGGATCTCGGCGCGGACGATTCGCGCCGCGGCCATCCACGTCGTGCACCCCAGGACGAGGATCGTCGTGGGGAGGGAGGGTCCGTAGAGCGCCACGAGGAACAGCAGCAGGAAGAGCCGGGGGATCGACAGGACGAGATCCGCGAAGCGCATCAGGGCCTCGTCCACAAGGCCTCCCGCGAATCCGGCCACGAGCCCCACCGCCCCGCCCAGGCCCACGGCGACGAGGGCTCCCAGGAATCCGACCAGGATCGAGACCCGAGCGCCGTAGACGACGCGGCTCAGCAGGTCGCGGCCGAAATCATCGGTGCCGAAGACGTACGTGGAACGGCGATGCCACTCGGCGGGGCTCGATCCCGCGAGATCGCGGGCGTGGAGCCGCTCCCAGCGGTGGGCGCGGCGGTACGCGACGGAGCCGTCTTCCAGGATCCTGACCTCGTTGGCCAGCTGGATCCGGTCGCCCTTCAGGTGGATCTCCTCCACGTGGGAGAAGGGAGGAAGGCTCCGGAGCGCGAGCCCATCGGGCTGGGCGGCAGGATCCCTCAGCCTGAGCCAGGGCGCGAAGAGCGCGCATGCCGCGAGGAACAGGAGGTAGCCGATCCCCCACCGGACGCGCGGGTCCCTCACCGCTGGGCTCCGCTCGCACGGAGCCGGATGCGCGGGTCCGCCATTCCCAGCGCGAGATCCGCCGCGAGATTCCCCAGGACGACGAGCGTCGAGGAGAGGGCGGTCGCCGCCAGGACCACGGGCACGTCCTTCGCGAGGATCGCCTCGTAGGCGAGCCGTCCCATTCCCGGCCAGGCGAAGACGACCTCCGTGACGAGGGAGCCGGACACGAGGAGCGGAATGGACAACCCGAGGACGCTGATGGACGGCAGCAGCCCGTTCCGGAGGGCGTGGACCGCGAGGACCCTGACCCCGCCCGCTCCCCGCGCGCGGGCGGCCCGGATGAAATCCTCTGCGAGCGACTCCAGGATCCCCGCGCGGAGGAGGCGGGCCAGGGACGCGGAGGAGGCGAGCCCCAGCACGGAAGCGGGGAGGACGAGGTGCCACGCGAGATCCAGCGCCCTCCGCCACAACGACCAGGTCTCGGCCCCCACCGAGTGGAGGGACGAGGGCGGGAAGAGAGGAAGCTTGTACGCCAGGAAGAGGATCGCCATGAGCCCCATCCAGAACGTGGGCATCGAGTACAGGACGAGGCCCCCCGTGGAGACGGTCCAGTCCGCGAGGCGGCCTCGCCGCGCCGCGCAGAAGATCCCGAGTGCGAGGCCAGCCGCGACGTGGAGGGCGAGCGCCGCGGCCGCCAGTACGATCGTCGCCGGGAGCGCCCCGGCGAGAAGGCGGGCGACGGGGCGGGAGCGCGACACCGACCAGCCCCACTCTCCGTGGAGGGTGACGGCACCGAGCCAGTGGAGGTAGCGCTCGGCGGCGGGGCGGTCGAGGCCGTAGGCCTCCTCGATCCGCTCCCGGACCTCCACCGGGACGGGGCGGTCGCCGATCCAGAGGTCGATCGGGCTTCCCGGGGCGGATTCCACCAGGAGGAACGTGAGCGTCAGAACCCCGAGCAAGACCGGGATGGCGAAGAGAAGCCGTTTCAAGGCGAACGCGATCATGAGGAGGTCAGGGAGCGACCCACCAGCTCAGGGTGCCGCGCAGCGGGTCCGAGGGAACGTCGATCGCCACGCCCCTTAGCCTCGCGCCGGCGGCGGCGATCCGCTGGGTCTCGTAGAGGAACGTGTAGGGTGCGTCCTCGCGGATCGCGCGCTCCAGGTCGTGCAGGATCGGGACCATGGCGTTCCATGCGGGGGCCAGGTCCAGATCGTGCAGGAGCCCGTCCACCCGAGCGGAGCGGTAGAAGACCACGTTGTTCCCGCGCGGAGGGATCGCGTCGGATCCGAAGATCGATTTCAGGTCGATCTTTCCCGAAAAACGCCACCCGGCGACGTAGGCATCGTAGGTCCCCGCGGCGTTTGCCTGCCGGAACGTCTTCATCTCGAGAGGTCTCGGAGCGACCCTCGCTCCGATCCGCGCCAGCTGCTCCTGGACCTTCACGAGGACGGCCTCGCGGACCCGGTTGCCGAGGTTCGTCGTCAGCTCGAGGGACAGGGGTTTGCCGTCCCGCTCGAGGACCCCGTCCTCGCCGGGCGCGAAGCCCGCGCTCCCGAGAAGCCTCAGCGCCTCCTCCGGATCGTAGGGCCACGGAGGTAGCGTGCGATCGGATCCCCACCAGAAGGAGAGGATCGGACCGCGGCTCACGCGAGCGAGGCCGAAGAAGAGACTCTCGACGATCGCCTCGCGGTCGATGGCGAGGGTGAGCGCGCGACGGACGCGGGGATCGTCCCACGGCTTTCTCGAGCCGTTCCAGCCGATATAGTCGTACTTCGGTTCGTCGAACGGGATCACGACGACGCCCCGCTGCGCGCGGGCCCTTGCCACGTCCTTCGGCGAGATCCCCTCCATGTAGTCGACCGACCCGGCGAGGAGCTGCATGAAGAGCGCGGCGGCGTCGGGGACGATCCGCACGACGAGCCGGTCGAGAAGGGGCCGATCCCTCCGGAAGTAGCGGGGGTTCCTGGCCAGGACGATCTCCTCGCCGGGCGCGTGCCGCTCGAGGACGAAGGGCCCCGAGGCGATCCGGGTCTCCGACCAGTCGTGGGTCCTCCATTCCGAGAACGGGATCGCGCCGAACACGTGCGCGGGGAGGATCGGGCCGTCCATCGCGTCGGCGAGCTGGTCGGGATAGGAGCGGTCGAAGTGAAACGCGACCGTCCGCTCGTCCAGGGCCTCGACGTCCAAGATGTGCTCCTTCGAGGACGCGCCGGTCCACGCCACCTCCGGCGAGGTCTCGGCCTGCCAGGTGAAACGCACGTCCCTGGCCGTGACAGGCGAGCCGTCGCTCCAGGTGGCTTCCCGGAGTCGGAGGATGAGGGAGCGTCCGTCGTCCGCAAGGCGCCAGGACTCGGCGAGCGAGGGCTCGAAGGTAGGCGGATGGTCGCGGGAATCTCCCAGGGGGTCGGCGAGCCGGAGGTAGATGCGGCGCAGGAGATCGTTGGCGAAGGTCTGCTGGGAGCACAGCTCGTTCCACGAGTCCACGTCGCTGATGCTCCCCAGGACCGCGGTTCCCCCGCGGGCCGGGGAGATCTCTCTCGCGAGCGCTTGAGGGGAGTCGCCCTCGCGGCACCCGCCGAGGAGGAGCGCGGCAAGAAAGACGACCGCACGGGAGAGAATGGCTCGTCTCACAGCGCGGGGAATATAGTGACCGAGATACGGTGACAGCAACCGAAACTACCGAAACTCCTGCCCGACATCTGGCGGATCGGCGTTTCCCGCCGGAGTTTCGGTTGCTGTCACCGTTTCTCCCTATGCGACCGGAAGGCGAAGGGTGAAGACCGTTCCCGTGGCGGGCCCGCTCTCCACCTCGACTCGCCCCTGATGGGCCTCCGCCGCCCTGCGCACGATCGCGAGGCCGAGACCCGTCCCCGCCGACTTCGTGGAGAAGTAGGGCTCGAACAGCCGGGAGCGCACCTCGGGCGCGAGTCCGGGGCCGGTGTCGCCCACCGAGATCGCGATCTCCCGCCGGGCGGGATCGTGGGACAGGCCGAGCCGAAGCGTGCCGCCGCCCGGCATGGCGTCGAGGGCGTTCTCCACGAGGTTGATCACCGCGCGGGAAAGGACGCGACGGTCGATGGCGACGGCGGGAGCGCTCTCGTAGCGCTCCTCGAGGAGGACCCCCGGAGGCGGAGCCGCACGATAGGGCGAGCAGGCCTCGCGGAGAAACTCGGCCGGATCCGTCGGCACCCGTGCCAGGTCCGGAAGCCTGGCGTAGGCGGAGAACTCCGCCGCGATCTGTCGCAGCGCGCGCACCTGCTGGATCACGGTCTTGACGCACGCTTCGACCTCGGGCCAGGGAAGGAGCGCCCGGTCCCGGAGGAGCCGCTCGAGGTGCTCGGTGGAGAGCTGGATGGGGGTCAGCGGGTTCTTGATCTCGTGGGCGATGGCTCGTGCCATCTCGGCCCACGCGGCGAGCTGGTTGCTTCGCATGAGATCGGTCACGTCGTCGAGGAGGACGAGGGATCCCGGAGCGCCGCCCTCCGGGTCGGGCAGGCTCACCCGCACGAGCCGGAGCCGAAGGGCCCCCCCGTCTCGGTCCAGGTCCACCTCCTCGGAGTGGGCTTCGGTGAGACGAGCCCGCGCGAGGGCGTCGCTCAGCGGGGCGAGATCGCTCTGTCGCGAGAGGACGTCCCGGAGGCTCTCCCCCGGCCGGGGGGCCCCCTGGGGGCCGGAGAGAAGGCCCGCGGCGGCCGGGTTCAAGGTGACGATCCTGCCGTCGGGATCGGTGGAGAGGATGCCGGCGGTCGCGTGGCTGAGGAGCGCTTCGATGTAGTCCCTGCGCCGTTCGAGATCGGATCGCTGCGCCGCGAGTGCCGAAGCCATGGAGTTGAACCCCTCGACGAGCCGGGCCAGCTCGTCTCTCGTCCTGGGCGCGAGCCGTGCCGAGTAGTCTCCCGACGCGATCCGCTGTGCGGCCCCGACGAGGTCGCGCACGGGGAGTGCCGCAGCCCGCGCCATCGCTGCAGCGGTCCCCGCGAGCGCCGCCACGAGGAGGATCGTGGCGAGCAGGAGAACCTCGCTGACGCGGTCGAGGTCACGGTCGAGATCGCGCTGTTCCAGGATCAGAGGGACCGCCGCGACCACCTGGCGTGGGGCTCCTCCGGGAAGGCGCAGCCCCGCGTACGCCACCGGAATCTCCGAGGCACCCAGGCGCATCGTCTCGAGCGTGCTCGGGACGTTTTCCTCGAGAATGCGGCGCTGCACCTCGCCGGGAAGGCGCGCTGGGAGAAGCCCGGACGCGAACAGCTCCCGCTTCGACGTCGCCGTCAGCACGCCGTTCTCGTACAGGTGGATCTCCTGTCGGACCACGCGCCGCAGCCAGTAGAGGATCTCGTCGTTCATCTCGGGGATCGCCGCCATGGGGTCGTCGGAGACCTCCGTCGCGGCGTAGTCCTCGATCACGCTCTTCACGACCTCGACGAGGCGAGACGCCGATTCCACGAGCGCGGCGCGCGAGCGTCTCTCCACCCATCCGCGGACGAAGACGGAGAGACCGAGGACGGGAAGGACCGACGCGAGGAGGAGGGCGACGAGGAGCTTCCGGTAGAAGGACCGGCGAAAGCCGCCGAGGGCGCGAACGAGTGTCCACGGCCGGCTCGAGACGGGAACCAGGGCCACGAGGGCGAGCCACGCAAGGCCGACGAGACAGAGCCGAAGAAACGCACCGACGCGGTCGAGGCGCATGAGTGTGGGGAGCAGGAGCAGGTGCAAGCGCTCGCCGTCCGCAAGCGGGAGGGCGACGTAGGGCTCTCCGCCCGCGCGAAGCCGCACCGTCCGGCCGCGCGAGCCCGCCTCCCAGAGCCCTGGCGTCGGCGCAGGGGTCTGGTCCAGCGAGGACACGATCACGGCGCCATTCTGGGAGTAGAGCACGTACGCGGGGGCTCCGCCTGGATCCTCTTGCCCTGGAACGCCGGCGCCGAGCGCCGACAGGTACGGGAGCGACCCGGGCAAGAACGTCAGGTTGTCCGGCTCGTCGAGGACGTGCCCCACCACGGAGCCGACGGTGATCCCGTCGCGCACGATCGGCGCGGCGGCGTGGAGCACACGAAGGAGGCGCGCTCCCTCCCGGTAGGTCTCCTCGCGGATCTCGGGCTCGTGATCGGGGTCGAGCGGCGAGCCGATCTCGGCGAGAGCGGGCAGGGTGAATCCGAACCTGCTCCGACGGACGCCCTCCGCGTCGAAGAGGTCGAGAGAAGAGTGGTAGCCGGAGTGGAAGAGATCCCCGCGTGCCCACAGAAGATACGCCGCGAAAGTGCCCTCCGGACGCCGTGCCGACAGAACGGCGTCTTGGGCGGTGTCGGCAGCCGCCGCGTCGCGCACGCCCGCCAGCAGAGCGACGCGGCGCCGCGACGACTGCTCCAGCACCTGGGGCGCGAACTCGGACCGAAGCCGCTCCGTCGCGAGCGCCTCCGTGGTCCGGAGCAGGGTGAAGCTCGAGAGCGCGGCGAGGGGCACGAGTGCAGCCATGGCGAGGAGCCAGGGCGGCGTGCCGTCCTGGCTCCTCACCGCTCGCAGGAGGCCGGGGAGCGCGGCCCAGGCTTCCGCGGCGACAGAAAGGGCGAGCGCAAGGCTCACGAGAAGGAGCGCGTGTCCCGGCGAACGTGTGAGGCTCCCGACCTCGAGGAGCGGGACCCGCGCATCTCGGGCGAGGATCGAGGAGAGATGGAACAGGGAAACGGTGGCGGCGACGGCCAGGATCCAGACCGGTAGCCGCGACAACGTGGTCAATCTCGCCGCCCGCTCCCGCACGAGGCTCCGGAGCACCCGCCAGGCCAGAAAGCCGGCGAGGCAGGTCAGGAACAGGTCGGCCGGCGATCCGAGAAGTCCGAAGGCCTCCGGGGATCCGAACAGCGTCGGCGAGCCCAGGTCGCGCGAAAGAAGCCGGGAGGGAGCGCGGCAGAAGAGGAGCGCGCCGCGCGCCGTGAGAATCGAGGCGAGCGCAGCGAGCGCTCCGGCCGGCGCGCGCACGAGACGAGGCCAGTCGAACAGAGCGGCAAGGAAAAGGGCGAGAGCCACCGCTGCGAGGGAGCGTCCGAGAGCGCTCCACGACGCCCGCTGCTGGGCGGGGGCGATTTCCTCGATCGTCGCGATGGCCAGCACGTCGCCCGAGGGGGAAGTCAACGGGAGAAGGAGACGGGGGATCTCGCCGCCCCGGAACACACCCTTTCCGTCGCCGATCAACTTCAGCTCTTCCGCCGCGTCGACGGTCGCGACGAGCTCCAGGTGCGCGATGGCGGACGTGCTCGTCGCGTGGGGAAGGAGATCCTCGAAGCGGCCCTGGGGAGAAGGGCCGTCGAGAAGGAACGACGCGAGGGCACGACGTCCCTCATGGTCAGGGCCGGCTCGCGCCACGAGCCGGGTCCACCGACCCTCGACCCGGACGCTCCACTCGCGAGCGATTCCGGCGTCTCGACCCGGTTCCGGATCGGCGGGGACTCCCACCCATCTCCGGAAGGACCCGTCGGAGCCGATACTCCCGGCCCCCTCGAACCGCGCGGCGAGACGGGGAGGGAGATCCCGTGCCGCGCGGGAGGGGTCGGCGATCGCGCGCTGCGTCACGACCGCCGCGTGCTCCAAGAGCGCGCGAAAATCCGACTGGAGGTGAGAGGCGAGCCTCCGGAGGCGGCGCTCGGCGGCGGCCGGCCCGCCTCTCGCCGCGAGATCTCCCGCGATCCTGCCCGCGAGGACGAGCAGGAGGGGAGCCACGAGAACGAGCCACCACCTCGCCCGAGAGCGGAGTGTCATTCCAGGGTTTCCTTGATCTCCCGGATGACCCAGACTCCATCCTCTGGCTGGAAGGCGAGGTAGAGCAAGACGCGCGACGGGCGGCCCTGCCGATCCGTGATCGTGGCCCTTCCATGGGCCACCGCGAACGTCCGCGCGTCGCTTTCGATCCGGATCACCTCGAACGAGCGCACGACCACGAGCGTGAGCGAGTCGCGGAAGACCGCTTCGACCTGGCCCGCGCCGAACGATCCGTTCTCCTGAGCGAGCCTCTGGAGCGCCAGGAGCACCTTTCCTCGCGCCGGGAGAAGCGGACGGAGCGCGGAAGGCTGAGCCGCCTCGAGCGCGACGCCGAACCGCCGCGCGGCGTCCTTGGCCTCCTCCTTTCCCGTTGCGGCAAGCGACGCGATGGAGAGCCCGGCGAGGAACAGCAAGGTGGGACGGCGCACGGAAGATCTCCCGGCCGAGAATAATGGTGGTCGGATCGGGCTGTCAAACCGCTTGGAAAATGCCCGACATCCGTGGTGACGGCCCGGATCCTCGTCAGGCGATCTTTGATGGCGAGCCGCGCCCCGCGTACAATCCACGCGTGCGCCACGTGTTCATTCTCCTCGCCGCGCTTGCGGGAGCCGCGCTCGGGGGCTGCGAGCACGGGAGCAAGCCGGCGCACGAGCGCACCAACGTCCTCTTGGTCGTCCTCGACACGACGCGCGCCGATCGTCTCTCGTGCTACGGCTACCCGCGCGCCACGACGCCGGCGCTGGATCGCCTGGCGGAGTCCGGGGTACGCTTCGAGCGCGCGTACGCCAATTCCAGCTGGACGCTCGACTCGCACGCGTCCATGTTCACTGGCCTCTATCCCGTCGGCCACCGCGCCACCCAGGAGACGCTGCGCTTGAGCGAGGGACCGGCGACGCTGGCGGAGATCCTCACGGATGCGGGGTATCGGACGTTCGCGACATCGGCGAATCCGGTGGTCTGCGCCGCAACCGGTCTCGCGCGCGGCTTCGAGCGGTTCTCGGAGGCCTTCCGCGAGAAGGCCCCCGCGGACGCCGAGCACCCCAACAACGCGGCGTTCCGCGCCTTTCTGGCCGGCGCCGGGCGCGACCGACCGTTCTTCGCCTTCGTCAACTTCATCGAGCCGCACCTTCCGTACAGCCCGCCCGAGCCCCACCGCTCGCGCTTCGTCGGCGACACCTATCCCGCAGACGAAGTGGAGAGCGCCGGCATGCTGGGCATGGCCGACCATTACATGAAGGGACCGTTGACCCCGCGGCAGCTCGCTGTCCTGAGCGATCTCTACAACGGAGAAGTGGCGACGGTCGACGAGCACGTCGGCGCGCTCTTGGGGATCCTCGACCGGGATGGGCGTGCGACGAGCACGCTCGTCATCGTGACGTCGGATCACGGCGAGAACCTGGGCGAACACGGCCACTTCGCCCACGTCTTCGACATTCACGACACGCTCGTTCGCGTGCCGCTCATCGTGCGCTTTCCCGGCGGCGGACAGGCACGGGCGGGAACGGTGCGCCGGGACATCGTCACGCTCGTCGACCTGTTTCCCACCATTCTCGACTCTTGCGCCGTGAACCACGAGAGTCGCGGGCCCGGCCGCGGCCTCTTCGCCGGGCCCGCGCGCTCGAGCGACGACGTCGTGATGGCCGAGTACTACTATCCACGCCAGGTGTTTTCCGTCCTCGATCCCGAGGCGCTGGAGCTGAACTGGGAGAAGTTCGTCCCCTTCATGCGCCGCCTCCGCGCGGTGCGGGACGGATCGTTCAAGCTGATCTGGGGATCGAGCGGCCCGAGCGAGCTGTACGACATGACGCGAGATCCCGAAGAGCGCGAGAATCTGCTCGCCGGTGATCACGACCATCCGGCGCGGCTCAGGCTGGAAGCGGCCATGCAGCGCCTGGTGGCGCTCCATCAGGGCGAGGTTCCCCTCGAGCCTCCGCCGCCGATCGGCTGGATGATGCCGGGATTCGAAGAACGCGCCGACGATCCCGAGCGGATCGAGAGGCTTCGCAGTCTGGGGTACGTTCGCTGACGCGCGGCGCGGGGGTCAATCTGCCACGCTTCTCACGCCTCGCAAGAGCAGGATCAGCGCCGAGGAAAAGCACGCCGCCCAGACCGCGAGAAGGAGCGCTGCTCCGGCCGGAGCCGCCTCGACGCCCGGACCGCCGAAGAGGAGCTTCCACAGGAGGGGAGCGACGCTCCCCTGGGCCAGCGCCATCCAGCAGCCGACGATCGGGCACCAGTCGGGAATCCACACGAACGAGAGCGGCGGCACGAATCTCTTCCACTGCATGATCTCGATCACGTTGCCCCAGCGCGCGAGCATCGTGACGAGCTGGACCGCGAGACCGACCGTCGCGAGCGACCACAGGGTGATTCTCGGAAGCCTGCGCTTCGGTCCGTCGAGCCAGAGCCCGAGGGGGAGCATGAGAAACGGGATCACGGAGAAGAGAAACCGCGGGCCCGGAGCGGAGTACAGGCCCGTCCAGTCCTCGTTCTTCGAGCACGCGAGGAGGAAGCTCAGGGCGACGCCGAGCACGGTCGCACATTCCGCTCGATGAGAGCGCCAGAACGGCGGGAGCGTCCACCGCAGGAGCAGCAGGAGCGGTGAGTAGACGAAGATGCTGCCGCCGGGGCTCAGCAGGAACCCGTAGACCCCCAGGTACACCGGGCCCGTGAAGGCCTGGATCTGGTCGATGTAGGGGGATCGGATCCACGTTCCAAACCTCCAGAGGTTCACCGCGAAGTGGACAGCGAGCACCGCCGCGGCGGGGATCCCCAGGCAGAGGAGCGCGCGGCCCACCGTGCCGCGCGTCGTTCCCTCGGCCGCACGGCGGCGCAGCAGCGAACCCACGTACGCGACCAGCGCCGGTGCGGCCATGCAGCCCGGGATACGGACGAGAAGGGTGAGCGAGGCGACGAGGCTTCCCGCGGCGAGCACGGTCCAGCCCTTCCCCTGCTTGAAGGAGTAAAAACAGTAGAAGCCGCCGAGGAGGAGGAGCGCTTCCGTCATGTGCTGCAGGAAGAAGAGCGACATCGTGGACACGTAGGTCGTCGCCGCGAGCAGGGCGCTCGCGAGAACTGCGCTTGCCGCCGACACGCCGAACCGGCGCTCAGAGAGGTAGAACAGGCCGACCAGGAGCGCGCAGATGGTCGGAGAGTAAAGGCCCACCATGAAGATCGGAACGGTGCCTCCCCACTGCACGGTCCCCGACCAGCTGTCCAGTCCGGCCAGGCGCTCCGCCCACGCGCGTGGAAGCGTGCGATCGGCGATCTTCCCGAGGGCGTAGAAGGGGACCGCGAGCGTGGACTGTCCGACGGCGAAGATCGCGTACGGGCGGCCATCCTTTCCCGGAAAGGTGTTGACACCCGGCGGAACGGCGAAATCTCCCCGCTCGAAGAGGGACTTCGTCTGCTCGAACATCTCCACCTCGTCCGTGCCGGCGAAATGCCCGTGGACGAAGAGAACCGTGTACAGGAACGAGCAGACGGCGAGCAGGCAAGCGATCCGCACGTCGAGGCGAGTGGGCGCCATGGCTCTTCCAGTCTAGTTCACGTATCCGAGAGACCTGAGCTTCTCCAGGTCGGCTGGCGTCGGCTCCTCGGCAAGACGCCGGCTCGCGGGGCCGCCCAGGCATCGGCCCCGGTATTCCTCGAGCTGGGCGCGAAGGGCCGCGACCCTCTCGGGGGCGGAGGCCGACACGCTTCGTGATTCTCGGGGATCCTCGCTCAGGTGATACAGCTCCTCGTGGGTCGCCGGGCCCCACAGGTCGAAGGACGGCGCCAGGCCCTGGCCGTGCAGCTTCTCCTCCGCTCGGATGGCGGCCGGCCGCTCCTCGGGCCGGAGCCATTTCTGCGCCACGATGTACTTCCAGTCGTCTCGGATGATCGCGCGCAGGACCGAGCGCTCCGGAATCAGCATCTCCGCGATCAAGGGAGAGGCCGGCGCAACGGATCGAAACGTCTTCCCCCGTCGCTGGAACAGCGCCGTCCCGTCGAAGTCCCGTCGCTGGTGCGGGATCTCCATCAAGGAGAGGATCGTGGGCAGGTAGTCGACCACCGAGACTCTCGCGTCGATGCGAAGAGGGGGGAGCCGGGTCGGAGCCCACAGGAGAAGCGGGATGTGCAGGGACTCCTGGTAGAGGGTCCATGCATGCTCCACGAACCCGTGCTCGAGAAACTCCTCGCCATGATCGGCGCTGACGACGACCAGGGTCCGGTCCAGCACTCCGAGCGTCTTGAGCCCTGCAAAAAGATCGCGAATGGCCGCATCGGTATCCAGGATCTCGGCGTCGTACCGGGCCACCATGTCCTCGAATCGCACGTCCCCCGGCCCGAAGCCGTGGGCAACGAGAAGATCGAGGTGCGATCGGACGTGCGCGTACACGTCGAAGACCTGGGGGAAGGAAACGGGCCGGAACCGGCGAAAGAGCTCCTCGGGCGGATCGTAGGGCCCGTGGGGATCCAGGTAGTGCAGATACATCATGAACTTCCGTCCGGCCGACGCCCGCACGAACTCGAGCGCACGCGACGACAGACGGGGCCCCGCGCGGCTCAGGCCCCACACATCCGTCAGATGCTCCGCCTCGTCGAACCCCGCGGAGAACTGGGGATGATCGAGCATCGTCGTGAGAGTGAACAAGCCGGTCCGATACCCCGCGGCGCGGAAGGTCTCAGCGAGGTTCTGCTCGCCCTCGAACGGGTGCGCGTACCAGCCCACGGAGCCGCTGCTCGACGGCAGGAGGCCCGACATCAGCGTGGCGACGGATTCGCGGGTATAGGCGGAGTTGGAATGCGCGCGCTCGTAGCGAACGCCCTGGGCGGCAAGGGAGTCGAGGAACGGGGACGTGTTCCGTGCGTACCCGTAGCACTTCAGATGGTCCGCGCGCAGCGCATCGATGTTGATGAAGATGAGATTGAATTCCTTCAGGCCGGTGATGCGCGGCCGGAGGCTCCCGCACCCCATCAGTGTCGCCGAGAATGAGATCTGTGCGAGAAGAACGAGTCCGGTCGCCGCCCTGATCTGCACCGCGATCCCTTCCTCGCGACACTATAGCTCAGGCCGGCGATCGTTCGGATGCCGCGCGGGATCACCACACAGTGGAGCGGCGCTCCGGCTACGGCGTGCGCGTTTCCTCGAGAAGCTCGCGGGCCACGCCGCGGAGAAGGCTGACGGAGAACGGCTTGGTGATGAAGCGGTCGACGCCGAGGCGCGTCAGGTGCTCGGGAGAGGTCCCGGAGTCGCGCGAGAGACCGATGATCGGGAACTCGCCCGAGGGAAAGAGGCTCTGGATCTGCTCGATCAGGGGCGTGCCGCCCTCGAGCTCGGCCATGTGGAGATCGACGACCAGGAGGTCCGGCCTGCGGGAGCGCAGCGTCTCGAGGGCGGCGCGCGCCGAGTCGGCGAGCACGACGTCGTAGTCGTCGAGCGTCAGCAGGTCCTCGGCGCTGTCCAGGAGCTCGGGATCGGTGTCGGCCACGAGCACGACGCGCCGCTCGTGCCGGAGGGCGTGCTCGTCGATGAACACCCGGTTGCCGCCGCGAGACTTTGCCTCCGCGAGAGCGCCCTCGGCGGCGCGCAGCATGGCCTCCGCGCTGTGGAGGTTCGGAGAATCGGGAAACGTCGTGATTCCGGAGGACACATGGACGGGGTAGAGGTCGTTCGCGTACTGCAGCACCACCTCCTCCGTGTCGGTCCGCACCTTGCTGGCGAAGGCCGCCGCGCCGCGCACTCCGTTTCCGGGCATGAGAACCGCCAGGGTGGCTCCGTTGAGCCGTCCCGCCACGTCTTCCTTGCGAACCTGGATGCGGACGATCTCGACGAACTGCTGCACGACGGAATCGCCCGTGGTCCAGCCGAAGGTGTCGTTGATCCTCCGCAGGCGGTCGACGTCGAACACGACCAGGGAGAGAGCCGTCCGGTGCCGCTTCGCGCGGGCGAACTCCTCCTCGAGGCGCCGCAGGAAGTAGGTCCGGTTGCTGAGCCCGGTCGCTGGATCGAGGGTCGCCGAGCGGTCGATCTCGCGCCGGAGCCGACCGACCTCTGCCGCCAGGCGGATCCGGACCTGGAGCTCCGCGGGGGCGGCGGGGAACGCCATGGAGAGATCGAGGCCGTCCGGGACGGCCCGACGGAGCTCCTGCCGCGCCGTCTCGGTGCGGAACAGATGGATGCGCGGAGCGTGGGGGTGGATCTCGCCCGAGAGGAGACGCGGGAGCACGGCCTCTGAGGCGGGAGAGTCGAGCATTCGGTCCGTGATGACCAGGTCGATGGCCAGTCCGTCCGCCCCTCCGGCGGGCAGATCCGCGCCCCAGCGAGCGATCGCGGGCCGCTCGCCGGTGGCGGCGACCGCACGGGCGATCAGCTCCCCTGCGTCGTTGTCGTCCACGAGGACGAGCACGTTTCCGTGAGGCGGATCCGGCTGCACAGCGGTTCGCTCCCTGGACAGGACCCGCCCGCGCCCCCAGAGGGGCACAGGCGACGGCAAATATGGGTCGTGATGAATCGCTGGGCAAGGAGCGTGCTAGCGTATGGAGGAATGAACGAGGGTGGCGAGCCAGCCGTGAGGGTCGACACGAGAGGCCTGTACTGTCCGGTCCCGATCCTGAGAGCGCGCGACCGACTCCGGGACCTTCCCCCGGGAGGGGTCCTCGAGGTCCTCTCGGACGACCCGGTGGTTCTCACGGACATGCCGCTGTTCTGCCGGTCTCACGGCCACGCGTATCTCGGATCCACGGAGGGTCCGGACGGAGAGATCCGCCTTCGCGTCCGCAAGGGGGGGAGCGAGCATGGGCGCTGAGTCCTCTCGCGCGCGGGTGAAAGCGCTGGGGCTCATCTCGGGCGGGCTCGACAGCACTCTCGCGGCGCGGATCCTGACGGAGCAGGGAGTCGAAGTCGAGGGTGTGCACTTTTCCACCGGATTCTGCAAGGTCGACCATCGCAGGGCCCTCGGCAGGCCCGCGGATCTGGAAAGGCCGGAGAGGGTGCGGAACGAGGCGCTGCGCGCCGGGGCCGACCTCGCCCTCCCCGTGGAGGTCGTGGACGTCCTGGAGGAATACCTGGAGGAGGTCGTCCTCCATCCCCGGCACGGGTACGGCTCGGCCATGAATCCCTGCATCGACTGCCGGATCTTCATGCTCAAGAAGGCCAAGGATCTTGCCCGGGAGCGCGGCGCGGATGTGGTCTTCACCGGCGAGGTCGTCGGGCAGCGTCCCATGAGCCAGCACCACGCGGCACTTTCGATCATCGAGGAGGAATCCGGGCTGCGGGGAACTCTCTTGAGACCGCTCTCCGCAGCGCACCTTCCGCCGACCGAGGCGGAGGAGGACGGCCGGATCGATCGGACACGACTGGGGGCCGCTCACGGACGCGCGCGCGGCGTCCAGATCGAGATGGCCAAGCGCTTCGGGATCGAGGAGTTTCCTACCCCCTCCGGCGGGTGCTGCTTCCTCGCGGACAAGAACTTCGCCATGCGGCTGCGCGACCTCCTTTCCCATCGCGATCCTCGATCCATCGGGCGCGAGGACCTGGTATTGCTCAAGGTGGGGCGTCACTTTCGCCTGGCCCACGACCTCAAGGCGATCTTGGGCCGGGACGAGGCCGAGAGCCGTCTCCTGAAGCGAGAGGCGCGCGGTCGCCCCACGTGCCAGGTGGCCGACGGGCATGGCTCGCTCGGCCTCGTGGAAGGGGAGCCGGGCGGCGTGCAGGTGCAGGAGCTGGCCGCTCTCGCAGCGCGCTACAGCAGGCACCGCGCGGAGCCGCTCGTCCTGGTCCGGATCGGCAGGGAGGGGGCGGAGCAGCGGGTCCGCGCCTGCCCGGCCAAGGAGGATCGGATCCGCGAGCTTCGGATCGGTGTGGCCTGAGTGTGGTATAACGTCCCGCCCGAAAGGGGCGTTAACTCAGCGGTAGAGTGCCATCTTCACACGGTGGAAGTCGCAGGTTCAAATCCTGCACGCCCCACCACGCGTCCGACGGGCGGCTAGCTCAGCTGGGAGAGCGCGGCGTTCGCAACGCCGAGGTCGAGGGTTCGAGCCCCTTGCCGTCCACCAACCCATCAGCGGAGCGGTCCGACCTTCTTCTCGGCGGCGCGACGCAACGTCTCGTCGTCCACGATCCGGCGGGCGCGCAGGATATCGTCCGAGAGCACGCGATCGACATGCATGGGCCGGATCGTCCGCCTGAGGGCTCGCCGCGCCGCCTCGACCCCGGCGCCCGCGCGCAGCGGCAGGAGGAAGTCGAGGGCCTGGGCGGCGCACAGCGCCTCGATGGCCAGGACGGTGGCCAGATGATCGACGATGCGCGCGGCCTTCCGGGCCGCGTGGGCCCCCATGGGGACGTGGTCCTCCTTGGCCGCGGAGGTCGGGATGCTATCCACGCTGGCCGGATGGGCCAGGACCTTGTTCTCGGACACGAGGGCCGCGGCGGTGACCTGAGCCATCATGAAGCCGGAATTGAGGCCCGGATCGCGCGCGAGGAATGCGGGAAGTCCGGAGAGATCCGGGTTCAGGAGGCGCTCGATGCGCCGCTCGCTGATCGTGGCGAGGACGGATGCGGCAACTCCCAGGTGATCCAGGGCCATGGCCACGCCCTGGCCGTGGAAGTTGCCGCCGGAGATGAGGTCGCCGTCGGGCATGACCATCGGGTTGTCGGAGGACGCGTTGATCTCGATGGCCAGAACGCGTCGCGCGTAGGCGAGCGCGTCCCGCGCCGCGCCGTGTACCTGAGGGATGCAGCGGAGGGAGTACGCGTCCTGCACTCGATCGCACTCGGCGTGGGACCGCTCGATGGCGCTCTCCGCCAGGACGGTCCTCAGGTTGGCGGCCGAGACCAGCTGACCCGGATGGGGACGCGCGCGGTGGACTCTGCGGTCGAACGCCCTGTGGGATCCTCGAAGCGCTTCGAGGCTCATCGCCCCCGTGACATCCGCCAGGACCGCCAGACGCTCCGCGCGGAGAACGGCGAGAACGCCGATCGCGCACATGACCTGCGTTCCGTTGATGAGGGCGATCCCCTCCTTCGCCTCGAGCCGAAGGGGGCGGATCCGCGCACGCGCGAGCGCGGTGGCCGCTTTCTCGCGAACCCCCCGCCGGAACGTCTCGCCTTCCCCCATGAGGGTGAGCGCCACGTGGGCCAGCGGCGCCAGGTCCCCCGACGCGCCCACCGAGCCCTGCTCCGGAACCACGGGCGTGATCCCGGCGGCGAGCATGCGCAGCATGATCTCGACCGTCTCGAGCTTGACCCCGGAATGTCCGCGCGCGAGGCAGTTCACGCGGAGGGCCAGCACGGCGCGGACGACGCGCTCGGTGAGCGGCTCGCCCACTCCCGCACAGTGGCTGCGCACGAGGTTCCTCTGCAGCTCGTCGAGGTGCCGGTCCTCGATCCGAACCTGGGCCAGATGTCCAAAGCCGGTGTTGACCCCGTACACGGAGCCGCCTCGACGAATGGCGCGCAGGACGGCTCTGCGCGACGCGAGGACCCGGTGCCGCGCCCGCGACGCCAGGGCGCAGGCGTGGCCGTCCGCGATGGCTTCCACCTGTTCGAGGCTCATGCGCTCGCCGTCCAGGAGCAACGGGCGGACGCGACGGGCGCGGCGAATTCCCATGGCCCTAGCCACGGGAGAAGCAGGCTCCGAGGGGGCCCACCGCCATGAGAGAGAGCGGGTTCACGGGAGACCGCATGCTATCATGGGTGCGATGACGAAACTTGAGTCGTCCTGCGCGCCGAGTGTTCCTCCCTTTCCCTGCACCGCATAGGCCGCCCCAGATCTCGGGCCATGCCGAACGTCGCCGTCGTCGGTGCGCAATGGGGGGACGAGGGGAAGGGGAAGATCGTCGACCTCGTCTCCGTCGGGTTTGACGCCGTCGCACGGTACCAGGGCGGTCCGAACGCGGGGCACACGGTGACCCTCGGAACCCGGCGGCACGCCCTGCACCACGTCCCTTCCGGAGCGTTCCATGCTTCCGTGCGGCTCGTCATCGGGAACGGTGCGGTCCTGGACCTCGCCGGTCTCGAGCAGGAGCTGGGCGCGCTCCGGGACGCCGGAGTCGGGATCGAAGGGCGCCTCTTCCTCAGCGATCGCGCCCACGTGATCCTGCCCGCCATGGTCGAGATCGACGCGATCGCGGAGGCGGCGGCGTCCGAAGGGGCGCGGATCGGGACCACGAGACGCGGAATCGGCCCGGCCTACGAAGCGAAGGCTGCCCGCTCGGGAATCCGCGTGGCGGACCTCTTCCACCCCGAGCACCTGACGGAGCGCGTCCGCGCTCTCCTGGACGGACCCCTGGGACGACGACTTCGGGAGGCGGGGAAGGCTCCCGACGACGCGCGGTTGGTCGCGGAGCAGGCGTACGACGCCGGAAGGCGCCTTCAGCCGTTCGTCGCGGACACCTGCCTCCTCCTCAACCGCTGGATGGACGAGGGGAAAAGCGTCCTGTTCGAGGGGGCCCAGGGGACGCTCCTCGACCTGGACCACGGCTCCTATCCCTACGTGACGTCCTCGGGCACCGTCGCGGGTGGTCTGTGCACCGGGCTCGGCGTGGCGCCGACGCGAGTGGACGGTGTATTCGGGGTGTTCAAGGCGTACGCCACCCGGGTCGGAGGTGGACCGCTTCCCACCGAGATCCTGGACGGCCCCGAAGGGGTGGGCGAGAGGCTCCGCCGGAGGGGGAGGGAGTACGGCACCACGACCGGTCGGCCGAGACGCTGCGGCTGGTTCGACGGCGCGGCGGCGCGGTATGCGCACCGGCTGAACCGGTTCGACGCCGTGGGCGTGACGCTCCTCGACGTGCTGGACGTCTTCGAGGAGATCCGGGTGTGCGTGGCCTACCGCCTGGACGGCCGGACGCTCGAGAGCATCCCGGCTTCGACTCCCGAGGCGGCCCGGGTCGAGCCCGTGTACGAGACCCTCCCGGGCTGGGGGCAGGACATCACGGGCGTTCGCTCCTGGGCGAAGCTTCCCCCCGAGGCGCGCCGCTTCGCGGACCGGCTCGGCGAGGTGATCGGCGCCGAGGTCGCCCTCGTGGGGGTCGGGCCGGAGCGGTCCCAGAGCGTGGTGCGACCCGGCTCCTGGCTCGAGCGCCGCCTCGGGGTTCCGGCCGCATGACCCCCACGCGCGAGACGCTTCAGGAGCTCCGAATCGACCGCCGGGACCGAAACCGCTCCACGAGCAGGCGGTGGCCCTGGATCGTGGTCCTCGCCCTGGTGGGAGTCCTGGCCGCGGTCCTGGCGTTCCGGCTCCTCGGCACCCGGGCCGTGCCGGTGAGGACGCTCGCCGTGGCCCCGGCCGGGGGCGCGGCACCGGAGGCCGTCCTCAACGCATCGGGCTACGTGACCGCGCGCCGGCGCGCGACCGTCTCCTCGAAGTTCACCGGGAAGGTCGTGGAGGTGAGCGTCGAGGAGGGGCTCGCGGTGAAGGAGGGTCAGGCGCTCGCGCGCCTGGACGACGCGATGGCGCGCACGGCGCTCGCGCTCGCGGAGTCGCAGCGAGCCGCGGCACTGAGGTCCGTGGCCGAGATCGAGGCCAGGCAGCGTCTGGCGGAGGCGACGCTCCTCCGCGCGAGGCGTCTGGTTTCCGAGGGGGTTTGGGGGCAGGCGGATCTCGACGCGGCCGTCGCCGACGCCGAAGCGCTCCGCGCACGGCTCGACCTCGTCCGGGACGAGGCGGAGGTGGCAGGGCGTCAGGTCGCGCTCCGGCGCATCGAGCTCGAGGATACCGTGATCCGGGCGCCGTTCTCGGGGATCGCCATCTCGAAGGATGCGCAGCCGGGAGAGATGATCTCGCCCGTGTCCGCCGGCGGCGGGTTCACGCGGACGGGGATCTGCACGATCGTGGACATGAGCTCGCTCGAGATCGAGGTGGACGTCAACGAGAGATCGATCCACCGCGTGGAGCCGGGCCAGGAGGTGATCGCCACCCTGGACGCCTACCCGGACTGGCGCATCCCGGCGCGCGTCCTCACCACGATCCCTTCCGCGGACCGTCAGAAGGCGACCGTGAGGGTGCGGATCGCGTTCGGCTCCCTGGACCCGCGTATCCTGCCCGACATGGGGATCAAGGTGGCGTTCCTCGGCGCCGTGGGCGACGGAGCCGCGGCCCGGTCCCCGCGCCACGTCGTTCCCCGATCGGCCGTGCGCCGCCAGGGGGACCGGGACGTCGTGTACGTGATCCTGGGCGACCGCGCCGAGCGACGCGCGGTCCAGGTGGGCGGAGTGTTGCCCGATGACGGGATCGAGGTCCTGGCGGGGCTCGAGGACGGCGATCGGATCGTCGTGGAGGGGCCGGCGGATCTCGCCGACGGCGATCGGGTGAAGGCGGCTCCCTAGGCTACAATGGTTTTTTTCTCGGAGCCCACCTCATGATGAGCCCGCTCGTGCGCGCCGCCGACCTGCACAAGGTCTTCCACCGTGGAGGGGAGCGGATCGACGTCCTCCAGGGGCTGAACCTCGAGATCCCGCAGGGGGATTTCCTGGCCCTGATGGGTCCCTCCGGCTCGGGCAAGACGACGCTCCTGAACCTTCTGGGAGGGCTCGACCGACCGACCCAGGGCACGGTGGAGGTCGCCTCGGAGCGGATCGACGGCCTGTCGGGAGGTCGGCTCGCCGCATGGCGCGCGCGCCACATCGGCTTCGTCTTCCAGCTCTACAATCTGCTTCCCGTCCTGACCGCCGAGCGGAACGTCGAGCTTCCGCTCCTCCTGACGAGCCTCACCGCGGCCGAGCGCAGGAAGCACGTCGCGACCGCACTCGAGGTCGTGGGCCTCCTGGACCGGTCGAAACACTATCCGCGCCAGCTCTCGGGAGGGCAGGAGCAGCGGGTCGGGATCGCCCGTGCGATCGTGACGGACCCGACCCTTCTCCTGTGCGACGAGCCGACCGGGGACCTCGATCGCAGGTCGGGCGACGAGATCCTGGATCTGCTGTCGGCCCTCAATCGGGATCAGGGCAAGACGATCGTCATGGTCACCCACGATCCCCACGCCGCCGCACGCGCGCGGCGCACCCTGCATCTGGACAAGGGGCGCCTGGTCGCGGAGCCGGTGGCGTGAAGTACCTGCATCTCATCGCCCGGAACCTGCTCCGGAAGAAGGTCCGGACCGTGTTCACGCTCCTGTCCGTCCTCGTGGCGTTCGTCCTGTTCGGCTACCTCTCGGCGATCAACATGGCGTTCCGCATGGGAGTCGACCTGACGGGAGCGGACCGGCTTCTGGTGATCCACAAGGTTTCGCTGATCCAGTCGCTTCCGCAGAGCTACGAGGGTCGGATCGCGGCGATCGCCGGGGTGCGAGACGTGGCCCACGCCTCGTGGTTCGGAGGGGTCTACCAGGAGCCGAGCAATTTCTTCGCGCAGATGGCCGTGGAGCCCGAGAGATACCTGAGGCTCTACCCCGAGTTCCTCCTCCCCGAAGATCAGAAGAAAGCGTGGCTTGCCGACCGGACCGGGGCGGTCGTGGGGCGCCAGACGGCGAGCCGCTTCGGCTGGAAGCTCCAAGACCGGATCCCGATCCAGGGCACCTTCTACCGGAAGCGCGACGGTGGGAGAACCTGGGAGTTCACGATCGACGGGATCTACGAGGGGAAAGAGAAAGGCACGGACACGACCCAGTTTCTTTTCCACTACGACTACCTCGACGAGGCGAGGCAGCTCGATCAGGGATCGGTGGGTTGGTACATCGTCCGTGTGGCCGATCCCGAGAGGGCCCCGGAGATCGGCCGCAAGATCGACGCGGCCTTCGCCAACTCCTCGGCGGAGACGAAGACCACGACCGAGAAGGCGTTCGCCCAGTCGTTCGCCAATCAGGTAGGGAACATCGGCGCGATCATCCAGGCGATCGTCATTGCGGTGTTCTTCACGCTCCTGCTGGTCGCGGGGAACACCATGGCACAGGCGGTGCGCGAGCGCACGGGCGAGCTCGCCGTCCTCAAGACCGTGGGGTTCTCAGGCGGCAAGGTGATGGGGCTCGTCCTGGCCGAGTCGCTCCTCCTGGTCGGCCTGGGCGGCGGGATTGGGCTGGCCCTCGCCTGGGGGCTCACGAGCCTGGGCGATCCGACCGGCGGGTTTCTGCCGATTTTTTTCATGCCGGCGAAGGACCTCGTCGTGGGTGCCGCGCTCATCGTCGCCCTGGGGCTCGTCTCGGGCGCGGTTCCCGCGGTGCGCGCCATGCGGCTCGCGATCGCGGACGCCCTCCGGAGGGGATGAGCCTTGCTCCGCTCCATCGCTCAGGCGGGCGTCGTCACGCTTCTGAACCTGCGCTCCATGGGGCAGAGGCTCGGCGCCTCCATGGCGGCCGCTCTGGGAGTGGCGGGAGTCGTTGGGGTGTTCGTGGCGGTCCTGTCCATCGGTGAAGGGTTCCGGGCCACGCTCGTGAAAACCGGCGCGCCGGACGCCGTCGTCGTGTTCCGGGGCGGCACGGACACCGAGATGAACAGCATCCTGGGGCTCGAGCAGACGAGGATCATCGCCGATGCCCCGGGCGTGCGCCGCGGGGCAGACGGAGCGCTCGCGTCCGCCGAGCTGTTCGTCGTGGTGGACGTGCCCAAGCGCTCGACCGGCACCGAGGCGAACGTGCCGCTACGGGGAGTGCAGCCGCCCGCCTTCGCGGTGCACGACCGGGTGAGGATCGTCGAGGGCCGGAGGTTCGAGACCGGCCGAAACGAGATCATCGTCGGGGCCGCGGCGGCACGACAGTTCGCCGGGCTCGACCTGGGGTCGAGCCTTGGGTGGGGAGGGAACAAGTGGACCGTCGTGGGGGTCTTCGAGGCGGCGGGGACGATCGCCGAGTCGGAGGTGTGGTGCGACGCGGGTGTCCTTCAGCCCGCGTACCGGCGGGGTGAGTCGTTCCAGTCGGTGTACGTGCGGCTGGAATCTCCCGACGCGTTCTCCCGGTTCAAGGATGCGCTGACCGCGGACCCGCGCCTGGACGTCCGTGTCATCCGGGAGAGCGAGTACTGGGAGGAACAATCGCGCATGCTTCGCGGCGTGGTGCAGGGCCTGGGCTCGCTCGTGGCGACCCTCATGGGGATTGGCGCGGTCTTCGGAGCGCTCAACACGATGTACAGCGCCGTGGCCGCACGTACGCGCGAGATCGCCACGCTTCGGGCGCTCGGGTTCGGCGGAGCCGCCGTGGTCGTCTCGGTCCTCGCGGAATCGCTCCTGCTCTCGCTCCTCGGCGGAGCGACCGGAGGATCGATCGCGTACCTGGCCTTCAACGGCTACCAGACCTCCACGATGAACTGGCAGAGCTTCAGCCAGGTGGCCTTCGCGTTCCGGGTGACTCCGGCGCTGATCCTCCAGGGGATCGGGGCCTCGATCCTGATGGGGCTCGTGGGAGGGGTCTTCCCCGCGATCCGCGCCGCGCGCCTCCCGATCGCGACCGCGCTCCGGGAGCTGTGAAGGAGATGACCGGCCCGCGTTCCCTCGTCGTGGCCGCGACGATTCTTTCGATCCTCCTCGCGGGGGCCTGCGGCCAGGACTACTACGACACCGTGGTCGCCAAGCGCGTGGAGCAGCTGTCGGCCCAGGACGAGGCCGACCGCGCGCACGCCGCGTGGTCCCTGGGACAGATCGGCCCCAGGGCGAGCGCCGCGGTCCCGGCTCTCGCGAAAGCGCTCTCCGATCCGAGCGCCGAGGTGCGCTCCGCCGTGGCAGAGGCCCTGGCACAGGTTGGAGACGCATCGGCGGCGGCGGTGCCCGCGCTGGTCACCGCGCTCCGGGACGAGGACGCCGCGGTTCGCGCACACTCCGCCACGGCGCTGGGTGTGGTCGGTGCCCCGGCGGCGAGCGTGGCGGTCTCGGATCTCATCGGCACGCTCCGGGACGGGGACTCGACGGTTCGCCTGTACTCGGCGTGGGCGCTCGGCGAGATCGGCTCCGAGGCAAAGGCGGCGGACGAGGCCCTGGCGAGCGCCATGGAGGACGACAACGCCGACGTGCGGCGATGGTCGGCGGAGGCCCTCCTCAAGGTGCGTGGAATCGAGATCGACAAGCCGCGCTGATGGATCTCGGATTGCCGGGGTCGACGACCCCGGAGTAGAATGCGGGCCCGTGGCCGTCAATAACGCGAAACGCTGGCTGTCCCGCGCGATCGCGCCGCTCGTTCTCGCCGGGACAGCGTGCACGGGCTCGGCGCCGCCCAGACCGACGCCCGCTCCTCGGGACGTCCGCACGAAGACCTTCGACCTCGGCCCCCTGCGGATCGACCGCATCTTCCGCTCCATGGAGGGTCCTTCCATCCGGCAGCGTCTCGACTTCAGCGAGATGGACTGGGTGACCGGCTTGCGCAGCGAAGTTCAGGACGCCGCGACGGGAGAGCCGATGCCCGATGAGTTCTTCTGCCACAGCCAGATGCAGCTGGACACGGAGACGCGGCTTCTGGTCACGGCGACCGGGATCTCGGCCATCCGTTTTCCCGACGGCTTCGGGATCCCGCTCAAGAGGATCCTTGCGGGAATGCCGGAGAAGTGGCGTGGCGTGACGCTCCTGGGAATGGTGCTCAACAATCACGACGCCACCATGAATCGCCAGGTGAGCGTCCGACTGGCCGTGGAGTACCTGAGCTTTCCGGATCCGAACATGAAGACGCTCTACAAGGCCGGCCTGCCCATGACGCGGGAGCCGGAGCCGGGCGGTGAGCACCACCATCACCTCGCGGGAGGCCAGGACGACGAAGAAGAGGGCCTCGTCGGGGGGATGCCGCAGCACTGGATCGTTCCCCCGGGCCGGCAGGTGACGAGGAGAGAGCTCGCGGATGTCGTGCCGGTGGACGGCACCGTTCACTTCGCCGCCGTGCACCTCCACAACTACGGGGTGTACATGCGCCTCACCGATCGGACCGCGGGGAAGGTCCTCTGGCAGACCGACGTCGTCAACGAGCCCACGAGGGTCCAGATCGCGAGGATCCCCGCCTACTCGAGCGCGACCGGCTTTCCCATCTACAGGGATCACCTCTACGAGATCGAGACCCTCTACGACAACACGAGCGCCGAGCCGGTGGACGCGATGGCGATGATGTACCTGTTCTTTCATCCGGCGGGGAACGAGGAAATCAGCTATGCGCCTCCGCTCGCGGAGGGGGGCTGACGGTCCCGCTTCCTCAGTTGACCGAGACCTCCCCGCAGGGATCGACCGCGAGGACCCGGTAGCCAAGGCTCGTCGGCGCCGCAACACCTCCCGCGTGAACGGCCGAGTTCGCGGCGGGCGTGCAGTTCAACCCCGACGGACACGGGATCTCGAGCTTGGTTGCCAGATCGAACACCCGGATGCGGTACGACGCCGCCCCCGCGACCGCGGGCCAAGCGAGCTGGAGGTCGGCCCCGCCGCTCCGGGTGACGAAGGGCGCGACCTGGTTCCCGACGCGGAACGTCGAGGCGGAAAGGCGCGCCGGATCCTCCACGACTCTGTAGAGCGCGGCCGAGCGGTAGGCCCGCTGGTCCAGGACATCGGGGTCCGTGTAGCGGAGGGCGGTGACCACGGTCGCGTTGATCTGAGCGCCACCCCAGCCCGTGATGACGGTCGACGTGGGCTCGCCTCCGGGAGGGGCCGCGAGGTAGCCCGCCTGTCCCGGGAGAGCGGTGTGGTTCGGGTTCGTGGTCCAGTCGGCCAAGACCTCGGGGTCGCTCAGGCTTCCCCAGGAGACGACGTACCCATAGTCGTCGATCCTGGGCTCGCCTTCGAGGTTCGAGCCGTCCGCGGGAAGAGACCACCGCACGAGGGTTCCCGCAAGGCACGCGAGCGCCTCGGTCTGGTAGGGCGGGAACGGACCCCAGGCGAAATCCGCGCCGTCGGTCACGTTCCCGACGGCCGTCCAGTCGTCCGGAGGCATCGAGGCGGCAGGGTCGTCGGGCGCGGATACGGAAGCGAGGAGCCCATACTTCCGGTTCACCCAGAAGTAGTCGAAGCTGTAGCTTCGCGTCGTGCCGAGATTGCAGATGCCGAAGAGGAAGTCGAGCCCCGCCTCGATGTCGGAATCCTGGCGAAGCAGGAGCGCGGGGATGTAGTTTCCGGCCGCCACCTTCACGTATCCGTCCTCCACCACGGTCATGCGGAACCCAGCGCCGGAGCCGAGCCTGCCGCGGGCCCTCGGATCCGGAGAGGAGCAGCCCGGCCAGCACTGCGAGCCGCACGAGGACGCGGCCGTGAGCCGCAACCCGTGGGAGTCGTCGCACTCGGTCCAGCTTCCCGAGGTCCACGTGTCGCCCACTCCGAGAACCGCGCTCGCCGGGGTGGCTCCGGTGAACCGGAAGAACCGCAGGAGCCTGTTGACGCCTCCGGCGCTCTGCTGGAAGCAGACCTGCGTTCGGCCCTCGGTGTTCATCTCGTCCTGGGCGACGAACGGGACGTCGATGGCGGGGTTCGCCCCGGTGTCGTTGTCGTTCAGCTCGAAGATGTCGCGGGTGAAGAAGGCTCCCGACGGGGCGTAGGTGTCGATCTTGAGGTACGACTGCCAGGTCCCGTCCGGAGGGGAGGGGCCGAAGTCGGGCAACGCGCAGACGTTCAGGCAGGGCCCCCCTCCGGCGTCGTTGCGCGTGGTGTTGAACGTGCGATACGGCACGCTCGACGGAACGAGCCCCGTGAAGTCCCACACCTCGGGGAGGATCTGCTGGGAGAGAGGATCCTCTGGATCGGGAAGGTAGGGCACGTTCGTCTGATCGATGGAGATCATCGCGGCGGGGGAGGGCCACGCCGCGTTCACTGCCGCGAGCGCGGTGTTGGCCACGAGCGAGTACTGCAGGAAGCCCGTGGCTCCGGGCAGGAGCGCCTGGTGGAAGTCCTGGTATCGAATCTGGATCCCGTTGTTCGCCTCGGGGGCTCCCGAGAGGAGCACCCGGCCGCGGTCGGGCGTGAACGCCTCGCCGGGCGCGCTCGGTCGTCCTTCGAGCACGGCCACCTCCTCCCCCGAGGTGCTGAGAAAACGATAGCGCACCAGGGGTGCCCCGGACCCCGTGAGCGTCTCGCGCACGAGGACGACCTCGCGTGGGCCCGCGGGGACCAGGGCCACGCCCTCGGCGATCGCCCGCCCGCGGATGCGCCGATGCGACCCTCGGGGCTCGACGATCGTCTCCTCGAAGTCGCGCCCTGCCTCGAGGAGATCCGTTCCGAGCGTCGATCGCGCGACGACCGCGCCCCCGCCGTCCCCCGGAAGGTCGGACCACACGACCCGCGGACCGGTGGCCCGTGTCTCGCCTGCGCGGATCAGGCGGCAGCCGATCCGCTCCCCCGTGGATCCATCGAAGGCGCAGAGAGCTCGATCGGCGCCGAGCGCGACGGTCGTGGCCTCCGGGCCGGCCTCGCCAACCGAGCCCGCTCTCCAGCGTACTGCGCGCCCCGAGCCGGGTGCCGGTCTCAGGTCCCAGAACGTCCCGGATTCGAGGGAGCCGGCGACGTGCGAAAAGGGAGGTCCGTCGACCTCGAGGACGATCCAGCTCGAACCGGGCTCGAACGCGGGTGGACGGACGACCAGCGGCCCTGCGCTCGGGGAGCCGGAGAGAGCGGCGCCGAGGAGAATCCAGGAACCGAATGCACGCACCGGACGAGACTCGCTCATCAGGCACCCCCGAGCCCTGCGCTCCCTAGTGTGGTGCGTCCGAAATAGCTATACAATGAGGACGTGACTGTGTTACAGTCGCGC
>Ga0247727_10003787_pt1 | contig 33033 bp, 21 predicted proteins | sample WisWelCaveWW1625_FD_202498 | JGI IMG/M metagenome (GOLD analysis project Ga0247727, IMG submission 202498) | Biofilm microbial communities from Wishing Well Cave, Virginia, United States - WW16-25 | ecosystem: Environmental > Aquatic > Deep subsurface > Groundwater > Cave microbial mat | place...
GGTTCGTTCTCATGTTTGATCTTGTTCGTCACGCCTAAATGTTCATTGAGCTTTTGTTCGTCAGCTAACAGCCAAGCGTCAATGGCTTGCACGGCGAACATGATATGAACGCACTGGATTTCGTTTCGTTTTATCGAGAGCTTTTTGATCTTGTCGATGAGTTGACGACGCATCCCTGCAATTTTTTCGTCATCGTTTGTATCTGCGTCTCGTAAAGCGAGGATGAAAAGCTTGGTGTCGCCGTTGCGATGCCTCTACTCCTCGAATTTGCTCAACACGAAAAAAGGCAGTTCTCGCATGAAAGCGGTTTTGCCGTTAAAACCCACTGCCTCGATTTCAACCCGCTCTTTTTGCAAAGCCGCAAAGTTATTTTTCAACAAACCGGATATTGCGTCGCCATCGGTGCTGTATTTTTCTAGAAAACGATCGGATGACTTGGTTCGCTTCCGGCTTTCCGAACACAGAATGATTTTGGGCTTTACCATCGCGACTCCAATTCGCCCATCAGCCAGAGTTTGCGCGTGCCGAAATGTTTCAGCCACAGTTCCAAAGCGCCCTTCGTTGAAAAGCGTCGCATTTCACTCGCGCCTTTGTGCTGTCTCAGAATCACGATTTCATCGGGAGTGAACATCGACAAGAAGTCGGGGTTATGAGTGCTGGCGATGATTTGCGTCTTTTGTGAGGCTTCGTCAATAATGTCCGCCAGAATCGCTTGCATCTTGGGATGAAGATTGGCGTCGATTTCATCGATGCCGATGAATGCCGGAGGTTTGGGATTCCTCAAGATGGCGACGAGGCAGAGGAACTTCAGCGTCCCATCCGAAAGCTGGGAAGTATGTACGCTTCTCCCGCTCTTGTCCTCTATTCGAATGACAAGCTCCCCCTGATTGTTGCTGGGAAAAGATATTCTGACAAAGTCGGGATAGAGAGTTCGCAATGACGATTCGAGTTGCCTGCGAAAGTCGGGGTAGTTTTCCGAAAGCTGGTGCAGCACGCCAACCAAATTCCCGCCGTCTTCATCCAAAATCGTTTCGCCTTTCGACACTTTTGGCGTTCGAACCGGAGACCAGATTTCGGTGTGGATGCGGTCGTAGATTTTGATTTGAGATAATTTTCTCGCGAAAACTAAAGCTTGCGGATCAATATCGTTTTCCATTAAAAGCGCTTTGAGAGCCGTTATTTGAAGCAATGGGTACGATGGTAACTGTTTGCCCTCGTTGTTTTGCATGAAAGCGGATCCGTTCTGCAAACTGAAAAAAGTCATTTCGGGACGAGCAATGTCAGTAAGGCTCTCATCTCGGATTTGGCAACAGCGCCCATGCTGGTCGGGAGCGATATCTAAAAAATACTGAAACGACGCGCTTTGGCAAAGGAGTTTGAATTGCCCGGCCTGATTAAAAGAAATGCTATCAATCCCACCACGCCGTTCGATGGCAGCGCGCCACCCTTCGAAACTCCGGCCCTCGTGACCGTTAGTTTTCTCAATCGTCAACGTATCCCGCAAAAACGCGAACGCATCCAAAAAATTGCTCTTGCCGGAATTGTTCGCGCCGATCAAAATGTTCACGGGCTTCATTTCGAAGTCGGGCAGGCTTTTGATGCTCTTGTAGTTTTCTATGCTAATTTTCTCAAACATGATCGCTCCGTGCGCTTCGCGGGAAGCCTTAGAAAAACTTCGAAGTAACTTACTCCAAACTTGACCGGCAAAGAAAAGAAAATCGCGGGTAATTTGAAAGGAATTTGTGTATTTTGATCCTGTTTGCTTGATGTTGGTTGCTGGTGTTTTTGTTTTTACAGTCTCACTGAGGACTCAACACTGGTCACTGCTCATCCATTCCCTCCAAGGAGCCGCATGCCCACTCTCTATCTTATCGACGCCAGCCCGTACATCTTTCGGGCGTTCTTCTCTATTCCCACTTCGATGCGCACGCCTTCGGGCGCCGCGGCGAATGCCGTTTATGGCTTCACCGCGTTCTTGCTCGATCTCATTAAACAAAAAGAGCCGACGCACATTGCCGTGGCGTTCGACGGCAGTCTCACCACGTCCTTTCGCAATGAAATTTATCCGGCCTATAAAGCGCAGCGCGAATTGCCCGATCCCGAATTGGAAGCGCAACTCGACTCGTGTTTTGCGGTGACCGAAGCGCTCGGCATGAAAGCGTTCATCGACGACCGCTACGAAGCCGATGATATTATCGGCACGCTCATCGCGAAGCTTGCGAAGAAGGATTGCGATTTCGTGGTCGTTTCCGGCGATAAAGACTTGGCGCAGTTCGTCAACAAACGCACGCTGCTGTGGGACTATGCGAAAGACCGCCGTTTTGATACGAAAGCCGTGCGCGAACACTTCGGCGTGCGGCCCGAACAGATCGTCGCCCTGCTCGCGTTGCAAGGCGATGCCGTGGACAACATTCCGGGGGTAAAAGGCATCGGCTCGAAAACCGCCGTGGCGTTGTTGGAAAAATTTGCCAACCTCGAAGTGCTTTACGAGAAGCTGGCGCAAGTCGAGAAGATGGATTTGCGCGGCGCTGCGGCGATTCGCACCAAGCTGGAAGAAGGCCGCGAGTCGGCGTTTCTTTCCAAACAACTGGCAACCATTGCAGTGGACGCGCCTTGCAAAGCGAGCTTGAAAGATCTGCACTATCGCGGCGCGGATCGCGCGAGAGTCATGGCCCTCTTTGATGAACTGGGATTCGGGCGCATACGCGAAAGAATCACGCAATGGCAACGCTGAAGCGCGATTGACAACGGCAGCACACGGATCAAAAACACACGCCGCAATTTTTTTTGTGTGTGATTGATCCGAACGTATTCTCAGAAAACTTTCAGTTTTTTTTCTGAGTTTGATTCTCTCATCCGCTTACTTTTTCCGCAGCCCCCATTGCAACACGGCCAGCGCAAGCACATTCAAACTCACCCCCAGGAAGAGATTCCACGCCAGTCCGTGTTCAAACAATAACCCTCCTAAGATTGCTCCGACCATCCTTCCGAGGAGCAGCATCGTGGTATTGATACTCATGGTTTGCGCGCGCGCCGTGGGCACGAGCTCGGACATGAGCGGCAGCGTCGCGACCAACGTGAACTCAAACGTCAAAAAGAGCAGAACCAGGCCGAGCAACGCGCCGTTGAGGTTGAGTGCAATCACGTGCAACAATGCAAACGCGAGCGCGCTGCACACTAAACCATAGGCTACTGCGCGCCGTTTGCCGAGGCGATCCGCTAAAACCATCACACCGCCTTCGCCCGCCAATTCCGCGGCGCCGATGATGAAACTCGCGAAGCCCAACGCGGTGAGGCTCATGCCAAATTTGGTTTCCAGCCAAGCGCCGAGAATGACCAGGATATTTTCGTTGGCGACGCTGACGAGGAAGCCAATCACGAGCCCGCTCAATACGCGCGTGTCGGTGAGCACGGCGCGCCAGCGCTGCGGAGATTGGTGCGCCCTCGGCTCGTGCCGGGATTGGCGCGCATGATTTTGCAGAACACGGGACAAGACAAACGTTGCGACGAGGCCCAAGCTTGCCATCAGCCAAAAAGGATATAGCCATGCGTGAGCGCCGTTGCGCGCCATGAGCCCTCCCACCGCGGGCATACCGAGCAGAAAGGATAGAGACCAAGAAGTTTCATATAGCGCAACCACGAGGCCGCGGCGCGAATAGTCCGTGCGCTCGCTCCAATAGGAATAGGCGGAGAGATCATAAATATTTTTCGCCGTGCTGGCCGCAAACAACAAGAGGACAAAACTTGGAAAGCCCGGCAGCAAAATGACAAGCAGCACGGCCGCAAGAAAGAGCGCCATCGCGAAGAGCATCACGTTGCGTGGTCCAAAGCGTTCGGGCAAGCCCGCAAACAACGGCGCGCTGGTGGAAAGCCCAAAGCGCGCGGAGGTCACAAATACCAAAGTTTCCTGCGAAACTTTCAGCGCGCGGCTGAACTCCGGCATGAAGGGATAGATCATGCGAATGGCGATATTGAGGAGCACGCGCGCGAGCGTGGCGGCGGCGAGTTGCGCGCGCCAGTTGGAAGGAAGCGCGGAGGGCGATTGTTGTTCCGAGGTCACAGCGGCGGCCTTTGAGATTCGTTGAGGGATTTTTTAAGCGCGAGCTTGCGCCTCGCGTTGCGCCGCTTTAAGAGCCGTCTGAAAACTTCTCCCGCATGAGTTTTGCCTTTCGCGTAAAGATCGCGGCTTTTCCCGCCAAGATCAAATCTTTTCCCGTTGGGAATAATTTTGGAGCTTGACTTTTCTGGGAATTATCTTATCATGCTTCTCGTTTGAACGCCGTGCGCCGCGGAGCGCGAACCTGCGGCGCTGTTGCAATGGCAGTTCAATTTCTTTTTCAAAGGGTAGGTCGGGGGGATGAGGCGCGAGCACACTTCATCTTTGGGATTCTTCCTTCTTCTCTCCACCCTGCCAATCTTCGGGATCTTCACAAAAGAAATTGGCAATTGTTAATTGACAATTGCCAATTGACAATTATAATCTTCGCGAACGTGATAAGTTTAATACTATAATTCCCTTTCCCATTTCACTCACACTCAAGGAGGATGCTTATGCGAACGTTCGCATGCATATTGTCGCTGGGCCTATTGGGATGGTGCGCGACGGAGCCGGCCTTCGCGCAAGATGATCACGTGCTCATCTCCGAGTTCGTGGTCACGCCGACGGCGGGCGAGTTCATCGAAATTTTTAATCCGACCTCGCAGCCGATCGAGCTCGCGCGCTATTATCTCACCGACGACGTGACTTCCAACAACAATGACTATGTGAAAATCGTAAACGGCGTCTCCGCGCTGGCCGTGGGCACGGCTGATTTCATGGTGAAATTTCCCGAGGGTGCGATCATCGGACCTGGCGAGGCGCAAACGATCGCGTTTAGCGACACGGCGTTCCAACGCATTTACGGCCTCTCCGCGAATTATGAAATCAATAACAGCAACGCCAACGTGCCCGATATGGCGCCGATCCTCGTGCGCGCCAACGCCGGGCTGACCAATGCCGGCGAAGTGATCGTGCTCTTTAAATGGGACGGCGCAAGCGATCTCGTGCAAGACGTTGATTACGTCGTGTGGGGAAATAAAACCACGGCTGCGGATAAATCCGGCTTGGCGATTGACGGCCCGGATGCGGATAGCAACGCGAGCACTTATCAAAACGACACGCCGGTTGCGAATCAAACCGTGGTCAATGCCGACAACGACGGCGACACCGAGCCGCACGATGTGAATGACAGCGCGCAACGCGCGATGCTCGAAGTGGGCGAGACTTTAACCGGCGGCAACGGCCTCACCGGCCATGATGAGACCAGCGAAAATCTCAGTTTTGCCGGCGGCAGTTGGGCGAGCAGCGATGCGCCCACGCCGGGCACAGTGCCGGACGTGTTGATCAAAAAGCCGGCGCACTTCATGGCCACGTTGAACAACAAACAAGTTTTATCCAACCCGCCGGCGTCCGGCATCGGCGGCGGCTTTTTTATTTTAAATGAAGAACAAGATGAGCTGAAATTTTATCTCAGTCTCAACGGTTTGAGCGGGCCGATTGTGTCCGCGCATTTTCACAACGCCGTTGCCGGCGACACCGGCCCCATCGTGCGCACGATCACCAACGATTTTCAAGGAACAGTGGCGAGCGGCGAATGGAAGCGCACGGATGCGGAGCCGCTCACGCCCGAGCTTGTGGCGCTGCTGCTCGCGGGCAATTTGCACGTTGATATTCACACCGCGCTTTATCCCGAGGGCGAAGTGCGCGGACAAATTTTATTAGGCAGCGAGAAAAATTTTGTGGCGAATCTCACGGGCGCGCAAGAAGTCCCGCCGGTGATCACAACCGCGGCGGGCGCGGGCAAGTGCACGCTCAATGCCACAGGCTCGGCGTTGGCGTATGATATTACGGTGAGTGGTTTGAGCGGCACGATTGCCGGCGCGCACTTTCACAATGCTGCCGCGGGCGTGAACGGCGTGGTCGTGCGCGACATTACCGCGAGCTTTGTTGGCAACACGGCAACGGGCGCATGGGCCGACACGAATGCGCAAGCGCTCACACCCGGCCGCGTCGCGGAATTACTCGCGGGAAAAATTTATGTGAATGTGCATACCGCAGACAATGCTGGCGGCGAGATTCGCGGGCAAGTACGCGAGGGCGCGGAACTGGTCTTGCTCGCGGTGCTGGACGGCAAGCAAGAGAATCCGGCAGTGAATACCAATGCCGCGGGGCGGCGGTCTTTTCGTGCTCAATGCCGAGCAAACGCAATTGTCATATCTCATCACAGTGCGCAATCTGAGCGGGCCGATTGCAGCAGCGCATTTTCATAATGCCGCAGCAGGCGTGAACGGCCCTCCCGTGCGCGACATAATTTTCACGGACAGCACAGCGAGCGGAACTTGGGCGAGCACGGATGCGACGCAGCCTTTGACGCACTCGTTGTTGGCAGGATTGTTGGCGGGAAATATTTATGTGAATGCACACACGGCTTTGCATCCCGCAGGTGAAATTCGCGGGCAAGTTACGAGTGGTGTGGCGATCAAATTGGCGGCGCAATTGGAAGGCAGTCAAGAAGTCCCGCCCACAAATTCGAATGCCGCGGGCTTTGGTTTATTCACGCTCAATGCTACGGCGGATTCGTTGCGTTACCAGGTGGGCGTGATGAATTTGAGCGGGCCGATAACGGGCGCGCACTTTCACAATGCCGCGCCGGGTGTGAATGGCGGCGTGGTGCGCGACATTCAAAACGATTTCAGCGGCGATTTTGCCAACGGCGTGTGGACGAACACCGAGGCGCAAGCTCTCACGCCCGAGTTGGCGGTTGAATTGTTGGCGGGCAAAATTTACGTGAACCTTCACACCGCGGCGAACCCCGGCGGCGAAGTGCGCGGCCAAGTTTTGCCTCATGCGAAGATCATCACACCCATTGGCCTCGCGCGACAATTGCCCGACGACACGCGCAACGTTTCAATCGAAGGCGTGATCACCACGATTGATTTCAATTTGTCGGGCGCGACCAGCTCCGAGTTTTATCTGCAAGACGCCACGGGCGGCATGCGCATGTTTGTGGGCAATGGTAAAGCCGCGCTCGCGCAAGGCCAACGCGTGCGCGTGAAAGAGAGCACGATTGCCTCGAACGCCGGCCGCAAGAATATCGAGACCGCGCCCGACTCATTGGTGGTGCTCGATGCGCCCGGCTTGCCTGCGCCGCAAGTGGTCACGGTTGATTTTTATTTGAACAACCGCGCCGCAATCGAAGGCGAGTTCATTCGCATCAACAACGCGAATTTCACCGATACGTTTCCGGCAGCGAACAGCAACAAGACGATCACGATCAACGACGGCACCGGCGAGCTCGCGCTGTTCATCGATCGCGACACGGACATTGACGGCTCTCCGGAGCCGCGGCGGCCGGTGAATATTATCGGCGTTGCAACTTCGTTCAACAACGCGCCGCAAATTCAACCCTCCTGGCGTTCGGATTTTTGCGCGCCCATCACCTTCTTTGCGCAACTCACTGGCAGCCAAGAGCATCCGCCGGTCGCCACCACGGCCGCGGGCGTCGGCATGTTTGTGTTGAATGAAGAACAAACGGAACTGAGTTACAATGTGAGCACCACGGGCCTTAGCGGCCCGAGCACTGCGGCGCATTTTCATAATGCCGCCGCGGGTGTGAATGGCCCCATCGTGCGCGCGATCACTTTCACCGGCGAAACCGCGAGCGGCGTTTGGTCCAGCACGGACACCGTGCAGGCGCTGACGCCCGTATTGCTCGTGGAATTGCTTGCGGGCAAGCTCTATGTGAATGTGCACACCGCAGCGAATCCCAACGGCGAAATTCGCGGGCAAGTGTTGCCCAATGCGCCGGCGATCATGCCCATTGCGGTTGCGCGCCAAACCGCCGACGGCAATGTCGTGACCGTTGAGGGCATTGTGATCCGCGCGCTCGGGCGCTTCGCGCGTTTGCAAGACGAGACCGCGGGCCTCACGGTCTTCGAAAACGCCGGCGCATTTCGCGCGGCGATCGACAGCGGGCGCGTGCGTCAAGGCGACCGTTTGCGGCTCACGGGCACGCTCGCCGAATTTAATTCGTTGAAAGAGATTGCGCCCATCGATAGTTTTGAAGTGCTCGCGCGTGACAATCCATTGCCCGCGGCGCAGCTTGTCACGCTCGCTGAAATTGCGCGCAACGGCGAGGCCTATGAAAGTGAGCTGATTCGCGTCGAAGGCTTGCGCATCAACGCCGGCGCAGATTCCGTTTTTGTTGCCGGCCGCACGTATGCGATCACGGATGCCAGCGATCAATCCGGCGCAGTGGTGTTGCGCACGCCCGCGGCGAACGATACGCGAATTGCCGGCGTGGCGATCCCCAAAGGCACGGCCGCATTTGAAGGCGTATTGGGGCAATTCAGCTCGACAAATCCGGCCGCGGGCTATCAACTCAGCCCGGTGCTCGCCACGGATGTTTCTCCGCTCACAAGTGTTGACGAACAGAGCTCGGAATTGCCGGAGCAGTTCGCGCTGCTGCAAAACTATCCGAACCCTTTCAATCCCACAACCGTCATTCGCTATGCGTTGCCGCGGCACGCGCGCGTGAAGCTGGTCATCTACAACTTGCTCGGCAAGAAAGTGCGCACGCTAGTTGATGCGAATGAAACGCCCGGCTTTAAGCAGATCACTTGGAACGGCGCGAATGACGCAAGCGCGCGCGTGGCGAGCGGCATTTATATTTATCGTCTCGAAACCGCAGACTTTCGCGCCACGCGCAAGCTGGCGTTGATGAAATGAGCTTGAACGCTTTTCTCTTTTGTACGTTCAAGTGATGGCAATCGCTATTATTGGCCGGACGCTGCACGTGACCGGTCAATTCTATTTCCAAAAGGAGAACACGAAATGCCATCGAGAAAGTTTTTGCTTTCCATTGCCGCCGGCTTTTTTCTGTGCGTCGAAACTTGTTTCAGCCAAGCACCAACACCGTCCTGGAAGCAAACCAACGGCCCGCCCGGCGGTTTTGTGAATGCGCTCGCTGTGAACGCGCATGGGCATCTCTTTGCCGGAACTTGGTCCGGCATTTTTCGCACGACGGACAATGACGAGCATTGGACGTGGTTGAATACGCGCTATAATATCCACGGCGTCACTGCGCTGGCCGTCAATTCCCAAGGCCATATTTTTGCCGGAGCGGACCTCGGGCTTTTTCGTTCCGTCAATAATGGCGACACGTGGGCGTTCCTCAATGGCAGCTTGCAAGGTGCGAGCTTTATCGGCATTGCTCCCAATGATCACATTTTTGTCGGCAACTATCGCTCAATTGACAATGGCAACACGTGGATGAAAACAAACTTGCCCGCGGCTTACTTTTTTGCCATGGCGATCAATGCGAGCGGGCACTTGTTCGTAGGGACGGAACGAGGAGTCTATCGTTCCGTTGATGAAGGCCAGTCGTGGCGCTTTTTTGCTCTGAGCTTGATCAACGTGTATGTCATTTCATTGGCAGTTGACGGGAGCGGGAACCTCCTGGCCGGAACCACGAACGGCGTTTACCTTTCAACGGACAACGGAGAAACCTGGCAACAAACGCCTTTGAGCAATACGCGCGTTATCACACTCGGAGTCAACGAACAAGATTATTACTTCGCCGCCACGGAGGATTTTTCGGATCTGAGCGTGGCCACTCATCTCTTCCGCTCAACCGATCGCGGCGATTCATGGGTACGATGCGACACGCTTCTTCCCAAACAAGCAATCTCGGCTTTTGCTCCTGGCTCGAACGGAGAAATTTTCGCCGGTATGAAAGGCGGCGGCGTTTTTCGCTCTTTGGATAACGGCGAAAGCTGGGCAACGGCGCATTTGAACAATTCCGAGGTTTACTCTCTTGCCCTCGACTCGCAAGGGCAGATCTTTGCCGGAACGCGAGAAGGAAATGGCGGTCTTTTTCGTTCGTACGACAACGGCGAGAGCTGGGAAGGCTTTGGGTTGAGCGATTACAATATTCGAAGCCTCGCAATAAATGCCCACGGACACTTTTTCGTCGCCGTGCATAGTTTTGAATCAGGCAAGCAGGAACAGCTTGGAGTTTATCGCTCAACCGATCACGGCGAGACCTGGACTCTCACCGATCTCAAGAACATATGGATTGGCGCGCTTGCCATCGATTCGGAAGATCGCATTTTTGCCGCGTTAGAGGGCGACCTTCTCATTTACCGTTCGACGGACAATGGTGCGACTTGGACGGAGTTGAGGTCGGGGTTGCAAACCGCGATTAACATTCGCACTCTGGCAGTGAATGCGGACGATCATATTCTTGTGGGCACAGCGTTCAGCATTTTTCGGTCAACGAACCACGGCAATGCCTGGGTTGAACTCAACACCGGCTTGGCTCAACCGGACATCCGCGCTATCGCCTTCAACTCTCAAGGCCACATTTTCTTTGCGACATACGGTCGAGGTGTTTATCGTTCGACGGATAACGGCGTTCATTGGGAACGCCGCAGCGACGGCTTGAGCAACGGCCATGTGCTCGCGCTTGCGGTCAACTCGCGTGGTGATATCTTTGCCGGCACGGATGGCTCATTGGGTCCGCCGGGAGCGGCAAAAGTATTTCGTTCAACAGACAACGGTGAGAGCTGGGCGTCGATCAGCGACGGCTCCGGGCAGGAGCAAATTACTTCTCTGGTCATTGATTCGCGCGGATACTTGTTTGGCGGCACTATTCACGGCGGAGTCTTTCGCAGCGCGTTGCCAACGACCTCCGTCCGAGATGAAAAAGAAGATTGGGCAGACTCGTTTTCTTTGCTGCAAAACTATCCCAATCCTTTCAACCCCACGACCCTCATTCGCTACGCTTTGCCGCGGCACGCGCGCGTGAAGCTGGTCATCTACAACTTGCTCGGCAGGAAAATCCGCACACTGGTTGATGCGAATGAAACGCCGGGTTACAAGCAGATCACGTGGAACGGCGCGAATGACGCGGGCGAGCGCGCGGCGAGCGGCATTTATATTTATCGCCTCGAAACCGCGGACTTTCGCGCCACGCGCAAGCTGACGTTGATGAAATAGGCTTTTGTAGTTGCGCCTTATGAGTTTTAATCATCAAAACCGGACCCGGGCGCGCCCCCTTGCAAGTGTCATTCAGCAAGAGCCTTTTTAAGTACTGGAGTTGATGCCCCGCGCCGAAAAGGTTTCCCGCTGAATGACATGCGCAAGGAGATGTGGCTATCGAACTTGCAGATCAAAATTCTTTAGTGCTCGGCTCAAGATTTTCGTTGAATTTATTTCGAATCATTTTAGCTTGCGTCCGGTCTCGCCGGGGTTGCGACTTCACAACGTCACAACGGTCTAGCAGATGCGCTAAACCTTTCGATATTAAGCAGTCCTCAAATGTAAACTCGCGAAACGTCATTCAACTGCTCGAGAGGATTCTGCTCTATGTTCCATAACCTGCGCCATGCCCCGCTCTGCTTCGCCCTCATCTTGCCGCTCGGCCTTTTCTTTTTCACCCACAAATTGTCCGCCCAAACTGAAGTTCATCTTCCCGCGCTCAAAGACAACACGCTGCACCAATCCACGACCGGCGCTTTTAGCAACGGCATGGGCGCCTATTTTTTTGTGGGAAGAAACAATCACGGCGAAGTGCGGCGCGCGCTCATTTCGTTCGACATTGCCGGCAATTACCCTGTGATCTGGTATGGCATTGATGACGCCGGCGCGTCCGTGGCAAGCGGCGTTTATTTTTATCGCTTCGAAGCGACGGACTTTGTGGCGACACGCAAGCTGACGCTCATGAGATGAGATTGATGGAATACAAACTACGCCAGCTTTTTCTTGCCTAGTCGGGTTTGGAAGTGATATATTGGCCGCGTCGAATTTAATTCCGCTTTGCCGAACCGACTTCATTGCCAACGGACCTTAATTATGACTCCTCGTGAAATTTATGACGCGACCGATTTCGAAAGTATTCGAGGCTTTCTTAAAAGTCCCGATCTCGAAGGCCAATGCTTTGAACGCAAAGAACATCGCCAACCGGAAGCCTTGGCGCAAACCATCAGCGCGTTTGCCAATGCCAACCCTGACGGTGGGTTGCTCATCATCGGAATCACCGACCGCGACCGCAAAATCGTAGGGGTCAATCGCCCGGCCGGGACCACGGCAACTCCGGTGAATAAAATGCTGCGTTATGCGGACTACTTGATCGAAGCTCCCGCCGAATATCGGCTCGTACCGATCACCGATGATGAGGGTCAGCCGAACCAACTCCTGCTGATTTACGCAAAATTTTCCGCGCGGCGCATCGTCGAATTGACCGATCGCGCGGCCTACGTGCGTCGCGGCGATCAAACCCACAAGCTTCGTGATGAGGAAAAAAACGAATTGCGTTACACGAAAGGACAGAAGGAGTTTGAAGAGGAATGGGCGGCGCCGTATGAGGACGTGCCGTTGTCGGAGGAAGCGCTGCAGCCATGGACGCAAGCGATCATACTCCGCAATCACCTCGAGCTTTCTCACAAAGCGCTCGATCTTTTGCTCAACAAGCATCTTGTGGTGGAAGCCGAGGGCGAGCGCCACCTGACTTATGCCGGGGTTTTGCTCTTTGCGAAAGATCCCAAAAAGTATTTGCCCGGCGCGTATGCGCGCTTTCTGCGTTACGATGGTTGCGTCGAAGAATATGGTGCGCGTCAGAACTTGATCAAAGACGAAACCTTCGTCGGGCCGCTGCCGTTGTTGTTGCAACGGCTGCGCGAGTTTATGCGCACGCAAGCCCGCGAGTTCAGCTATCTCGGGCCCGAGGCCAAGTTTGTGGACGAGCCGGAATATCCGGAGTTCGTGTGGGACGAAGCCATAATCAATGCGCTCGTACACCGCTCCTATAGCTTTCAAAACGTGCCGACCTTCGTCAAGATGTTCGACGACCACCTCGAAATCATCAGCCCCGGAGACTATCCTTTGGGCGTGCGGCCCGGATATTTCATTCACAATCCGCGCAATCCGAATTTGATGGAAGCAATGCGCTATTTACAGCACGTGAAGATGGCGCAGGAAGGCACGCGCCGCATGTTTCAGCTCATGCGCGAAGCCGGCTTGCCCGAGCCGGAATACTCGCCGCCCGGGCAACCCACGGTGAAAGTCGTGCTGCGGAATGATATCGCGCGAAGAAGGAAACGCTGATCCATACGAAATCAAGGAGCTTCATGAAAGCAGTATATCTCAACCAACACGGCGATGAATCCGTTTTGCAATATGGCGAATTGCCCGATCCGAAAGTTTCAGCCGGAAAAGTTTTGGTCGCAATCAAAGCCTGCGCGCTCAATCATCTCGATCTGTGGGTGCGGCGCGGCATTCCCGGCTTGCGCTTGCCCATGCCTCACATTTTGGGATCGGATATTTCCGGCGTGGTGGCGGAAGTGGGCGAGGGCGTCGTGCACGTTAAAGCCGGCGAGGAAGTTTTTATCTCGCCCGGCACTTCGTGCGGCGTGTGCGAGCGCTGTCTCACCGGCGACGAAAACAATTGCCGCTACTATGGCGTGATTGGCGAAAACTCAACCGGCGGCTATGCGCAATTCATTGCCGTGCCCGGCGTGAATGTCGTGCCCAAGCCCTGGAATTTGAGCTTTATCCAAGCCGCGGCGTTTCCGCTTACGTTTCTCACGAGCTGGCAAATGCTCGTCACCAAATGCCGCGTGCGCCCGGGCGAGTTCGTGCTCGTGCTCGCCGCGGGCAGCGGCGTGGGCGTGGCCGCGGTGCAGATTGCGAAATTGCACGGCGCCATTGTGATTGCCGCCGCGGGCAGCGATGAAAAATTAGAGAAGGTCAAAGCGCTCGGCGCGGATTTTTTTATCAACTATGAAAAGCAGAGTTTTCGCGAAGAAGTGCTGAAAATTACGAGCACACGCGGTGCGGATATTATTTTCGAGCACGTGGGCGAAAAGACCTGGCCGGAGTCGATCAAGACTCTGGCGCGCAGCGGGAGGTTAGTGACGTGCGGCGCAACCACGGGTTATAATGCCGTGACGGACTTGCGTTATCTCTTCTCCAAGAATCTGCAAATCTTCGGCAGCATCATGGGTTCGAAAGGCGAGTTGCTGCGCATCGCGGAGTTCTTTCGCGCGGGGATATTTCAGCCGGTGATCGATCGCGTGCTGCCGCTCGCCGAGGCGCAAGAGGCGCATCGTATTCTCGCGCGACGGGAGCAGTTTGGGAAGGTGGTGCTGGAGATTTGATTCATATCGTTTCGTGGTTGAGTATTCTAACCGCCCTCTACGATGTCATTCTGTAAGAACCTTCCCTCGCACTGGGACCGAAGTTTTATTTTTAGCGACGTGCCAAGTGCCGGGGAAGGTCCTTACAGGATGACAATTATGGATACTGTTCTCCCCACCCTAGCGAGCCTGACTCATTCCTTCGGATTGACGTGTTTGTAAACCACCTCCGTCTGAAAAATCTCTTCGAACAATCCCGCCTTCTGTTGCGCGCCCCAAATTTCAATGCCAAGGTCTTGCTTGGCAACCAGGTGCAAGATCGTTTTTTTATCGAACCGATCGCAGTTGATCACCTCGATGCGCTGGCTGTGGCTGCGATCCAAACCGTCGGCGAGGCGCAGCAGCGCCGATAACCTGCGCACCAGTTTTTGATCGGCGCGGCTGAGTTGCGCGAATTCTTCATGGCGCGGACTCGGCTCCGCGCGGCGATGATAACGCGCGAGATTGGCAATGATCGCCAGCTCCCGCGGCGAAAAGCCGACGAGGTTCGCGTGAATGATGAGATGATAGCTGTGTTTGTGATGCCGCGTATAGTTGATGAAATAGCCGATGTCGTGCAGCAACCCGCCGGCCTCCAAAAGATCGCGCTCATAGCCGGCATGGCCTTCGCTGGTTTTGAGAATTTGATCATAAAGACTCAACGCCAAACGCGTCACGTGTTGCGCGTGCGGCGCTTCATAGCGGCACGATTCCGCGAACGCCATCACGCTTTCTTTGCGATTGCCGGCCGCGGTTTTCCGCAGCAGCAATTTGCTGCGCGCGCCGGCGCTGCCCGCGAGCATTTCCAAAATCAACCCTTCGCGAATGCCGCGTCCGCTGATCTTGAGCGTGTTGATTTCGAAAACTTTCATGATTTGATTGACGACGGTCACGCCCGCAACGATAATGTCGGCGCGCTCGGGATTGAGGCCGGGCAGCTTGCGGCGCTCTTTCAAGGTTTTGTAGCGCAAGAGATCGAGCACGTGCTTCACCTGCGCGCGTTGCATTTCGTAACCGTGAACGCCGGCGTATTTCTCCGAGCGCATGGCTTTGTGCAACTCGGCGATCGTGGTCAACGTGCCGCCGGAGCCGATCAAACGTTGCGCGCCGGTCTCACCGGCTTCGCGCAAAGCGAGCAAACGCCGTTTGACGTATTTGCGCAACGCGCGATAGTCCGAGTTTGTGATGGGATCGAGGCGCACGAATTTCTCCGTCAAACGCACGGCGCCGAGATCGAGACAGTGAATGTTTTCCACGTGCGGCCCGTGCGCGGAAATGATCGCGGCACTGCCGCCCCCGATATCCAACCCCAAAAAACGTTGCGTGCCGAGATCGAAATGGCGCAAGAAACTGAGAAAGGCCAGGCGCGCTTCCTCTTCCGCGGAAATCACTCGCACCTTCAACCCGACTTCTTCTTCCACACGCTGGAGAAAGGCGGCTTGATTCTTGGCTTCGCGCACGGCGCTGGTCGCAATCGTTTCGATCTTCTGCGCGCCAAAGCCGCGCGCAATATCGGTCATCCGTTGCAATGCGAGAATCGTGCGCTGCACGGCCGCGGCAGCAAGGGTGCGGCGCCGGCCCATGCCTTCGCCGAGGCGGGTGGATTCTTTTTCATCGTCGAGCACGCGAATGTTGTGCTGCTCGTCTGCTTCAACAATGATGGAGCGCACGGAGTTCGTGCCAATGTCAATGGCCGCGAGACGTTTGGGATCCATGTTCGAAGGGAAAGATTTTCTTTATGAAAAAACAAAGCCACGGCCTAGCCGTGGCTGAACGGTTGCGATTCGAACTCTAGTGCGTGGCGGAAGAATTGGCTCATCCGGGTGCGCCGGCGGAATCATGCGCGGCTAATCTTTTTGCGCTTCCAAAACTTCTTTGGGCAAAAAGAAAATGGTGAGCATGCCGGGAATTGTGAACAAACAAACGGCGATGAAGAAGTGATAATAGCCGAGCGCATCTTGCAAATAGCCGCTGAGCAATCCGGGCAACATCATGCCCATGGCCATGAAGCCCGTGGAAATCGCGAAGTGCGAGGTTTTGTATTCGCCGCGCGCGGTGTACATCATAAAAACCATGAACGCGCTAAAGCCGAGACCGTAACCAAACTGCTCAAGGCTCACCATGAGATAGACCATTTGCAGCGACGGCGCAATGGCGGAGAGATAGACGTAATTCAAATCCGGGACGTTGATCGCGAGCGCCATGGGCCACATGCACTTGCGCAAGCCGAACTTCGAGATCAACCACCCTCCTAAAATCCCGCCGACAACTAAGCACAACACACCGACGGTGCCGTAAACCCATCCAATTGTTTCCGTGGTCAGATTCAAGCCGCCGACGTTATGCGCATCGCGAAGGAACGGCGCAGCCATTTTAATGAGCATGGCTTCTCCCAAACGATACAACACGATATAAGCTAAAATTGGGAGAATGCCCTTTTGTTGAAAATAACTTTTGAAGACGAGCAGGAAGGGAATGCTCTTGCCGCGCGATTCGGTTGTGGCTTTGTGATCGGCACGTGGTCTGGGCAAGGCGAAATTGTGATATAAAAAGATGCCCGCCATGAGTATGCCCGAGCCGATCAAAACCAAAGTCCAACTGAGCGCAATGTTCGCGGTCCGTGTTTCGAGTCGGCCGGCAATGACCACGAGCACGCCGGTGCCGAAGATCATGGCGAGGCGATAGGCCGTGGCGCGAATGCCCACAAAGAAGGCCTGCTTCTCCGGCGGCAAGGCGAGCAGATAAAAACCATCGACGGCGATATCATGCGTAGCAGAAGTGAAGGCCACGAGGATAAACAGGGCCAAAGATAAATTGAAAAACGCTGGCAGGTGCAGTATCCCTCCCACCAACGCGAGCACGAGCGCCATCGATATCTGCGTCCACAAAATCCAATGGCGTTTGGTGCCGAGCAGATCGACCGTTGGCCCCCATAACGGTTTGAGCACCCAGGGCAAGTACAACAAGCTGGTCAACCCGATGAGCGTATTGGGCACGCCGAGGTTTTTGTACATCACGGTGGAAACAGTGTTGACGATGACGTAAGGCAGGCCTTCGGCAAAGTATGCGGTGGGAACATAAAACCAGGGCGAACGCGAACTAGCTTGGGAATGAGGTGAAGAAGAGGTGCTTGTGAGATTCATGCAGGCTATTTCTCGGCAAAGGAAGGAACAAGTAGAAGCATCACGACGCAATTCACAATGTTATAGACATATCTGTTGCTGGGTTAATTTGTAACGCCCTTTTTGTGATGTCATCCTGCAAGGAGCTTCCCGAGTACTTGGCTTTCTTCCCAGCGCGAGGGAAGATTCTTTCAGAATGAACTTGAGGAGAGTTACAAACCAACCCGCGGCGAGTATAGACTTCAGCCTGCTCTGCGAATTTGAACAACGAAGAGGAGAGAGATCTTCTCCCTCACAGAATGAGGGAGAGACGAGCAACGCATTAAAGCTTCGTAGAAACCTCAGCCCAGCCGAGATTGGAACATTTCTCGAGCGGGCGTTAATTCACGCGCTCGAGATACTTGCCGGTGCGCGTGTCGATGCGGATGCGGTCGCCTTCTTTGATGAAGAGCGGCACTTGCACGGAAGCGCCGGTTTCGAGCTTCGCGCCTTTGGTGATGCTCGTAGCCGTGTCGCCTTTCACGGCCGGCTCGGCTTCGACAATTTTAAATTCGACAAACGTCGGCAATTCCGCGGAGATGGCTTTGTTTTCATAGAACAGGATTTTGCAAAGATTGCCTTCTTTCAAGAAGCGCGTTTGATCGCCCAAAAGCTCCGAAGAGATGAAAGTCTGCTCGTAATTCTCGGTGTCCATGAAATAAAGATTGTCGTCGGCCTCATAGAGGTATTGCATGTCTTTCATCTCGAGCCGGACTTCTTCGATTTTATCCGTCATACGAAACGTGTGATCCACCACGCGGCCGGACTTCGCATGCTTGAGCTTGGTGCGAATCATTGCGCGCCAATTTCCGGGATTGAAATGCTGAAACTCGGCGACCACCCAAAGATCGCCGTTGTGCAAAATTGCCATGCCATTGCGAAACTCTGAAACTGCAGCCATGCCAAAAACTCCTTAAAGAAAGGCTTTTCGCTCGAGAATGATGAAAAGAAGAAGAGAGCCCCCACAACGAGGAGAGACTACATGCGCCTTCTGCCGCCACCCTGCCGGCGACGATACTGGCCGCCGCGACGATGTTGACGCCGCTCACGATTTTCACCCGAGGGCGGTTCCTCCGTGGAAGCCGGGGAAGGATAATTGCGACTGCTAGCACTCGCCGGAGAATAAGAATTGGAATTGGAGGAAACGTGCGCATTCGAGCTGGACTGAGCCGGGCGCGGGGCCGGCGGACGCGCAGGATTAGCCACCAAACTCACGCCCAAACGCCGCACGGCCAGCGGCACGAAAAAGATGACCAGCCACGCGAGCGTCTGTATCGAAACGATGCCGGCGAGGGACAATCTTGTGGGAATGAAAGCCGTAGCCAAGAGCAGCGCACTGGTGATCCACAAAGAATGATGTACCAGACGCCATTGATGTTTGGACTGATAAACTTGTCCCATGCGAATGAGCACGGCCAAGATCGCGCCGGAGATCGCAAAACTCGCGGGAAAAAGTGCGTGCACGAACTTGCTCGGCTCGGCTTCACCGCCGGACAGCACAATGCCGAGCCAGAGCGGCATGAGCGTAATATTGAACGCCAACAACATGCCGAGCACATTTGAAACCGGGCCGCGAAACACACCCATCCCATACATGCTGCTCAATTGCCACCACACGAGCGTGATGAAACTGAAGAGGGCGATGTTCATCACCACCCCTTGCGCGAGCCGCGCGAAAGACCAATTCGTTACCAATCCGGTAACCAGCGCGGCCACGATCATGACTAACGCCAAGACCTCGGTAATGATGCGATACGTGAGCGAGGCCTGTGAACGACGATCCATAAATAACTCCTAAACGAACCACGAGACACAATGAATTGATTGAGGTAACGCGGAAGAACAGGGCGCATAATAAGGAAATCGCCACAGAAGTGCAAAGAAAAATTTGGCGAAGCCTGCGCTTGCGATGCGACGGGAAGCGGCAATCAGACGGTTCTGCCACGGCCCAGCCGTGGCATGCGTTCTAATAAAGCCGCGGTCAAACCGTGGCTGAACATGATCGTATATGTTCTTCAAATCTCCTCGGATTGCAAGCGCATGGCTTTCTGCGCGACCGCGCGTTTATACAAATACCCCGCGCCTCCGAGCAACACGGGCAAGAGCATGACTGCGATGAACAACCACGCCGGCGTTCCCACGAGCGCGCCGACCCAAACCAATATGATAAAACGCAGCGCGCGACCGGCCATCCCGGCCAGTGCAAAGTGTACGCGATTGTGTCGCGTCGAGATCGCATACAAACGAATCGGCTCCGAAGGCATGGGCAGAAACGAAGTGATAGCCAGCGTCGCGAACGGATATTTCATGAAGCCGTCAAACAACTTGGGCGCGAGCTTGAGCTTCTTGATGTCGAGCGCGGAGCCGCGCTTGAGAATGAATTGATAGATGTGATACTCTAAAAGGTATGAAGGAAACGTCGCGCACGTGGCCACGGCCACGACGGCGCGGGGCTCGGCGGATTGCGCCGCGAGCAGCACGAGCACGTTGATGGGCACCGGAAAGAAACAGGAAGCCAGGGCGACCAACACGAACAGCACCGGCAAGCCGTAATAACGCGCCGTGAGCACGTCCGACTGCGCGAGATAAAACAGCGTTCCCCACGCTAAGACGATGAGCATAATATTGAGCACTTGGGCGGGACGAGGCATGCCAACTTTCGGTTGAGGTGATTTGATCCGGCGCATTCTTCAAAACAACGCGCGCAAGATACGCATTCTCTGTTTGAGATGGGAAAATAAAAAGCCGGAACGCGCTTGCGAAAATTCCGGCTTGGCGGTGAGGAAGATTTTGCCTCGCGTCAAATGTGGAGAGCACACGGATCAAAAACGCACACTGCAAAGCTTCTTCCTCTGTGGGTGTTTTTGTTCCGTGTGTAGCTCCGGAAACTTTCAGAGTTTTATTCTGGCTTCGAAAGGCTAATCGCACTAGCGCAGACGGTGCCACAGCAAAAAGATCAAAGCCATGGCGCCCACAACACAGAGCAGCGCCAAAATTTTTTCCGGATGATGGGATGCGAGTCTGAGCCGTACTCTTAGCGCGGCGAATACTTTGTGCAAGCGCGCGTTGATTTGCCGCACGAGCAGGCGCATGTTTTCGCGCACGGCCCGCGCCACGGTTGGACCGATGATGGGATACAGCGCTTCCACCATCGCGCTTTTGGAATTGGCCACCTGCTTTTTGAGCGCGGGCGACAGCAACGGCGCGACGATCTCCGCCATCTCCGGACCGGACGCAATGATCTTGCGCTTCAGCAAATCGCCGAGCACGGGGTGCAACGCTTGCAAGAGCGCTTCTTTATCATTCGCGCGTTTTTCAAGCTGTGCGAGCTCCGCGGCCATGCGTTGCGAAGAGTGTTGCCATTGCCGCCGCAGCTCCTGCAACTCTTCGGACGAAAGCTGCGCGTGCGCGGCGTGGTGGCGTTGCTCCGCTTCGATCCTGCTCAAGCGCGCCAACACCTCGCCGAGCAAGAGGTTTCGCAACAGCTCAAGCTCCGGGCCGATGGATGTGAGCTTGCTCATATGAACTCCGGGATTGCCGGGTTATGACGGATCTTGCGTCGAGTCTTTGAAGACGCCGCGGGACTTGGAGCGTGTGCGCGAACGGAGCGCTTCTTTTTCGGGCGCAACCGTTTCCGGCGCAATGGGAATGGCGCGGAGTTGGTTTGCGAGCGCGGCCATGGTCTCGGCCACGGTCGAGCGCCCGCCGGATTCCGCTTCAATGCGCTGCGTGAGCTCGTCAATTTCAACCGACAGCTTGTGAAGCTTTCGGCGTAGGGCCGCGCGATATTGCGCAAAGCGCTGCGCCTGTTTTTTGTTTTGCGCCGCGGAATCTAGCCGCATTTGTTTCAACGCGCGTTCCTGCTGCGCATGTTCGTTGCGATATTGCTCCGCAAGCTGCTCCAGGCCCCACGCTTGGCGCGCGAGCATCGTTTCCAGATCGCGCAATTGCTGGCCGCAGATAATCTCGCGGATCGTCGCAATCGGCGAGTCCGGCAGGTTTTTATCCAACAAAGCTTTGGGTGAGGTCATAAAAAAGAAAAGTTGGTTTATGGGAATGAGAGAATAAACACGAAAGCAGAACTCCCGCGAAAGTGAAGAGCATTTTCGTGGCAGTTCCATTTTCGCGGGAGAAAGTCTTTGCTCTTATCCGGTGAAGATTTTTCTTTTGAGCCGCGGCTTGTTCGCCGTGCGCCGCCTCGCAAAATTAAAACCTACCTTCCACGCGAACCGTTTACGGAAAGCGCGGCGCTCAATCGCGATACACCCACAAGAACGCGGCATAGCCCTCGCCGGGCGGCTTGAGCGCGAAGCCGCGACTCGGCTCTCCTGAAAACGCCGTGCTCCATCTTCCCGTCATCGTGTTGAACCATTCGCCGCGCACCTCGCCTGTGATTTCGGAGAGATCGATCTTAAAATCTTTTTGCGCGCCACAATAAAACACGTAGGCCTCGCCGGGCAGGCCCGCCAGCCGGCGCGAAGGCTCGTGCTTCTCATAGCGCGTAAATTTCCACCACGGCACCGCGTGATGAATGTCGCTCGCCCAAAACTCTTTCAGCGTTTTGATGAAGCGCAAGCCTGCCGGATATAAACTCTCCTCCGTAAACCTCGCGGGCGTATCTTCCGCGAGAATGAAGCAGCGGCCGCGCATCACGCTCTCCCACGCGCGCTGACGCAGCATTTCCGCTGCGTTTTTATTTCCTTCCACGGCGAGCACTTGCAAGATCAAGCGCCGCTCTTCATCATGGCGCGCGCTGCTTTCCTCGGCGGTTGAAAGCATGAACGCCTCATCTGCTCTCGTGCGCTCCGGCCCAGCGCTTTCAGGCCACACGAGCACGTGTTCATTGGGATCATTCGCGCGAATGAAATCGGCAATCATAGCCTGCGCGAAGATTTGGCCCTCGGGCATTTCATCGAGCAGCCACATGACATTGAACGCCGCATAACGCCGCACGACATAGCGCACGTAGCGCTGCACCTGATCCGCATTCAGAAAGTATGCTCCCGCCGCGCGCGGCAAAAGCGTCAAGCCCACGACCATGCCTTGGGCATTCGCATAAGCCAGGCGCTCGTCCAATCGGCGCCAATAATCCGGATTCAGTTGCTCGCCGTCGTGCGCGAAGAAAGCCGCGCCCTCTTCGGCTTTATTCACCTGCGCATTTTCCAACGCCGCGACTTGCAGAAAATTGCAGCCCAGCTCCACGCGCGCGTCCACATACTTTTGAAAACTCAGCAGCGAAACGTTTTGCGCCGACTTCAATTGTGCGCCGAGCAGAAAGAACGGCGTGCTCTCCGCGTGCGCCAACGTCGCGGGATAGAGCTTCGAGCTTTGCACGTGTCCGCGCGCCGCAACGTGTTCCGGCGGCAACTTCCCCGCGCACGTCAATGTGCCGCTTTGCCCATTCAAACCCGCATCGGTTGCTCGCGACTTCCACGACCACGTTCCGGCCACGGGCGGAGCGAAGCGCGCGAGATAAACATTCTTGCCGTCCCAAAAGCCCGAGACGGTGATGACCTTGCCCAAGGCCGCGCCGTGCGTGCCCGTGAAAGTCAGCGCCAAATCCGGGCCGTTGCTATATGGCGACGCGCTCGCACTCGCCGCTTTAAAATGCGCTTCGAAAATTTCGTGTTGCGCGACTTGTTCCACGCGCGCGGGCAACGTTTCAAATTGCGCTTCGGCTGCCGTGGAAATGTTGCCCGCCACATCGCGTGAGCGAATGCGGCAGTTATATTTTTTGTAAGGCTGAAGCTGCCGCAGTGTGAAACGATGCCCGAAAGCAAAGTCCGCCGTGTCGGCAACGCTGCGCTCATTGCTCCCAGCAATGCCATATTCAACCAGCGCTGTTGCCGGCTCATTCGTCTTCCACGTGAGGATCGCGCTATTCGAGGTCACCTCCGCAACCACAACCTCGGCAAGCGCCGGCGCTGTCGCATCTTTTTCGCGCAGCGCAATGATCAGCTCCGGTTGATGATTCGTAGACTCGCGAGCATCAAACGAAACCGTTTCGCCTATGCCGAGCAGAGCGAAATCATAAACGCCGTTGTCCTGCACGACTTCGCGCAGCACAATGCCTTGCCACTCGCCTGCAATCACCGCATCGATATAGCCGAGGTCATCCTCTGTAACCTCGGGCTTCGTCAACCACGTCACGGCGTTCTCTTCCCATGCCGCTTTCAGCAGGCGCAATTTGCCGCCGCCTTTGCCGGATTGCCGACCGTGCAAACGCAGCGCAGCGTGCGCAACTTCGCCGTTTAAACCCGCGACCTCGAAACGCAAATAGCATTCACGCCCATCGCTCGCGAGCAGATTCATCCAACCGAAATTGCCATGGCCGCGACGTTCGCCATAAATGTTATTCTTCTCCACATAAGTATCCGCGCGCGGTTGAAAAAGATAAAGCCCGCTTTTCATCGTAGTGAAAGCCCCTTCGGCCGTCGTCGTGCGATTGCCCGCATCATCCACGGCGATGATGCGATAGTGATAAGTTTGATTCGCGACGAGCTTGGACAGCGTCGTGGAGAATTGTCGGCCGGGCGGATCGAGCACCGGTGTTTGTTGGCCATACGCCGCGGAGACGCCGTATTCGAGCCGGCACTGCGCCGGCTCATTCGTCGCCCAGCTCAAGCGCGCGGCATTCGCATAAAGGCTCGTGAGCGCGACGTTTTCCACCAACGGCGGCGCGTTGTCATTCGCCGGAAGATTCGCCTTCACGCTGAGACTGGAAAAGATCGGGCCGAGGAACGCGGGATATTGATTGCCGTTGAAGTTCGTCACGAGATCGCCGCTCACGGTATAATCGCGGCCGAGGAAAAGATAGCGTAATTGTAGCGCAGCATCGTGCGTGTGCCGCGCTTGCAAAGCGCCGTTGCGAAAGTATTGCAGCTCCTTGCCGTGCCACACCACGCGCAGTTTGTACGTCTCTTCTTTCTTCCAGTGATTTTTAATAATGGAAGCTTTCTCGTCGGCATAATTGGCGGAAGATTGCAGCTTCACGCCGGGCGCGTACATCGTGCCCGTGTGCAAATCCCAAAACGTTTCTTGCGTTTCCACGGAGTGATGGCTGCCCCACGGGTTGCGAAACATCGCGAGAAAGTGATGCCGCTCCATCGTGTTTTGTTCGGGCGGATAAAAATTGCGCACGGTGATTTCGAGCGCGCCGTTTTCGATATAGCGCCCGAGGTCATAAACCAACAGATCTTCCAGACTCGTTGCCTGCCATCCGCCGCCGGGCGCGAACTTGCCGCCGGTGCGCGTGCCGAGCGCGCTTTCGCGCAAAGGATCATGGAGAACGATCTTCTCCACCGCGGAGGCACGTGCCGCGGTTTCATCCTTGGCGCGCAAAACAAAATCATCCACCAGCCATTCGCCGTTGCGTTGCGTATAGCCCGCGGCGAGCTCGAGATGAAAGCGATCATCCAAGGTGAAGCCGGGCAAGGCGAAAACTTCGGCATACACCGTTTGCCAATCACTGCCATTCACCGAGAATTGAAAATTGAGCACGTCGTCGTGCGTGAGCAAACGCAAATACGAATTGGGCGTGACTTCGATTTCCGGCGCGACTTCGAGGCCCTCGACCACGCCGGCTTTGCGCCATTGCACGTAGAGCCGAAACGGGCCGCTCGTTTCATCGCGCGAGGTATAGAAACGATAATAATTTTGTTCGGAAGAAAAAGCGATCGGCGAAGTGCTCGTCGCCGTCGGCGCAAGGCCCAACGCGCCGTCGCCGTTCGGCTGCACCATTTTGATTTGAACGATGCGATCGCGCAGCGCAAACTTCTCGCGCGTGTAAATCCAACCGCTGGTCTTGCCCTCGGAGCGCAACGCGAGCACGCCGTTTTGCGCGAGCGTGTGATTGTTGGGATGATTGCCGAAGACCCAGTTCTGCGCATTGAGTCGAGGCGCGTTGAAGTTGTCCGAGAGTATAATTGTGGTTGAGGAAGAAAGCGGCTGCCGCTCTTGCGCGAACGCGAAGAAAACGGAGAAAAGTGTGCAGAGCGCGCACGAGACAATGAAGCGCATCGGCATAAAACGAAAACGCGCACCCTCATCATTCCCCCCTTGAGGGGGGCAAGGGGGGTGTTGCTCGATCACACCACGTTTGAAAATTTTTGTCGCGTGCAACGACACCCCCCGAACCCCCCTCAAGGGGGGAATAGTATCGCGCAATCTTTTCGAAAAGCTTTGCCCGCGCGCGTGCTCAAATTCATTCTTCCTCTTCATCTTCATCCCCGCAACGGGAACGCGGCCCACAGCAAATCCAAACGCTCGCCGAGGTGCCAGAGCTCGCTGCAAATCGGCTCCATGCCGACATATGCTTCGCGTGTGCGCAAGAAACTCGCAAGCTCGCTCAAATCTTCCTTGCCCGCATTGCTCAACTTGGAAAACGCGCGCAAGTTGTGTTCGAAAGTTTCAAGCAAGCTCAGTTGACCGCACCAGAGCTCGTTGAACTTTTCGCCGGCGAAACTTTGAATGAGCACAACGGCCCAATGTTCGGAGTTTTGCCAAAAGGCCTCGGCTTCTGCAATATCCAAACGCGGATAGGCTTGCGGCGCGTAACGGTCGAGCGCTAGCGCTTGCCGCAAAATTTTGCCCGGCAACAATTTCCCGAACGTGTGCGCCGCAACCGCAAACGTGACCTTTTGATTTGAGGCGATGAGGGTGGGCACTGGTGCGTTTGCCGCGGCCGTCGGCTCGGCATAGAGCGCGAAACCCGCGTGGAGAAAATTCGCGCCGAGGTGCAGGAGGGCATTGCGCTCTGAAATCAAAAGGCCGGAGCCTTCGTGCAAAGCGCCGATTTGTTTAAAGGAGTGATTCAAGGTTTTCGCGGTGGCGGCCACCGCGTTTTTGAAAGAGTGGGGCAGGCGCATGTTGGGTTTTCCTAGGCACGCACGTCCACGAGGGAGTGCAAAAGATTTGATGAGGTACTGCTTCATGAATGCTTCGACAAACGCTAGGAATATTACATTCGCTAGGCTCAACGTGCAGACGAAGAGTTGGAATTAGGAGGAATGACCTAAGTTCAGCCACGGCTTGGCCGTGGCTTTGGCAGTACAAGTGCCGGCGCAATTAAACGCAAGCCACGGCCAAGCCGTGGCTGAACTTTAAAACGGATGGAGGAAAAGGCCGGAGCGCAGCTTCGGCTCGAACCATGTGGATTTGGGAGGCATCAGCTCGCCGCGATCGGAGACCGCGAAGAGTTCATCTAATGAGGGAGGGAAAAGGCTGAGAGCGATTTGCACTTCGCGGCGATCAACAGCTTGTTGCAAAGCTTGCGCGCCGCGAATGCCGCCGACAAAGTCGAGGCGCTTGTCGGTGCGCTGATCCACGATGCCGAAATACGGCTCCAACAACTGTTGTTGCACGCGCGTCAAATCGAGCTGCGCAAGGGGATCATTGGCCGCGGCCGCGCGCAAAACGAAACCGTGCCATTGGCCTTGAAGATAAACGCTGACCTCGCCTTTGCGCGCGGGCGCAGCGGGAGCAGATTTGGAGCATTCGAAATCGCGGCGCAGGCTTGCGAGAAATTGCCCGGCATTCCAATTCGGCAAGTCGCGCAGGAGGCGATTATAAGCAAGAATGCGCAATTGCTCCGCGGGAAAGAGCACCGCGGGAAAAAAGTTGTACGCCTCGTTGCCCGTGTGGCTCGTGTTGCGTTGGCGCAGTTCCGCGCGCGCGCGCCACGCGCTGGCGGAGCGATGATGGCCGTCGGCAATATACAAGCGCGGCACGTCGGCAAACGCTTGCACCCACGGCGCGAACTCTGCCATCGGCCAAAGGGTGTGTTGCACTTCGTCTTCAGCAACAAAATCAAACAAAGGCGTCTGCGCGCAAACAGCTGCGACCATTTCGTCAATTTCGTGGCGGCCGCGATACGCCATGAGCACCGGCTCCGCATGCGCCGCGAGCGCGAGCATGTGGCGCGTGCGATCATTCTCTTTTTCCGGCTTGGTATTCTCGTGCTTGCAGATGAGCCCGGACTCATATTCCTCCACGGCGCAACAACCCACGACGCCGGTTTGCGTGTGCGCGCGCGTGCGCAGGCGATAAACAAAAAGCCGCGGGCTTGCGCTGCTTTGCAGCCAACCGGCATGTTCGAAGGCGAGCAGATTGGCGCGGGCTTGTTCATAAACCCGCCCGTCATAGGGCGAGAGCGTTTCCGGCAGATCGACCTCCGCGCGAATGAGGCGCATAAAGCTTTGGGGATTGCCGGCAGCGCGCGCGCGCGCTTCGGCAGCGTTGACAACGTCATAAGGCGGGCACGAGAGCCGGTTCACGATTTGAGCCTCGGGCAAGAGCGAGAGGAAGGGTCGAAGTTGTGCCATAAGATTCTATCTCGGATTTTCAGACACGCGAAAACCGCAGCCTCGCGGGGCAGCACACGAATCAAAAACGTAGCCGAAAAAGCTTCATCGCCTGTGAACTTGATCTGCGTGGCATTCAAAAAAAAGTAGACCGCACACGGATCAATATCACACACACTGAAAAGCTTCGTCCGCGTGCGCTTTTGATCCGTGTGTAGTTCCAATCAGATGAAGGCTCCGTTTTAGTTGAAATATAGCGAGCTCGCCTGTGCCTTTCAACGACAATTTATACGGAGACGCGCGGATAAGATTTTGGCGCAGCCCGCTCTGCTTTCTTCGCAAACCGCAGGTTTTGTATGTATTCATACACAAGCCGTAATGAACAGAGAGCAGTACCCGGCAAATCACGTCTTCGCGGACACGTCTATTAACTGGTTGTTGCAAGTCCCCGCGAAACGCGTCGCGTCGCCGCCGGTTTCATCGACCTCAGAGGGCAGTCCATGGCAGCAGCAAAAGTTTTGGACCATAAATACGAAATCCTTTCCGAGCTCAAACGCGGCGGCTTCGGCGTGATTTACTACGGGCGCGACCGGTTGTTCGACAAGCCCGTTGCGATTAAAGCCATTTCGCCGGAGCTGCTGGGCGAAGCCAAGTATATCGACCTCTTCCAAGCCGAATCGCTGGCCGTCGCGCGCTTGAATCATCACAACATCATTCGCATTTACGACATCAAGCGCGAGGACGAGGGCCAGTTCTACATCATCATGGAGTACGTTGACGGGCTGGATTTGCGCCAGCTCATCAACGCCGCGCGCAAAGACCGCCATCTTTTGCCGCCGCACTTGAGCGCGTACATCATGGCGGAAGCGTGCGCGGGTTTGGACTATGCCCATACGCGCCGCGATCCCGACACGCACCAACCGCTGCACCTCATCCATCAAGACATTTCGCCGGGCAATATCATGATCAACCAGCTCGGCGAAGTGAAGATCATCGATTTCGGTTTGGCGAAAGCGCGCCGCCGCGGGCCGCAAAGCGCGGAGCATAAAAACGAAATCTTGATTCAAGGCAAAATCGGCTACCTCGCGCCGGAGCAAGTGGCGAGCGGTGCGTCGCTCGATCATCGCCTCGATATCTTTGCCCTGGGCGCGGTGTTCTTTGAAATGCTCACCGGCCAGCGTCTGTTTAAAGAAAGCTCGCCGGCCAACACCGTGCAGAATTTGCGAAACGGCAATTGGGATCTCGCCCTGCTCAAGGCCACGGACACGCCGGAGATGCTCGTGCGCACCGTGGAGCGCGCGTTGCAAAAGGACCCGCGGCAACGTTATCAATCCGCGAATCAAATGTATCTCGAGCTGATGAATTTTCTCGCCACGCGCGAGCCGGTCATGGATTATGCGCTCGAGCTGGGAACGTTGGCGCAACGTTTGGCGCAGCCGCGCAAACATGCCGAGGCGCCGGCGATGAGCGAGCCCGCGGCGAGCTTGCCGCCGGTTTTCGAAGTGCCCGCGTTTGAGGAAAGCTTTGCCGCCGCGCCGGAAGAAGACTTCACGATTGCGGAAGCCGAGATGGTGCTCAACCTGGACGCGAGCAAGCTCGACTTCGGCAACGCGCCCTCCGCGGAAAAATTCGAGCCGACGCCGGCGCTGCCCTTCGAAGTCGAGGTGCCGCCGCAAATGGAAACCGGAAGCGCAAATGCGGAAGCCGCGCCTTTGCCGCAAGAAGGCGCATTCTATAAAGTTTTAGCGGAAGAGGAAGAGGAGAGCGAAGCGCGCACGATCATCGACGTGGTGCGGCTCTCGGCGCGCACGCACCGCAAAGCCATCGTGCTCACTTTCGCAGGCGTGCTCGCGGCTTTGGTGCTCTTCGTGATCGGCGACGTCTGGGGCAGATGGACGGCGCTCGGCGCCGGCATTTATGATTTGCTCTTTCCGCCGGCAATTAAAATCGTCTCGTTCCCCGCGGGCGCGCAGGTGTATTTGGACGATGAGCCGCTGCCCAAAACCACGCCGCTGGCCATCGAAAAAATTTCGCCGGGCGTACACAAGCTCACGCTCACCTTGCCGCGCTTCGAGCCGATCGTGCGCTCCATTCAGGTGCCCTCGCAAGGCGGCATCACCGTGGCCGAAGAACAGCAGCCCGAAACGGATCAGCCTTACGTTTTCCGGTTCAAAACGATTTTGGAAATCACTTCGGAACCCCAAGGCGCGGAGGTTTTTCTCAACGGCGTGAAGTATACGCAGACCACGCCTTGCCGCGTGCTCTATGACGTTACGACGGAGCCGTTGAGCATGGAGCTGCGCAAAGAGGGTTTGATGACGCTCGCCGGTTTCGCGCTCAACACCATCGAGGGCAGCGAAACCATTGAAGACCGCCGCCTCTGGAAATTCGAGCGCATCGAGGGACAGCGCGAGCACTTCACCATCGCCGGCACGTTCGTGAAGCCGGTGACGATTTCGTCCACGCCCAGCTTGGCGGAAATTTATGTGGACGGCGACGCCAACCCCGTGGGCTTGACCGGCTATGCCACGGAATTGCTGCTGACCATCGGCAAGCACACGATCACTTTGCAAAAGGAAAATTCTTTGCCGCGAACGTTTGCGCTCGCGGTGGATGAAAACTCGCCGAGCGAATACCACGAAACGCTGTCGCGTTTGGTGCGCATCTTTGCGAAGAACGCGAATAGCGCGAGCGACGACGACCTCAAAGCGCAGGTGACGGAAATCATTTACAACGGCCGCAGCACGAAAGTGAAAGCCACGACGCCGTGCGAGCTGACGCTCCTGCCGTTTACCTACAAAGTGGTGCTCAGTAAAGCCGGCTTGGCGGATTACCTGCTCACGATTCCGGCGACGAGCAACGTTGCGATCGCGCGCATGTCCGCGGGCAGCGTGATGACGGAAATCACCGTGCTCAACGACAAGAGCGGCCGGGCGTTGAACAACGTAGAAATCAGTTATCAAATCACTACGCGCGCCGGCGAGCCGGAGACTTTTTTTGGCGAGACGGATGAATCCGGCATTGCGGAGCGCAGCTTGCCGCCGGGAGAATATCGTTTTCGCGTGAAGAAGCTCGGCTATGGCGTGAACGTCAAGCAAGTGGAAATCACGGCGGACAAACGACGCGTCGTGTTCAGGCTGGCCGCGTCGAATTAGGCTTCGCGCCGCAACCAAATCGGCGGAATAATTTTTCGGCGGAATGCTTACAAAATTATTCTGTCTTTGAAAGCATAAGCCGGACGATCCGGAACCAAACAAGAAACAATGTCCAACGGATGAAAGCTGCCAACGGATTTTGATTTGGTCATCCGTTGGCCGATTTTATCCGTTGAAAAAATTTCTGCTTTTCTTGCACTGATTTGACCTTTAGATACTAATTGCTCAGCTGATAGACCTCACCTCATTTCAGTCAACGGCGGTTCGATCACATGCCCAAAGTCATTCTCAAAAAAAAGGCGGAGATTCTCGGCGAATATGTGTTGCCGCCCGGCAATGCGCTCCTCACCGTCGGATCGGAAAGCGGCAACAACGTCGTGGTGGCGGATAAAATGGTTTCCATGACGCACTTTCATCTCGAGCGCCAGGGCGCGAAATATTTCGTGCGCGATTTAAAAAGCGCTTTCGGCACCTTCGTCAACGGCCTTCGCATCAATGCGCCCACGGAGCTCCGCGACGGCGATACGATTCAAATCGGCGAGCACGCGCTGCTCTTTCGCGGGCAAGCCGAAGAGAATGCCGCGAGCGAGTCCAAAGATTTTTGGGATGAAATGAAGGACGCCGTTTTGGACGCGGTTCACAGCGACGCTGCTCCGCCGTTGAGCGCGCCCAACGGCAACGCGGGCGAGGATTTTGTTTTCGCAATGGAGGAACCGAGCGATAACGACCGTCTGCACCGCGTCCACGCTGCGGACCGGGCGGCGGAGCCTCAGCCGGCATTGGAACAAGTTGAAGTGGGGGAAGCGCAAGAAGCCGGCACACCATATCGCCGCAACGTCGAGAAATCGCCTTACTATCTGCTCGCGATTTACGGCCCGTACCTCGGCAAGCGGTTTCAATTGAATTTCGGCGAGACGCGCATCGGGCGCGAGGTCAGGCTCAACGACATCGTGATTCGCGCGACGCGCAAAAGCGAAGTTGATCCGAGCATTTCGCGCCGGCACGCGACGATTTCTTATCGCAATAATTCTTTTTATCTCAGCGACAAGCGCAGCAAAACCCGCACGTATCTCAATCAAGACCAGCTGACGGAAACCGACGAGATTCTGCTCGCGCCGGGCGATGAAGTCGAGATCGTGAGCGACCAGCAAAGCACGATCTTCCGCTTCGTAGCCGAGGGCAATTGGGATTTTGCCTTGCCGCGCAAAGCCGGCCCCTGGTGGCTGCGCTATCGCAATCAATGCCTGAACGTCGGCAGCATCGTGGCCACCATGCTCGCGCTCGTGTTCATGGGGTTGGGATGGTATCGTCTCATGCTCATCACCGACGTGCCCAAACCGTTTCAGGCCGCCTATCACACGTTCGCGAAAATCGAACCCACGCTCGGCGAGCAAGCGGCGAACATCAAAATCGATTCGCTCGCGCTCAGGCCTTCTTTGCCGATTCTCGCGCGCTTGAATCGCGATGCCTACGTGGACTTGGCGCTCGTGCGCTCCGACGGTTCGATGATCGCCGTGCACGGCAAAAACCGGCGGCGCTTGTGGCAAATCACCTCGATTGTGCTCGATGCCGGGCATGCGCCGGCCATCGCGGACATGAATGACAACGGCTTGGCGGATATTGTCGCGCTCACGGCCGACGCGCATCTCGTGGCCATCGACGGCTTGCTCGGCGCGGAGATTTGGACCAGTCCGTTTTTGCTGAAGGAAGTTGCAGGCTCGCCCATTGTCGGAGATTTCGACGGCGACGGCCGCATGGACGTGGCGGTGATCAACACCGCGGGCTTGCTGCACGTCGGCTATGCGCGCTTGCAAGAGCCGGAGTGGGTGAACCTCAACATTGAAATGGCTTCGTATGCGCCGCTCTCGTGTTTTGATCTTGATGAGGACGGCGCGGAGGAAATTATGATCGGCACCGAGCACGGCTTGGTGTTGATTTATGACGGCGTGGAGCGGCGCGTGAAAGCGAACGTGGACGTGAACCTCGGCCTCAACAAGCTCAAGGGCCGCTTCAACGAGAATCATCGAATCCGCTATCCCGCGAGCATGGCGGATTTGAACGGCGACGGCAATGTCGATATGATCGTCTCCACGCAACAAGGCAGTCTGGTGTGTTTGGATTTGGCAAATCAAAAGCTCGAGGGCAAAATTAAAACCCGCGAGCTGTGGTGGAGCGAGATCAAACGCGGCGTGGACACTTCCG
>Ga0247727_10003788_pt1 | contig 33030 bp, 37 predicted proteins | sample WisWelCaveWW1625_FD_202498 | JGI IMG/M metagenome (GOLD analysis project Ga0247727, IMG submission 202498) | Biofilm microbial communities from Wishing Well Cave, Virginia, United States - WW16-25 | ecosystem: Environmental > Aquatic > Deep subsurface > Groundwater > Cave microbial mat | place...
GTCGTTTATCTCGCGATTTTGAACACACCGCTTCATCCAGCGAGTCGGTTGTTTATATCGCCAGCATTCGACGCATGTTGAAATTAGCTACAAATTGACTTAAGAAACGCTCTCTAACGGCAATTCCTCTCATCGAAGGCGTACTCGAATCGCGTTGGGCTGGCTACGTCACCGCGTACTGGCAAAAGGATGGACTGCCTCTCGACAATACTATTTACCCCGTGATGAAAAAACTTCCGTGTCATTGGGTCGTTGATGCGGGGTATGTCACGAACGAAACTGTGACGGATATGTTTGATCTGGATTGGAATATCCCCGATTACCTTTCCGCGGGGCGCCAGTATCTTGCGTCCACTTGTGAAGAAGCCTACCGCGTCTCGCAGGAAAGAATCGGTTATTGGGATGCAACCTCCATGTGTGGACCGCTTGCCTGGACGATCATGCGCGATGCAAACGGATTCCCATATCGCATCGGAAGCTGGTCTGCCAATGCAGGCGCGTTCACGAATGCCAATCCAAAATGGAACGGTCAGCCCTGGGGGTCGTTCGATCCTGAAACTTTCACGCTCCTGCACACGGATGAATCCATGCCGGGTTACGACTTTGCATCAAAAGGAAACCTGTATCCAGGCGACCTGGTTTATTCCTATACCATGCTCTATAAAAAGGAAGGCGACCCGCATTTCGACCATATCTTCATCGTTGCCGGCATTGACGCAAACAACGCCCGCTTGAGCATCTCGAATATGGTGCGCAACTCCCCTTATGCCGACTGTTCCATCGAAGAAATACCGCTCTACACCCCAGGCGACCGTGAGAACGGCGTTATTAATCATGAGTGGAACGGCTTGGGCTTCGGGCAAACCGGCACCTCCGGCTTCGATGTCTTTCGCTGGAATTGGATTACATATCACATCAACGCCCAACCCATACAGTACACTGTTCGCTGGGGAGATACCTTCGAGACAATCGCTTTTGATTGGAAAGTTTCACCGCAAAGCATCATGGAAGCCAATCAATTTGTGAATGAGATCCAATTGACCCCGGGACAAATGATTAATTTGCCTGCGCCGATTCAAAACTACTACTAAACCTACTGTGAACTTGTAGCCGAAGACAGGTAATAAACCATGACGCAACCGATGAGCCCGGTCGCGCCGGTGACTAGAATCATAAGAGGGATTATAGCAGAGGTGGTATTATGGGATTAATTTATGACCACCGCCACTGCCCAAGCAAACCCAAATATCGCCTTCACTAAGTAGTCAGAAGGGAAACCCCATAGAATTGACGGCGCAGGTAGTTTTGGGACCAGGATTATCCTTAGCAGACGCGCTTTTTACTCAGGCAAGCAAGGCGAAACAGATCGCACGAGAGCCAAAACGGGGCAGGCTTGACGTGATTGCCCCAGGGTGATTACACTTTCGCATCATATTCTCGCACGAGCACAGCGATGTTAATGGATGAATTACTCACCTACCTCTTCGATGGGCAGTCCCACCTTCTTGCTGAACCAATGGCAGCATGGTTGGCCTCCTCGCGTCGGTTCACTGCCTTCGTCACTGCCAACCATCCCAAAATTCGAAAGAAACTCCGCGCCGCACAGGAACCAGAAAGCCTGCGCGATCTCCAGCTTGAACTGGAAACGGCATACCTGCTCCTCCGAGAGCGATCCCTGAGTCTGGCGTACGAACCGCAGCATCCTCAACACGGGCGCAGTCCTGATTTCGCGGTCACCTTTACCACCAGCCTCGTGTTCATGGTTGAGGTCACCCGGATGCAGGCAGCCCAACCGAGAACACCGCCCGGCGCTCACGAACACGCACGCGAGATGCAGTCACCAAATACTAAGCTCACCGTCACGTCGCCAGGGGATCGTTTCTCAGATATGCTGTGCAGCAAATTAGGACAACTACTCCCGCAGCGCAGCAATCTTCTGCTCGTAGGTGTTGAAACTCCGCACCTGACTCACCATGATCTACAAGCCACAATGCTCCGCATCCAGCAACGTGCGGAAGGCAATGACTCAACCGTGGTGCAGCGCTACGGGTTTCGCGACCGCGCCGACTTCTTCCACCACTATCAGCGGTTGAGTGCACTTCTCGTGCGCGGGACATCCTTGCAAGCCAGTGACCCTGTAGTCGTCTGGGTCAATCCGCAGGCGAAATATCCGTTACCGACCAGGGTGCGCACGGTGCTCTCCCGCAGCCACACGCTCCACCGCTGATCTCATTAAAATTATTAAACTTTTGAAAATGATTTTCAGGCTAAAATTCAGTTAAAGTTTAGATAATTATGCGGCACTCCGTAATTCACAGTTGACCAGCGCAGCAAGGCCGAAACAGATGCTGCAAGCGACGCCGCTCTGCGCCTTGGTTTCATAGTAGTGGTATCATCGCCTCATGACCACCGCCACTGCCCAAGCGCACCCAAATATCGCGTTCATCAAATATTGGGGGAATCGCGATAACACGTTGCGCCTCCCGATGAATGGTTCCATCTCGATGAACCTCGATGGGTTGTACACGCGCACGACTGTCAGTTTTCAACCTTCACTGCCTTTCGATGAACTCATCATCAACGGGCGTGAAGTCATTGGCGCGGGATTGGAGCGCGTCTCAAACATTCTCGATATTATCCGCGGCATGGCAAAGATCACCGAACGCGCGGAGGTAATGACGGAAAATAATTTTCTCTCCGGCGCTGGGATTGCCTCTTCCGCATCCGCGTTCGCGGCGCTGGCGCTGGCGGGAAGCAAAGCCGCGGGACTTAATCTCAGCGAGCCCGAACTCTCGCGTCTCGCGCGACGTGGGTCTGGTTCTGCTTCAAGATCAATCCCCAGCGGATTCGTCGAATGGCAGGTCGGAGCAAGCGATGAAGACTCCTTCGCCTTCTCCATTGCCGAACCGGATCACTGGAATCTCGTGGATTGTGTTGCCATCGTCAGCGCCTCGCACAAAAAGACCGGCTCCACCGAAGGGCACGCCATCGCGCCGACGAGTCCGCTTCAAGCCGCGCGCGTGACAGATACACCGCGTCGATTGGAACTCTGCCGCAACGCCATCCTCAACGGCGACTTCGATTCGTTTGCTTCCATTGTTGAACTTGATTCAGATATGATGCACGCGGTAATGATGACCTCCACGCCCGCACTGCATTACTGGAAACCCGCGTCACTTGCTGTGATGAGTGCCGTTCGCGCGTGGCGTGTGGATGGACTCCCCGCTTGCTATACCGTGGATGCGGGCGCGAATGTGCATGTCATTTGCCTCGAAGCGAATGCGCAAACTGTTGAGACACGTTTACGAGAGATTCAGGGAGTTGAAAATATTCTCGTTGCGCAAGCAGGCGGCGCGGCGAAGATTGTTGAGAATGGAATTTAAGGTGTAGTTGGCGTTCTCTAACGCCAACTATTTGTCCACGCAAGCCGACGTTAGAGAACGTCGGCTACACACTCGACGCAGACAACGGCTCTTTGGGGATAGATCGCAAATCAATTTCAATCGCGGATAGCAACAACTGAATCCCTAGCAACACCGAAAGCGTTGGGAGCATCACCGTCCCTGTAGGCGCGGGGATGCCGAGTCTCGCGTATTGAATCCATTTGGTGATGCCGAAGGTCAAGCCGAAGAGCAACAACGGAAAACCTGTGAGAGTGTAAACACTTGCCATCGAAAAATCATAGATAAAGTTCTTGAGAATAAATCTTTTCAAGAACGTGCCAAACAACTTAAACGGGAATTGAAACACGATGCGATGGATCAGCATGTTCGAGACTTCGCTTTGGTAACGCGCGGGCATTGGCACATCCTTCACCACCGCGCCGAGCAGATAGAGATTCGCCAGCATCGAAGTTTCAAAATAATACGTTGTGTCAATTCGATCCAATGGGAGCTGTGCAAGCGCTTCGGAACGAATTGCGGTGAATCCGTTTGTGGGGTCGAAGAGATTCCAGTAGCCCGTCGCGGCTTTGGAGAGGAAGCCCAACCCCATGTTTCCCACGCGGCGGATCAATGGCATCTTTTGTAAAGATTGGAAATCACGGAAGCGATTCCCCTTGGTGTAATCCGCCTGTCCTTGAATAAGCGGAGTCAGCAACGCGGGCAACTGACTCGTGTCCATTTGCCCATCGCCATCCACTTTGACGACGATCTGCGCGCCGAGTTCGAGGGCTTTGCGAAAGCCAGTGACCATCGCGCCGCCGACTCCCTGATTCGACGCGTGACGAATCAGGGTGATGCGTTTGTCTTTTTTCGCGGAGGCAGTGACCAGGTCCGTAGTGGAATCGGGCGAAGCGTCATCCACAACAATGATGTGTTTGACATATTTCGGTATCCCGAGCAAAACGGATTGAATCTCGCGTTCCACGCGATAACAGGGAATAACCGCTGCGATGTTGTAATTTTTCCCCTCTCCTTTCGGGAGAGGGATCAGGGGTGAGGGCAAATTATTCAACAGAAATAATGAACTGATAATGTTCCTGCCCGCCCTCTTGCAACTCAATTTCCTGGTTTGGATATTTCTCGCGCATCACATCCGCGATGCGGTTGGCTTCGGCGCGCGGCAGTTCCTGCCCGAAAAAGAATGTAATGAGTTCGTGGTCAGCCGCGTTTGCCTTTTCAAGGAACATGGCACAACCCTGCTCCACGGAGTTCGCGGAGGCAACCAGCTTGCCATCGAGCAGGGCGATCACCTGCCCCTCCTTCACGTTGACGCCGTCAATTTCAACATTACGGACTGCGATGGTGATCTCGCCTGTTTTCACCGCGCTGATAGCTTTGGTCATTTTCTCGGCGACCGAATCAAGTTCCCCGTCGGGTTGAAGCGAGAGCATGGCAGTCAGTCCCTGCGGGACGGTGCGCGTCGGCACAACCGCAACCTGTTTCACCGTCACTTCCTTCGCCTGGTTTGCGGACATGATGATGTTCTTGTTGTTTGGGAGGATAATTATTTTATCTGTCGGTAAATTTTCAAACGAGTTCAAGATATCCTGCGTGGATGGGTTCTTGGCCTGCCCGCCCTCCACAGTTGCCGCCGCGCCGAGGCTTGCAAAGATGCGGCTCAAGCCTGCCCCTGGTGAAACGACCACCACCGCGATCTGCCCTGGCTCCACCGCGGCAAATGAAATCTGAGTGGTCTTGCTCTTTTGAATGTCGTCCATTTGCGCCAGCAGGTTTTCCATCGCAACTTTTGTGATGGTGCCAATGCCCATGATGTAATCAATCGGCTCATACCGTTTCTCGAGCGGCACATGGATGTGCATACGATACATACCGTCGCCTTCGCCTACTTGAATCGAAGTGCCCATCTCTTCCAAATGCCCATAAAATTTTTGCAATTCAAAATCATCGGCTGGCATGAAATCCACCACCACTTCGTAATCCTGTCCCTCTTCCACTTCCTCCAATGCGTCCTGCAAATTCATCGCCGAGAGTGGTTGCACGCTCATCAGCGGCGTTTCAAGCGACTCACCGTATACATGCCGCAACATCCCTTCAAGGATGAAGAACAATCCCTTGCCGCCCGAATCAACAACTCCTGCCTGTTTAAGGATAGGCAAAAGATCAGGCGTACTCTGGACTGCCTCATCCGCCGCTTTGACAGCGATCTCAAGGATTTCAATCGCATCATTCGTGGACTTTGCAGCGGCTTCTGTTGCATCAGCCACCCCGCGTATGACGGTTAAGATGGTCCCTTCCACGGGCTTGACCACACCCTTGTACGCGGTGTCGCGCGCCTCACTAAAGGCTTTCGCGAATGTCACGGCATCCAGTGTTTCTGCGCCCTGCACGCCGCGCGAAAACCCGCGCCAGATCTGCGAGAGGATCACACCCGAATTGCCGCGCGCGCCCATCAACGCGCCCTTGGATACTGCCGCCGACATATCGCCGATCTTGCGATGACCGAGGTCTTTGATCTCATTCCATGCGGATTGCATCGTCAGCACCATATTCGTGCCTGTGTCGCCATCCGGCACGGGGAATACGTTCAACGCATTCACGGTCTGCTGATTCGTGCGAAGCCAGGTGAGTCCCGCCTCCACCAGCCGTTTCATGGATTGACCGTTGATATGCTTTTTACGTAATCTGGCAACGCGGGCAGTATCTACAGGCATGGTTCACCTCTCCTAGTCGGTATTGCTCACACGCAGCGCAGCCACGTGGATGTTTACTGTGTTTACCTTGAGTCCCAGCGCCTTCTCCACATGAAAGCGCACTGAGCTGGATACGCTCTCGGTTACTGAACTAACACGCGTGCCGTATTCGATAATGATGTGAATCTCAATATCAATATCCGCCCCGCTGTATTGTACAGTAATCCCCTTCGAGGGGTCGCGTGTGATCGTTTTGACAATGCCATCCGCGATATTTCTCGGGGCAAGCCCCACCACGCCGTAGGATTCCAACGTGGCATGATATGCAATCGTCGCTACCGCGTTCGGGGAGATGTGAATCCCGCCCAGAGTTGTTGTGTCTTCGCCCATCGGTTCCTCGTCTTCTGTCATTTAGAATAACATTGCTTCTTCTATTGTATTTTATCAACCTGTCTTGAGCAAGGGAATTTTCTATGGTAAAATGCCGTGCTTTCGTAAAAGGCAACGTGTATTCGGAATTATAGCAAGAAAGGAAATTTCAAGATCATGGCTAAGTGTGCAAACTGCGGCAAGTCCACAACCTTCGGGCATAATCGCTCGTTCTCCCAGCGCGCCACCAATCGTACCTTCAAGCCCAACCTGCAAAAGACGATTGTGATGGAAAAGGGTCGCGTGGTGCATAAGGTGATGTGCACCAAGTGCATCAAGGCGATGGGCAAGTCCGTTGCGTAAGGTTTTAGGTCATGCAACAAGAGTCACGGCGCGATGCGCGCCGTGATTCTTGTTTTAAGTCACTGTAACGCGACATTAATGTCGCATTACGATTTTCGACCACTACTTTATCACTGCACGCAAAGCAGATATTCCAGCCTTCGTCCCTTGCGGATGTTTGAAGACCGCATTCCCTGCCACGAAAACAGTTGCACCGGCCTCTTTCATTGCAGGCAATGTCTCAACATCAATCCCCCCATCCACTTCCAGCCATGCAGGTGATTTCAACACATCCAACTTTTTGCGGATGTCTCTCACCTTCGCGATGGACTCCGGAATAAACTGCTGACCGGAATACCCGGGGTTCACGCTCATCACCAACACCAAATCTATTTCGGTTAAAACAGCCTCGATCGCCCCTGACGGCGTTCCCGGGTTCAACGCCACTCCGGCTTTGCACCCAAACGACTTGATGTGTTGCAACGTCCGATGCAAATGCGGGCAAGCCTCCACATGCACAGTTAATCCACTCGCGCCTGCTTTGGCAAATGCTTCGAGATGCCGTTCCGGTTTTTCGATCATCAAATGCACATCGAGCGGAAGCTTCGTCACACGTTTGCAGGCTTCGACGATGAAAGGTCCCATGGTAATGTTCGGTACGAAGTGACCGTCCATCACGTCCACGTGAATCCAGTCCGCGCCCGCGGATTCGCAGGCGGCGATCTCTTCGGCGAGGCGGGTAAAATCTGCTGAGAGGATGGAGGGGGCGAAGAGGTGTTTGGTCACTATGCTCTCGGCGGCGTCCTCGCCGCCGTCCGCAGGATGCTTCGCAAAGGACGGCGGCGAGAGCCAGGGTTATCGCGGGTTATACAGGAAGTAAATATAGATCCAGAATGGGATCAAACCGCCGACAGAGATCAAGGTAAGTAATCCCAAAGCGACAGTAGCCCAGTCAATTTCGGGGAGGGAAATTTCAGGGATCGAGAAGGCAGGTTCCGGCTGAGTCAGAGGCGGCTCCGGTTGCTGATAAGTGGTCACTGCTTCAGGAGTCAAACTCAGGGCTGGCGCGGGGGTCATCTCTCGTTGAGTCCCGAAGCGGAGGAGGACGCGTCCCAGTTGATCCGCGGTGCGATAACGCGCGGACGGCTCCTTCGATAATACTTTGGTCACGATCTGTTCGAGCGCGGGAGGCACATCGGGAATGTATTCGCTGACGGGGATGGGTTGTTCTTCAAGGTGCAAACGCGCGAGTTCTTCGCTGGTGGGAGCTGTGAACGGGAGCGCGCCAGTAAGCACCTCATATAGGACAATGCCAAGTGAATACACATCGGATGCAGGGGAGGGCGCTTCGCCAACGGCTTGTTCGGGAGAAAAATATTGCGGCGAACCCCAGACCACATCGGCGCGTTCATCGGGCTGGATGGTGGAGAGCGCGCGCGCGATGCCAAAGTCTGTCACTTTGAGGCGGCTATCAGGGGTGACGATCATGTTGTGCGGCTTGATGTCGCAATGGACGAGTCCCGCGCGGTGGGCATAACCAATTCCCGCACAGGCTTGCACGATGATGGGAATTGCCTCTTCAACAGTATATCGCCCGCGCTGGCGAAGGATGGTCTTCAAATCCTTGCCTGGCACATGCTCCATGACGATGAACAACTGACCATGATCGAACCCGAAGTCATGCACGGTGACAATGTTTGGGTGTGAAAGATTCGCCGCGGCGCGCGCTTCCTGTCTGAACCGTTCCTGAAAAGCCTGGTCATTGGAATAATTTTCGTGCAATACTTTAATGGCAACATATCGCTCGAGCATGAGGTCGCGCGCGCGATACACATTCGACATGCCCCCTGTGCCGAGTTGTTCGAGCAGTTGATAACGTTTGTTGAGCAGTGTGCCTGATTCCATGACTAAGAGGATTATATCATTTTGGACCCCCTCCGCCTTCGGCACCTCCCCCAAATACACAAGAAAAAACTGGATAATTATTCGAAATTTTCACCGTGTATTTGGGGGAGGCTGGGAGGGGGTTATAATCCCTCGCATGCGCAGTGCGATCATCGTGTACAACCCCGCGGCAGGACGTTACTCAGTCAAACCCTTCATCAAGTCTGCTGTGCGCGAGTTGGAATCCGCTGGTTGGAAAGTGGACGCGGCAGAGACTCAAAGCGGCGCGCACACCATCGAGTTGGCGAAGCAAGCCTCGGCGGAGAAAAAAGACGCGGTGTTCGCCGTCGGCGGGGATGGCACGATTGGCAATGTGGTCAACGGAATCATCGGTTCAGAGACCGCGCTGGGAGTCCTGCCTGCGGGCACGTCGAACGTGTGGGGCTATGAGTTGGGGCTGAGTCCCTTTGCGTGGACTCATCCGTGGGTCCTGCGAAAGAACGCGTCCATTCTGGCAAACGCTCCGTGCCATGCGGTGGATGTTGGCACGTGCAATCAATTTTATTTTATGATGTGGGCTGGCATCGGGCTGGATGCGATGACGATTCATTCACTCGAGCCGCGCATTCGGCTTGAAAAATTTTTTGTGATGCCCGAGTATGCCGCAAAAACAATCTGGACTGCCGCGCAATGGAGCGGCGTGAGGTTGCGATTGTGGGCGGATGGCAATGAAGTGGAGGGGCATTTCATCGTCGCGGTCACAACCAACATCCGCCATTACCTTGGCGGTCATTCCAATCTTTCGCCCGATGCCTATCTCGACGACGGCTTGCTCGATATCTGGTTGTTCAGCGGAAGCAATCTCGGCGACGCGCTGCGCCACGCGTACGACATGTGGACAGGCAAACACATCACATCCGATTCGGCGCGGAAAATCACATTTAATACGTTGCGCATCGAGGGCGAATCTCCGTTCTGGATTCAAACCGACGGCGAGCCGCGCGGCTCCGCGCAAACAGCCGAGATCAATGTTCGGGCGCGGGCGTTAAAACTTCTCACCCCGCCAGGCGCGATGGATTTATTGAAACACAAATAGAACATTCCTCAAGCCGCCGTCCTCGGCGGCGAGGACGCCGCCGAGAGCAAATATTTACAGGAAACTATGATCTTAAGTCAACTTTTCAACCGATGGGTGATCCTCGGCGCAATTCTCATCGCGGGGATTTTGATTCTCATCACCGCCATTTCAATTGGATTAACTTCCCCGCTTCAATCCTCAGACGTGGGGTTTGTTCCCGCGAACCTGACCGTGATCCCCGCCCCAACCGTCACCTCCAACGCGCCGCCGACGCCGACTATTGACCCTTTCGCGCCGACGCCCATCCCAACCGGAATCGCGATTGGGAATTACGCGCAGATCACCGGCACAGACAGCGAGGGATTAAGAATCCGTTCCGAACCCAGTTTGAACGGCGAGCCTGTTTTTCTTGGCTATGACTCGGAAGTCTTTATCGTGCAGGACGGTCCGCGCGAAGCGGATGGATACACCTGGTGGTATCTCGTCGCGCCGTATGACCAAACGCGCGCAGGCTGGGCCGCCGCGGATTTTCTAACGTATATTCCCTCGCCATAACCCTCACCCCTGCCCTCTCCCAAAGGGAGAGGGAGAAAAGTTGAACAATGAACGAAAAGCCAACCGGCATTACAGCCAATAAATCAAAAAGAGAATTCACCGTCACATGGAGCGACAATCACACGAGCGTCTATCCGTTTGGGTTGTTGCGCGCGGCGTGCCCCTGCGCCTCCTGCCGCGGCGGACACGAGAATATGAAATCTGAACCCGATGCGGATGTGTTCACCAAACAAATGGAAGATTCGCCTTCCACGCGGCTTGCCAATGTCGTCGCGGTGGGGTCATACGCGCTCACCATCGTCTGGGAGGACGGTCACGATTACGGCATCTTCAACTGGCATTATTTGAGGGCGTTGTGCCCGTGTGAGGAGGATCGGGCGAAGTATGGGAAGGCTTTGACGTAACTACAAAAGGGAGTTACAATGACATTCGAATGGGATGAAAACAAACGACGCGCGAATGCCCACAAACATGGCATTGATTTTTCTGACGCGGCAACAATCTTCGACGGTAAAACCGTTGTTATCCTGGATGACCGTTTTGATTATGGTGAAACGCGTTACATCGCATTCGGATTATTGAAAGGCACAGTGATCAAAGTGATCGTTGTGGCATATACGGAACGCGGCGAAACAATACGCATTATTTCGGCGCGAAAGGCATTGAGAGATGAAGAAATCTTCTACTTCAAACAAATCGCTGACTGATTGGAAACGTCTTGACGCAATGACGGATGACGAGATTGACACAAGCGATATTCCCCCCGTCACGCCTGAGATGTTTGCGAAAGCGGTTGTCCGACGCGGGTTAAAAACCAAAGATGGTAAAACACAACTCACCATTCGCGTGGACAAGGATGTCCTGACCTGGTTCAAGTCATACGGGCGCGGGTATCAGACACAAATCAACGCGCTCCTACGCGCTTATATGGAAGCCAGCAAGTCTTCGCGACGATAGCATAAAAGGCGAATGTAATCATGCCGAACAACATCAAAAAAATCCTGCGCGAACTCAAGAAGGGACTGGTCGAAATCTACGGCGACCAGTTGAAAGCAGTATACCTTTTCGGCTCATTTGCGCGCGGTGAGGGGCGACTCCCTGACTCGGATATTGACGTGATGGTTGTGTTGAATGGGGAGTTCAATTACAGGGAGGTCGAAAAACGTTCGATAGATTTTGTGGCTTCTCTTTGTCTGGAACATGATGTGGTCATCATTTGCCATTATGTTACTGCCAACCGGTATGCAGAAAGTAAAATGCCGTTCATGATGAACGTCCGCAAGGATGCAGTGGCTGTATGATCACTCCTCAAATTCAGACTCTCGTCAACCGCGCAGAAGACAGCCATCGAGCCGCAAAAGTTTTGCTGGATAAGGGGTTTTCCAATTTCTCTGCCGCGCAGTCCTATTACACAATGTTTTATCTGACGGAAGCACTGCTCTATTCAAAAAGTTTGCAGTTTTCAAGCCACTCGGCAGTGATGGCGGCGTATGGGAAAGAGTTTGCCAAGACCTCAATCCTTGACCCGAAATTTCATCGCCGTATGATCATTGCAGAGAGACGCCGCGAGACAGGGCATTATGGCGAGGAAAGCGGCGTGACAAACGAAGAAGCATTGGAATCCTTTGATTGGGCGGAGGAATTCATGCAGGCGGTCAAAGAGTATCTTGAGGTGTAAATTTTGCGCGTTGTATCCATGCAAGGAAGATCGGGCGAAGTATGGCAAGGTGTAGGCAACAAAAAGGCGACTGAAAGATCAGTCGCCTTTTTGCTTTAATTTGTCGGCGTGGGACTCGGCGTCCGCGAGGGCGTTGGGGTTCGAGTCGGCGTCTTCGTTACAGTAACAGTGATCGGCTTGGTGGGAGTCGGGGTCTTGGTCCGCGTTGGAGTCGGGGCAGGAGTCAAGGTGCGGATGTCGAGCAGGTGTTCCTCCGCCACTTTGCGTTGTTCATCGGTTGTCGCCTCTTCGGGCAAATCCAAAAGCAATTGCCAGTAATCCGCGGCTTTATCCAATTCATCGCGCTCTTCATGCACAATACCGCCCCAGAAATACGCGAGAGCCTTTTGTTCGTCCGTTTCCGCCAAGCCCACAGCCTTCTCCAAAATCTGAGGCGCGCTTCCGTTACGATCCTGGATCAAGTGCGTACGGATGAGCGCGATGTTGAATTCAAATAGATCGGGGTAGGAGATGAGCAGGCGGTCAATATCATCATCGGCGGCTTCGCCATTGCCAAGTTCCACATTGGAATAGAAGCGATAGAGATATGCTTCGCGCCGGTTGCGGTCAATGGAAATGACGCGGCTCATGCTCCGAATGGTTTCTTCATATTCGCCATTCGTGAATTGGATCTTTCCATACAACACATACGCATCCGCATCGCCATCGTTATACTTGAGATAAATATCCAATGCCGTGCCGGCTTCAACATTTTCACCGGTCTCAGCATACAACTGACCAAGCAAAAGATAAACGGGCAGATAGGTGACATCGAGTTCGTTGGCGCGCAACGCGGCATTGAGCGCGAGTTCGAATTCGCCCTCTTTTTGCCGGGCCTGCGCAAGGTGGAAGAACACCAGCGGCGAATTCGGCAGGAGGCTGTCTGCCTTGCCGAGATCAACAATCGCGCCCTGAATGTCGTTATCCCTCAATTTGACTTTCGCGCGTTCGATGTACGCCTCTCCAAAGTTCGGGTCGAAACGGATCGCTTCATCCAACAGCGGGAGCGCGTTCGCGCCCGGGTCGCCTTGGATTCGCGCGCGCGCCAAGCCAACATACGCGGCGCCGAATTCAGGGTCCTTCTCAAGAGCCAGTCCGTAGGAAGTGATCGCGCTTCCGGGATCGCCTTTGAAACGATAGCATTCACCGATGTAATAATACGGGTCTGCTGAGTCGGGTTCGAGGCGGGCAACATCCTGCATCACGGCAATGGCTTCGTCCCAGTCCCCGCTTCGGAACGCGCCTGTGAATCGACGATAGACATCAGAAGAAACGGGCGAGCGCGGTGTGTTCACATATAAAGCTGTTGGGGTAAGCGGCGCGGGGAGCAATTCAGAGAGCGGCGCGGCGGTTCCCGCCGCATCCGGTTGACCTGTTGCATTGAGCGCGGTCGGCGTAAAAGTCCAGGTGGGGGATGGACCCGGCGTATTCGTCGGGAGACCCGCTTGTTGATTCGAACGCGGAACAATAAAGCCAAAGAAAACCGCGCCCGCCAGCAACGCGACCAGCGCGGCGATTCCGCCAAGCCTGAACACCGGGCTGGCGCGGACTGCCGCCCATCCTTTTGGCTTGGGTTTTTCGTGCGCGAGTAAAAGTTTTTCCTCCCACGCGCGCGGACGATTTAACGGGAACGGCTGGACGGTTTCATCCGGCGGCAACGCGCCGAGCAGGATCAAGCCGCGTTTGGCGGTAACATTTTCAGGGTCCAGTTTGAACGCGGTTTGCAGGCAATAGATGCGCTCTTTCGTTGAATCCACTGTTGCGCTCATCCACACCCAATAAGTCGCATTGCTTTGGTCGGTCTTGAGCAAACCCGTGAGCAAGTCGCGGGCTTTGGTTTTATTTCCCTCACGCAGGGCTTCCACTGCTTCCTGAAAAACTCCGTCGTCAGCCATGCGCTGATTTTACCCTACTCGTGGAAATCAATCAGCCACAGAGAGCACAGAGTTCTTTGAGTTTTTTCTCTTGTTTTCTCTGTGCGCTTGCGCAGTCTGTGGCTAAATTATTCGTGAAATTCCTCCACTTGATAAATGAACACTTCCAGGTGTTTCGTCCGCCACAAATTTTCGGTCACACCCATTTTCTGGCAAAGGTGATTCAGAAATTCTGCGGGGTCGGGAATCTTTTCCCACACCTGAGGGAGGAACGTCGCGCGGCGATGCCCGTCGCGCAAGATGACTCCATCTACATGAGGTCGTAATTTAGATAGCAGATCATCCGCATCCTTGTACTCAAGCGGACTCGGGCGCGTCAATCGCGAGACCTCGATCCTGATTCTGCTTAATTCGACCTTCGTCACCGGAGGGAAGCGCGGGTCCTCAAGCGCCGCGGCGACGGCATGTTCGCACACATCCTCCGCCAGCGATTGATACGGCTCAAGCGCGCCGATACACCCGCGCAATTCCCCGCGCACCGTCAGCGTGATGAAAGACGCGCCCTGTTCGCGCAACCGCGCCGACAATGATGATGTATCGAGCGGCGGCATCTTCTCACCCTTCACGCCGCGCGTCATCGCGTCCCGCGCCAGGCGGAGCAGGGTTTGTTGTTCTTCGAGAGAAAGGTTGTCGTCCATATCTTGATTACTAACTCACCTTACGCAGAACGTCCCGCAGGTTTCATTCTAAAACACAGGTGATTCGCTCAAACCTGCGGAACGGCGCGTAATATCAATGATTCATCCTTCAGCCTTCATACTTCATCCTTGCTTCATCAGCTTCCAAAACACGCGATTATGATACACCAGCGGATCGCCCTCGCCCTCCCCGCGCGCCGCGATGACTTCTGCAATGAAAAGCGTATTCTCGCCAACCGGCATTGAACTGATGACGCGGCAATTGAAAAAAGCGATCCCGTTTTTGAGTATGGGCGCCTCCATGGAAAGTTTTTCAGTCTGCACTCCTTCAAACCGATCTGTGATGTCGGGAATTTTCCCGGCAAAGCGATCTGAAAGTTCCTTCTGTTTGGAAGAAAGAATGGTCATTGCAAATTCACCGGACTTTTCGACGAATTCATGGGTGTGGGTTAACCGTTTCAAAGTTAAAGAAATCACCGGCGGCTCCAGCGAGACGGAATTAAATGAGTTGACCGTCATGCCGTATTGCTGACCGCTATACGCTGCGGTGACGACCGCCACGCCGGTTGTCCATGCCCGCATGGCACGGCGAAGTTGTTCTGAATCCAGGGTCATGGTTTCTCCAATGGAATTTCATCATAACGGCGAGAGAGGGGCAAGTCAAGATAGAAAATGTCACGGATGAACGACCAGACGAAACTTCGGACAAAGATTCTTAGCCACAGATTTCACGGATTCTCACGGAGAGAAATTCGAAAAATCAGTGCAAATCAGTGAAACTTGTGCTGAGCCTGTCGAAGTATCCGTGGCAAAAAATGAGTTTATCCAAAGTCTATATTGTCTCTTGCACGTTAAATCCTTAACAGTTACCATTACGCGCAGACATCATGGAATCCACTTCACCCAAACCACAACCTCGCTTTCGTCCTCGTTCAGTGCGCGCGTTGCAAACAACGATTGGCGTTGCCGTTCTCCTGGCAACTTTATTCACGGCGCTTCCATCCCAAGGTCTCGCGAACGGCAACTTCTACGAAAGGCTCAGCCTGCTCCTCACCCCCCGCCCCGTGGACGCGGTCTCAACAGCTCAACCACAATTACGAATCGGCATCGTCGCGGGGCACTCCGGCAGCGACTCAGGCGCGGTCTGCGTGGACGGCAACGGCGAGGTCACACTCACCGAAGCGGATGTGAACCTCGAGATCGCCGCGATTGTGCAACAACAGTTAACACAGGCGGGCTATCAGGTGGACCTCCTGCGCGAGTTCGACACGCGCCTCAATGGCTATCGCGCCCTCGCCATCGTTTCGATCCACAACGACTCGTGCGAATACGTCAACGACCAAGCCACCGGCTTCAAGGTCGCCGCGGCGCTCAACACCAACGACCTCAACCGCGCCAACCGCCTCACCGCCTGCCTCGTCAACCGCTATCAAAATATCACCAGCCTTTCCTTCCACGTGGGGAGCATCACCGGCGACATGCGCGAATATCACGCCTTCCGCGAAATTGACCCAAGCACCGTCGCCGCGATCATCGAGACCGGATTCCTCAACCTCGACCGCGAGATATTAACGAAGGATACTGCCCGCATCGCCGCGGGGGTCGTCGAAGGCATTCTATGTTTTGCAAATAACGAGAACATCGAATCGACTCCCATCCCCAACCTGACTCCATGAAAAACGGACGCCTCATCCTTAGCCTGATTTTGCTCCTGGCATTCGGAGGCGTTGCCTTCGCCTTTTTCTTTTTCACTGCCTCCCCGGCAAGCGCGTTCCCCTTCGCAACCACAATCCCCACTCAGGAAAATTTATGGGCATACGCAGATGTCGCAAAACCGACATACACAGCCACATCCATTCCCCTGCCAACCGATACCCCCACACAATTGCCGCCTGTGATTGAACCACCCGCCGCGCTGGTAATGGAAATTGTGAACAGCGCGTATCTCCAAAGCGTTCAGGCGCAGGAACAAGTGAATGGTTCCCCTCCCTCCGTTACAACGGACGGATCGAAATACATCCTCGTGGATATTTCAGAGCAACACATGTACGTCTACGAAAACAACGCGCTGGTCTACAGCTTCGTCGCATCCACAGGCATCAACAACGCGACGCGTGTCGGCACGTTCGCAGTGCAAACCAAATTGCCCAATGCCTACGGAGCGACCTGGAATATCTGGATGCCCAACTGGCTTGGCATTTACTGGTCGGGTAGTCTCGAAAACGGCATCCATGCCCTGCCTATTTTGTCAAACGGCGCGACGTTGTGGGAGGGTTTCCTCGGCAGACCAGTTTCGTACGGATGCGTAGTTCTTGGCACAGCCGACTCGATTTTGTTGTATGATTGGGCTGAAATGGGCACAACCGTCGAAATTCAATGGTAGCAATATGCTCCCCCGCCGTCCCCGGCGGAGGGATCGCCGCCGAGGCTTGTACTGAGCCTGTCGAAGTGACGGCGGCTTGAGCTGATAATATGAACGCTAACCTCATCCAAGCCCGTGAATTGATCGTCAAAGCGCGCGAAGCCTTGCGCCGCGGCGACAATGAAACTGCGCGCGATCTCGGCGAGCAAGCCGCCCTCCTCGCGCCTGATATGGAGGACGCCTGGCTCGTCCTTGTCGCGTCTGACGCAAACGCGGAGGATGCGCTGGCATATGCAAGGAAAGCGCTGGAACTCAACCCGCAAAGCACGCGCGCACGCAAAAGTGTGGAGTGGGCTGAGGGTCGGTTGAATCAGGCTCGGGCTGGGAGGGAAGCGGTTGTACATCCAGTTGTTAAACCAGTTGTGAAACGCGAATCGAAAAAAGTAAATCCACCGGCTGAGACCAAATCCAATAAACGGGTTTTGCTGTATGGAGCAACATTCGGCTTGCTGGCTTGTATCGTTTTTATTTTTGCCGCGTGGTCGGCAGTGACCAGCCCCGCCTTCGCATCCATTTTAAACAGCGCGCCCGCGCCCATTGCTACGCAAGAAAATCTTTGGGCGCAGGTGGACATCGCCAAACCATCGGTGACCCCGATTGACGCAAGCGCGTTTGTTCAAGTTGCATCCGTGACGCCCGCGCCTGTGATCGTCGTACCCACGGCAACGCTTGCTCCGACAAATCTTCCAACAGCCATCCCAACCGATGCGCCGACTCTCGTCCCCGCGGCAACTGAAACGCCCGGCACACTGGCAATGGAGATCGTCGCCGATACACCAACAAGCGCATACGTCCCACCTGCTGTAGCCAATGAACAACCTGCTGTTGGCAACGACCAACAGTCTTATCCTGCCAAAGGCAACGGCGCGCGCTGGATTGATGTGAATCTTTCTCAGCAAATGGTCTACGCGTATGAAGGCGACGTGATCGTCAATTCATTCGTGGTATCCACAGGCACAGCGCAAACACCGACTGTCACTGGCAAGTATAAGATTTGGATCAAGCTCAAATCCACCACCATGTCTGGTCCTGGATATCATTTGACGAACGTGCCATACACCATGTATTTCTACAAAGGTTATGGTTTGCATGGAACCTACTGGCATAACAACTTCGGCACGCCGATGAGTCACGGCTGTGTGAACCTTTCAATCCCCGACGCGGAATGGTTATATTACTGGGCGCTTGAAGGCACCGTGGTGAAAGTGCATTATTAAGGCAATCAGCCACAGAGCCCACAGAGAACCTTGAGATTTTTTCTCAATGAACTCGGTGTGCTCTGTGGCTAAGAGAACATGAGCAAGCCAAAAATTTCCCGACGTGATTTTTTAAAGTTAAGCGGTTACGGCATTCTGGGGATGGTATTGCCCGACCTTCCTCTTCAGTACAACCAACAGGATGATTTCAAGAACCTGCAAGGGCGCGTCATTGACAGCATATTGTGGTCCTACGAGGAGCCGAACAAAAAATCAAAACGGAAAAAAGTATACTGGCATGATCTCGTCGTTCCGATCACGAACACCACGGTCAGCGACGATGAAGCCGCGCACAACCGTGTGTGGTATCAGATGGAGGACGATGGATACGTGTATTCGGGAAGCATCCAACCCGTCCGCACGATTCTCAATGAGCCGCAACACATCTCGCTCAAAGGCGCGCTGGGCGAGGTCAGCGTTCCGTTCACCGAAGCGCGCCTGGAAGCGGACTCAAACGCCGAGGTGATCTATCGCCTGTATTACGAAACCGTCCATTGGGTGAAAGCCAGCGCGATCCATCCTGTGGATGGAAGCGTCTGGTACTATCTGCTGGACGATAAATTCGAGCAGTATTATTACGTGCCTGCGAAACATATCCGCCTCATCCCGGACCTGGAACTGACTCCGTTATCTCAGCATGTTCCCAGCGAGGACAAACTTGTCGAAGTGCGTTTGAACGATCAACTGTTGATGGCTTATGAAAAAAATCAACTGGTCTACGCGACGCGCATCTCCACCGGCGGACGCCTGCGAAGCGGAACATACACCACTCCCGAAGGCGATTACATCACCTATCACAAACGTCCCACGCGGCACATGGCGGCGGGCGATTTAGCCTCCAGCGGATTCGACCTCCCCGGCGTGCCATGGGTGACGTACATCAAAGCGAACGGCACATCCTTCCATGGCACATACTGGCACAACGACTACGGGCGTCCGCGCAGTCACGGGTGCATCAACATGACTCCGCAAGCCGCAAAATGGCTGTATCGCTGGACGACTCCATCTGTCGCGCCAGATAAGGAATTGGTCTATGGACATGCAGGGACGAGGGTGGAGATCAAGGTTTAACTTTGTGACCCCGAAGGGGTCAAATGATTCTAGTTTGAATACCAAAAGAATTTCAACCCCGAAGGGGTGGTATAAAAAGATGAGGCAATCATGCCATCCCTTCGGGATTTCGATATTTGCGCCCATTATCTATAATCCTTCCATCCTTTCAGGATTGGCGGACTTGCTTTGCCATTGGTCGAGTATAAGAAAAAAGTAACAGTGGAACAATTTTCCATCTTTTGCGGTTAAACTTACATCATGCTCAACCCTCAATTGACCCGTCGTGACTTTCTCAAACTCGCCAGCGCGGGTTCTCTTGCCTTTGCATTGAAAGACCTGCGTATTGACCGCGCCCTTGCTTCTTCGCCGATCAAACAGGGGCGTATGACCATCAGCGGCATCCCTCTGTATGACGCGCCGACCTTTGTCGCAAACAAAATCCATCACTTCGGCAAGGACGAGACAGTGGAAATCACAGCCGTTGATGAAAACGGTGATTTCGGCAATGATTTCAACAGCGCATGGTATCAAGTTAACGGAGAGGGATTCACCTATTCAGGCTGGGTTCACCCTGTGGAAACAAATTATCAGAAGCCCATCTTCACCATCCCTGAAAAGGGACAGTTGGGTGAGATCACAGTCCCATTCAGCGACGTGAAGATCGAACCGTATGTATATGCCAAACGCGGCTATCGTTTATATTACGGCTCCACTCATTGGGTGAAGAGGTTTGTCGCCACACGCGACGAGAAAAGCCTGTGGTACGAAATTTACGATTTTCATCTCAGAAAATTATTTTACGTCTCGTCGCATGACATGCGGCTCGTGCCCAACGATGAATTAACCCCGCTTTCGCCCGAAGCGCCGAATGAAGAAAAACACATTGTTGTGGATCTCGCCTCACAAATGGTGACTACCTTTGAAGGCGAGAAACTTGTCATGTCACAGCGTTGCTCGAGCGGCGCAAAAGGCACAGAGACGCCGAAGGGAAATTTCCGCACGTATCACAAAGGTCCGTCTGTTCACATGACCAACCAGGGCGATGCAATTGAGAATATTTTCAATTTGCCGGGTGTGCCGTGGTGCGCGTTCTTCACCGGCATCGGCAACGCATTCCACGGCGCGTACTGGCACAATGATTATGGACGTCCGCGCAGTCACGGTTGCGTGAACCTGCCGTCAGACGCCGCGAAATTTTTGTATCGCTGGACCAGCCCCAACGTCCCGTTTGACGCGGATTATGTCCACCTGCCGGGCGAGGGCACAAGAGTCCAGATTTTTTGATGCGTAGTGACGGCTTCAGCCGTCCGTATAAAGCGACTGAAGTCGCTATTACTTTTTAGAAGGAGAAAAAATGAATTCAATTTTCCAACATCCACGGTATGTGCTTCAACGCCAGGTGTTTGCGCTGGCGGGCAAGTTCCGCATCTTTGACCCGATGAACAAACTGGTACTGTTCAGCGAGCAGAAGATGTTCCGTTTGCGCGAGGATATTCGCGTGTATGGCGATGAAGCAAAAACAAGTGAAGTGTTGAGCATCAAGGCGCGCCAGATCATGGATTTCTCCGCGGCGTACGATGTGGTGGATACCGCGCTGAATCAAAAAGTCGGCGCGTTGCGCCGCAAGGGGTTGCGTTCGTTGTTGCGCGATGAATGGGAAGTGTTGGACGAGAACGACAACGTGAAGGGATTGCTGTTCGAGGACAGCATGGGACTCGCGTTATTGCGCCGCTTCCTTCTCGGCTCGTGGCTGCCTCAGAACTACGACATTTCCTTTGGCTCGACGCGCGTCGCCGATCTCAAACAGAACTTTAACCTTTTCCGTTATGAATTGAATCTCGACTTCAGCATGGACGTTGCTCACGCGCTGGATCGCCGCCTGGGAATCGCCGCAGGAATTTTGCTCGCGGCGGTTGAGGGGAAGCAGAGCAATTAGCCCTCACCCCCAACCCCTCTACCCTAACGGGCACACGTCCCACAGGGAGAGGGGAACAATACATATGCCGCGCCAACCTCTCTTTGCCGGGCTTGTCATTGACGAGTCGGGCCGCCCTGCTGAAACCGCCTTCGTCGGCGACGAACCATGCTACGTTGTGGATGACTATGGATTCCGCCGCCACATCCCCTCGGAACAGGTGGACCGCCAGGTGTTTGCGCAAATCACCGCCCTGATGAAAGGCAGTGAAGATTTCATCTCGGAACAAACCGCCAAGATGATCGGTCAGGAGGATGTATTCACCAAAGCCGCCATCGAGCAACAATTGAAAAATATAGACAAGCAGTTCGATCAGTTACTGCAAGCGGGCATTCCCGAGGACATGCGGGCGTATCTGGGGATGATGGGTTTCAGAGTCGTGATCAATATGCACGGGGAGGTTGTCAGAGTGGAACAACCCGGCGCAACAGGCGACGAAGGCGAATAATTAACAGGCAGGCGCTTTCAAAGCGCCTGCCTTTATTTTTCTCGTGGAGACTTCCAGGCACAATCCGTGTTATAAGCAAAAGAAGCAATTTATTGTTGTTTTGATTTAAGCCTGTAAACGAATGTCATCGAACCGATGGAGTTCACTGCCTGTTCTGGTTGGAGGGAGCCTCATCGCGTTGCTGGTCGTTTTGCTGGGGATCTTTCAAGGGCAGGCTCCGGCCTGGTTCGTGTATGTCATTGCCTTTCCCATCGTGATCCTCGCCGCTATTTTTCACAACCGCATTATCTTCCTCACCTTCTGGGCGCTCCTTACATTAATCCATACCTTCCTGGATATCGGGTTCGGGGGAAAGTTGCTGGATTCAGATACAGCGCAGTGGGGAGGTTTGTTATTCGCAGGGTTGACCGTTTATTATATTTCCAGTGAACGCCAGCGTGTGGCATATCTCAGCGGGCGCCGCATTCGTGAATTGGAGGTTATGAATGAAATCTCACGCGAAATTTCAAGCGAACTGGAATTGAACAAGCTCCTGCAAAAAATCGTGGACCGCGCTGTGAAGATGCTGGATGTCACTTTGGGAGAGTTGCTTATGCTCGACAAGAAAACCGGGGAATTGAAAGTCGTTGCGCAATATCCACTGCACACAAATCTGATGGGATATCCCTTGAAACCGGGGCAAAGCGCCATGGGTCGTGTGGCGGTGACGAAGGAGCCATTGATCATCAACGACTATAAGGCTTATGAAGTCGCTACGGGAATTGAATCCATCATGGATGTGCCCCTCATCAAGGGCAGGGAATTTATCGGCGTGTTGAGAGTTGGGTGTCATACAAAAAACCATCATTTTACACAGGACGACCTGAGCTTGTTAACCGTCCTTGCCAGCCAGGCAACCATCGCGATCCAGAACGCACGGTTGTACCAGGAGGTACAACACCTCGCTTTCACCGATGGGCTGACGGGAATCAACAACCGCCGCCGCCTGTTCGAACTGGCAGGGAAGGAACATAGCCGGGCAATGCGCTACCGCCGCCCGTTATCGGTCATGCTTATGGATATTGATCATTTCAAGAGTATTAATGATCGTCATGGTCACGCCGCCGGCGATGCAGTCTTAAAATGGTTAGCGGGTGAATGCAGCGCGATCATCCGCCAAAAGATAGATATCATTGGCAGGTTCGGCGGCGAGGAATTTGCGGTGTTGTATCCCGAAACCGGTCTGCCTCCCGCGCTTGAGGCGGCAGGAAGAATTAGAAATCGCGTCGTCAAATCGAAGGTGAAGATCGAAGAAACTGAAATTCAAATCACGGTCAGCATGGGGATTGCATCCCTTCCCGCTGCCGGGGAGACCACACTCGATCAACTCATCGAACGCGCAGATAAAGCCCTGTATGCGGCAAAACAGAAACGGGATTGCATTGCGTACTGGGATATGACGGATGAAAAACCGTATCTGATTGATTGAAGAAAAGCAACAAGGCTGGGAAAACAACCCAGAAACGGAATCAAGTTCCGGCTGGGAGGGAAGCGGATATACATCCCAATCCGTGGGCGGTTGTGGAATCCAATTTTCGGGCGTACAATAGTCATCATGTTTCAACAGAATGAGAACGACCTAGGTTCATCAGAGAGTCAACCTCCCAGTAGAGGCGAGGTCATCTCGCATTGGGTGCGGTGCGCGTTTCAAAATAACATCAACAACGTCACAGAGGAGGTGAGCGCGCCTCCCGCGTGGTAATTTCACTTGCAAGGAGGCAGTCATGCTCACCATCTACAAAACAACAGAGCAGGGGATCGAACAATTGGAATCCATGGAGAACGGCACATGGATCAAAGCAGTTGACCCAACCGCAGAAGAAATTCAACAACTTGTAAATTGGGGGGTGGACGTTGATTACATTCATTACTCACTTGACTTCGACGAAATGCCGCGCATGGAACGCGACGATGATTTCACGTTCATCCTGATCCGCATTCCACACCGCCAGCCCGATAGTGATGTGCCATACATCACGATTCCACTGGGCATTTTCATCAAAGGCAACATGATCGTCACCATTTGCCGATACGAGAAGGAAATGTTCAAGGTGCTGGCAAACGGAAAATACCGCCTGCTCAAAACAGGCAAGCGCTATCGCTTTGCGTTGTACATCTTTTTGGAAACAGCCACGCGCTACCTCACACACCTGCGCGAGATCAATCGCACGACAGAAGCGATTGAAGACCAGCTTCAAAAATCCACGCGCAACCGCGAAGTGCTCGAACTGCTCAAATACCAAAAGAGCCTCACCTATTTTGCCACTGCGCTTCGCTCGAACGAGGTGATGATGGAGCGCGTCCAGCGCACGCAGATTTTTAATTACTATGAAGACGACCAGGATCTGCTTGAGGATGTGCTTACCGAAAACCAGCAAGCCATTCAAATGACGACCATCTCCACTGAAATTCTTTCCAGCATGATGGATGCGTTCGCTTCGATCATTTCCAACAACCTGAACGGCGTGATGAAAGCGCTTGCCGCCTTGACGATCATTGTCAGTTTGCCTGGCACGGTCGCAGGCTTTTTTGGAATGAATGTGATGCTGCCCTTGACAGATTCAAATCCTGTTGCATTCCTGGTGGTCTTTGGCATCGCACTGGCATTGACCGCCGTCGCGACATATATTTTTTACAAACGCGATTGGTTTTAATTAAATCGCAGGGGCGGAGCAATGCTCCGCCCCTGCACCGCCCTACACCGCCCCTACAAAACAAATCATGAAACCAGAAATTCTTTACGATGCAAAAGCATGGCTTGGCGAGGGTCCTGTTTGGGATGCGCGCACGCAGACTCTTTACTGGGTGGATATCCTCAACAAACGCGTGTATGCAAACGCGAATGTGCTTGCTGAGTTGGATGACTTCATCGGGTGTATTACCCCGCGCAAACGAGGTGGACTGATTCTCGCCCTGAGCGGAGTGGTGAGTGAAGCGAGCCACGCAGACGAAGGGCGCCTCAGCTTCGCAAGCCTTGAGCTTGATCCTGTCAGAGAGACTCTGATCTCATCCCTGACAGACGAACCGTCAAACAACCGCTTCAACGATGGCAAATGTGACCCGCGCGGGCGCTTCCTTGCAGGCACCATGGACATGAACGAGAAGTACCCAACAGGTTCGCTGTATTCCTTCAACGGAACATCCATTACGCGATTATTGGGCAATATCACCATCTCCAACGGTATGACGTGGAGCGCAGACTACAAAACTTTTTACTACATTGATACGCCCACACGAGAGGTGACGGCTTTTGACTATGATCTGGAAACAGGCGCAATCGCCAATTCACGCGTTGCGCTATCCATTCCTGAATCTCTTGGCTGGCCCGACGGCATGACCTCCGACACGCAGGGGAACCTGTGGATCGCGATGTGGGGCGGCGCGCAAATCACAAAGTGGAATCCGAACACGGGTCAATTGCTGGAGCAAATCCCCGTGCCTGCAATCCAGCCATCCTCCTGTGTGTTCGGTGGAAAGAATCTTAACGAACTTTACATCACCTCCGCGCGCAAAGGCTTGGACGAAGCTACTTTGAAACGGTATCCGCTTACGGGTGGCGTGTTCCGAGTTGAGACGAAGGTTGAGGGTCTGCCAGCGTTTGAATTTGCGGGGTAAAATCCGAGGGAGGAAAGGTCTCCATGTCCAAACGAATCGAATACATTGACATTGCGCGCGGCATTGGCATTTTGCTGGTAGTGCTGGCACACAACGATTTTGGAAATATCTCCGCGTTCGGTTACCAGGTTATCTATTCGTTCCACATGCCGTTGTTCTTTTTCCTTTCGGGGTATTTCATCAAGACCTCGGTTTCCTTCCTTGAGTTTTTCAAAAAGCGGTTCCACTCGCTCCTCAAACCATTTCTCTTCACCCTTTTTATCATTTATTTCACATCCATTTCGTTTGAAAAGATGGCATTCGGCACTGCCCTAAAGCGCATCTCCAAATCATTGTATGGAACCGGCATCTACATTGACTGGGTGCAGTTATGGTTCCTGCCGCATTTGTTTGTTGTAAGCCTGTATGCTTTTATTTTTATCGTGATCGTGAGCAAATTGCATAATCGGTGGCTAGGATGGGGAATCCTATTGGCATCACTGGCAATTTCAATTCCATTTCTCAAAGTATTCTATCCATTTCCCGTTTCACTGTTCGGCAAAGACTACGAACTCTTCGGTCTGCCGTTCAGCCTCGACCTGATGCTCTTGAGCGGATTCTTTTTCATTCTAGGAAGCGAGATCAGGCAAATCACATCTGAAAAAACATTCAGCAATTATTTTATTCTGGTGGTCACAGGGGTCGGCTTATTCCTCCTGAATTACTTTTTCACTGCGCCCATGGACTTCAATACCCGAACCTATGAATCTTTTTTCATTAATACAACAAAGTCAATTGCAGGGATCTTGTTTGTGCTCGCGCTTTCGAGACAGGTCGAATTACACATAACCTGGCTTGCTTCGCTGTTCAAATATTTTGGGCAGGTCTCGCTCATCATCCTGATCTTCCATGTTCCCATCCAGGATTTCTGGGGGCAAAAAGTGTTGGCAGTCACAGATAATCTCCCTCGCTCGATCTGGATCGGATTCTTCATGGGAGTGGGCGGTTCCATTCTGATCCATGAATTGTTTATCAGAAAAAATCCCGTTGCTTCGTGGTGGTTTGGGAGGGAGGCAGATGTCCCTGCCAAGAAAGAACTTTCTGCATCCAAATAAATTCGCCGCCGGGGGGACGGCGGCTCAAGCGTAATGCTGAACAAAAAACATCCCGCCATGGCGGGATGTTTTTCATTTTTCTGTAAATTTTATTTATCCACTTGCTGTGAAACCGGACTGGAGGCAGGCACTCTGCGCTCTTGTTCATCCTGCACCACGCGAATTCCGTTGGCAACCTGGTTAGTAATCCGTTCCAATTCCGCTTGAAGCTGGGTGAGGCTTCTCATCACATAGTCGTCGGCGTCTGTGCGGGTATTTTCGGCATCTGCGCGCGCTTGCGTAATGATCTGCTCGGCGCGCCGCTGTGCTTCCTGCGCAAGCATATCCTTTGTTACGAGTTGATCGGCTTTCTGGCGGGCAAGTTCAAGCGTGCGATTGGCTTCCTCCTGCGCCTGCGCGAGCACCCGGTCGCGCTGACCTAACAATTGCTGTGCCTTTTTCACTTCCTCAGGGATGGCAATGCGCATCTGGTCAATGATGTCCAACATGCGGTCTTCATCCACCATCACGTTGCGCGTGAGGGGAATGTTTTTGCTCTCATTGAAGAGCTCTTCGAGCCGGTCAATTAATTGAAGAATGTCCATAGGGTTTTCCTCCGCATTTAGCTCGGGGCGGCGTCCTCGCTGCCGAGGACGGCAGCGGGAGCGTCTATATTTAGTGAGGCAATTCTAGCACAAATTAATCTCTAATGTCGCGTACCGTCCCGCAGGTTAGGGCAATTGCATACCAATCCGCGCACACCAAATACAGACATGGCTGAATGTTATTAGGCAAATATGGCGTCGCCTGAATGTTCCACACCACTATATACGGCCTCTGCCTAACACCGACCGCCAAATGTGTTTCAAATGCGATTGCCCTATCCCGCAGGTTTTTTCTTGAATGACACTCTCGGTTCACATTCGACCTGCCGGACGTTTTTGCAAGTCAAATTAATCACGGAGCGAGTTGGGAATGGGATGCTGGTCGTCAAGGCTCGCAACCTTTTCCTTGAACGCCTTCTCAACAAACGGCGGCACCATGCTGGAGACGTCACCATTCAGCATGGCAATCTCGCGGACAGTTGTGGAGGATAGAAATGTATGCTCTTCTGCAGTGATGAGCGCGAAGGTTTCAATATCAGCCGCAAGACGATGATTCGCCAATGCCATGCGGAATTCGAACTCGAAATCAGAGAACACACGCAAGCCGCGCACGATCACCTGCGCTCCAATTTTACGCGCAAATTCAACGGTGAGTCCGCTGTAACCGGTGACTTTGATCTTGGGGTTATCCTTGAACGCTTCCTGCACCAACCCAATGCGTTCTTCGGGTGAGAACATCAATGACTTCAAGGGCCTATCATAGACCGCCATCACCACTTCATCGAAGAGACGCGCGGCGCGGGTGGCAATGTCCATGTGGCCGTAGTGGATGGGGTCGAATGTTCCGGGGAAAATTGCGCGAACCATGGTTTCTCCAATTTCATGTAGGGGCGGGAGGACGCCGCCCCTACGAATTTATGAAACGTCGCCTTTACCTTCACCCCAGAATCTTCCGAAGGCTTCGGCGAGCAGGGTGTTTTCGGGTTTGGATAGATCGGCATCCTGTTCAAATAAAGTTTGCGCTTGCGCGCGGGCTTTCTCGATTAATTTTACATCGGTGATGCTTGCCATGCGGAGTCCGCTTGTATAGCCTGCTTGGCGCGTCCCTAAAAATTCGCCGGGACCGCGTAACTGTAAATCCTTTTCTGCCAACAGAAAACCATCATTGGATTCAGCCATGGCTTGCAGGCGTTCGTTCTCGGTGGCGTCTTCGCGCGTGGGGATGAGCAGACAATACGATTGATCGGAGCCGCGTCCGACGCGCCCGCGCAGTTGATGCAACTGGGCGAGACCAAATCGGTCTGCGCCTTCGACCAGCATCACTGTCGCGTTGGGAACATCCACACCCACTTCGACGACGGTCGTTGAAACGAGAATATCATACTGCTTATCGCGGAATTTGAGCATGGTCTCGTCTTTTTCGCTGGGGCGCATCCGCCCGTGTAATAGACCAAGTTTCAAATCAGGAAAGACTTCCTTTGAGAGAGTCTCGTAATCGTCCACTGCGGCGCGCGCTTCGATTTTTTCGCTTTCTTCAATGAGCGGATAGATGATGAACGCCTGTTTGCCATCCTTGATTTGCCCGCGCACCATTGTAAATGCACGCTCGCGTTCCTGCGGACGAAGCACATAGGTATTGATGGGTTGCCTGCCTGCGGGCATTTCGTCCATAATGGAGAGATCGAGATCGCCATACAAAGTGAGCGCCAGTGAACGCGGGATGGGAGTCGCAGTCATTACCAACAAGTGTGGATTCGTACCTTTGCTTCTTAATTCTGCGCGTTGGTCCACGCCGAAGCGATGTTGTTCATCAATCACGGCGAACTGCAATTCAGCGAATTGGACTGGTCCTTCGATAACTGCATGTGTACCGATAACAATTTTGATCGTGTTGTTTGCAAGCCCAGCGCGGATTTCTTCCTTTTCAGATTCGGGTGTATCACCGACCAGCAAACGAATTTTTTGGAGTGCAGGAGCTTGCTCCTGCGCATCGGACAGCAAGCTGTCCGACTCCAAAGTTTTAAAGAAATTGGTGAAGTTGCGATAATGTTGATCCGCCAAAATGGATGTGGGAGCCATGACCGCGGCTTGCGCGCCATTGGATGTAATAATGCCAGCGGCTACAGCCGCTACCACGGTTTTTCCTGAACCCACATCGCCCTGCAAGAGTCGGTTCATGGGTTTGCCTGAGTCGAGGTCGGCGCGAATGTCTGAGAGGGCGCGTTGCTGGGCGGAGGTCAGGGTGAAGGGAAGGCTTGTTAAGCGCGCGTCCAGCCACTCGTCCGAGATGGAGAAGCGTTTTGCGTCCACCGACTGCCAGTCGCGTTTCTGGCGAAGCACTCCCATTTGCAGATAAAAAATTTCGTCGAAGGCGAGTCGTTCACGCGCGGCAGTGAGTTTCTCCTGCGAATCCGGAAAATGAATCTGTAGCAACGCTTCACTAAGCGGCATGACGCGCGCAGAGTTGCGGACACTTTCGGGCAGTGCATCCGCGACGGCGGGCGCCCAATATTCAGTGACCTGCTTCATCAAATTACGCAGCCACTTTTGGTTGATGCGTTCGGTGAGCGAATAGATCGGCACGATGCGATTCGTGTGCAGGTTCTCGGTATCAACCGATTCCCAATCGGGGCTGTTCATTACCAGCTTGCCAAGATATTGATCCACTTTTCCTGAAACAGAAATTGCATCACCTTGTTTGAATCGATTCGCAAGCCAGGGCTGGTTGAAAAATGACAGGCGCAACGCGGCAGTGCCATCGCTGATGACAACCTCGATGATCGTCGCTTTGCCGCCGCGAATTGGGCGCGTGTGCACGCTTTGGATCGTCCCAATCACCGTCACCTGCTCGCCATACCATAACGACTTGATGGGCTTGAGCTGTGAATAATCGTCGTAGCGGCGCGGGAAGTAATACAACATGTCGCCGAGCGTGTGGATGCCGAGTTTGACGAGTGTCTCTGCGTGGCGCGGTCCCACGCCTTGAAGCACGGTTAATTTTGCATCGAGCGCGGCGGGGGTGGCGGAGGTGCGTGCGCCCGCGACAGACTCAGAACGCGGCGGTTTCCCCCCTGTAGTCCCCCCACGTGGGGGGGACGGCTTGCGGCTTTCCTGACTTCCGCTCGTTTGCTGGTTGGGTGTTTGAGCAGGCTTGCGACTCTCATCAAGTCCCCCCGCTGGTCGGGGGGATTTAGGGGGGGCGGATTTCTGCTGGGTTTCGGGATACGTGTCCCCGATGCGTTTCCACAACCCTTTCAACGCATCGGCGCGTGACTGGGGGCTGAGTCCGTCATACGAACGGAGTCTCTGCACGACGGCTTGAATCACATCTTCCTTGATCCCATCTGCGCGGGCTTCGCCTTCCCAATAACCAAGCATTTCGGCGAGTCCGCCAATGATGGCGGTGTTTGTGTATCCGTTCTCGTGTTCGAGTCGGAAGAATTTGCGTAATTTCTCCAATGAGGTCTGCATGAGAGGTATTTTATCATGGGGGATGAAGCAAGAACTCGGAGGTCTTGAAGACCTCCGAGTTCTTTGTTACTTCCTCACCGCCGCGACCCCCAACTCCTTGTGTTCACAGAATTAGGTCTGCTTTGCAAGGTAATCTTTTGCAGTTTGTAGAAAGCCCCATGCCTGCCCAATAATTTCACTAACTTCTTCAGAATTGAAGCGCGTAACCTCATCATAATCGCCTAACATGCGCCGACCAAAAGCCATCACCAGCAATTTGTGTTATTTTGCGTCGAAGATTCCCGTTTTGACAAAATGCTGAGCGAACGACCCATGCACCGTGCCATGTTTCTTGAAGCGTAAATCCTTTTCGTTCAACAGGGATTCCGCTACATAAAAGACAGTATAGTAAGCGCGATTGACTGCATCCCGCAAATAGTTTTCCCTGAACAGAACTTCTGCGGCGTTGAGTGTTTCCTCCGCGTTGAACAACAATTGTTCCGTGGATTCTTTCATACGGGAACGCCTTCAACCCGCACGTTTCGGAGCAGGGGTTTATTCGCGGTCAACCAATCCTTCTCGCGCATGAACATGAGACTCACCGTGATTAAATATTCCAACGACAAATCGCCAACCAAATCATCGGTTCGAGTCAATTCCATTGGGGCGCGCTCAAAATCATTCAATACGATTAGCACGTCCAAATCCGAGCCTTCTTTATAATCTCCGCGCGCGTATGAACCGTACAGGTAAAGCCCCTTGAGGCGCTCTCCATACAGGTTTATCAATCCCTGCTTGAGTTCTTTTAGCAACTTTTGAACAGCGTCTGGCATAAAATTGCTCCTGCCTTTATCTTACCGTATTTTTAACTCCCTTGCATAATAACTTCTTCACTTCCTCACTACCGCGAACCCCAACCCGTTTGGACCGACGTGCGTGCCGATGACCGTGGTCACGTTGACCATCAAAATATCGCGCGGCACGGACTGGCTGGCTTGTTGCATGACTGCATTCAGGAATTCTTTTGCGCGGGGTTCCGCTCCTGTGTGCAGGATCGCCAACCTTTCCAACTCTCCGCCTTCCAGCAAAAAGTTTAGCATCCGTTCATTCGCTTGTTTCGTCGTGCGGACTGCACCAACAGGTTTGATCTGCCCTTCGGCGAGTTCGACGATTGGTTTGATGTTTAACATGCCGCCGAAGAAGGTCACCGCGGCGGGGACGCGTCCGCTCCGTTTGACGTATTCCATCGTATCCAGCGCGGCGAAGACGCGGAGTCGTTTGCGTGTGGATTCAACGGCGGCAAGCGCGGCTTCGAGTCCATTTTCTGCGGCCTCAGCGGCGGCGAGCGCTTGAAAGCCGAGTCCAAGTGAAAGTGAGCCGCTGTCTATGATAGTGATCTTTTCAGGGAAGTCCTGCGCGGCTTGACGCGCGGAGTTGATGATGGTCGTGAGTTGTCCCGAAGCGTGGATGGAGAGGATGTGGTCACAGCCGCGCGTGAGGAGGGAGTCGTAGCGGGTTGAGAAGTCGCCAATCGAGGGCGCGGCAGTTGTCGGCTGACCCGAAGGGGGAAGCGAGGGCAGTCTCTTGTAATAGTCCTCGCGCGAGATTCCAATCCCATCCGCGTATTCTTTTCCCTCCAAAATCAAAATGGAGGGAACCACTTCCAGTTCATGTTGTTCGATCAAGTATTTTGGGAGGTCTGAAGCCGAGTCGGTGACAATGCCGAGTTTCATTGCTTCGGCTTCTCGCGGTCGAGCCAGAGTTCGCGGTATTTGCGATTCCAGTCAATGAGGAAGCGATAGGCGATGACGATGCCGCAGGCGATGGCGATCCAGAATTCCAAGCCGCGCAAGTTGAAGAGCCAGAATAGCGGCGCCATCAGGATGCCTGTGAACACACTTGCCCGCGCGCCATGACGAATCGTAAGAGTTAAGATAATCAATAAAGCAAGCCCGATAAAAAAAGAAAACCAATGGACCGCGAGAAGCGCGCCGCCGAATGTTGCCAGCCCCATGCCGCCGCGGAATTGCGCGAAGAGGGGCCAGCAATGACCAATGACCGCGCACGCGGCAGTGAGAGGAACGATGTAGGGCAAGATACCCTGCGAGTACGATGTGGCATCTTGCCCCACGCTAAGAGCAAGATATGTGGGGATGAATCCTTTTGCGAGATCAAGAATCAATACCAGCGCGCCCCAGCCAAAGCCTGCCTGCCGGATTGTGTTCGTGGTTGTAGCGTGACCTGAGCCCGCATCGCGCACATCCACTTTTTTTACGTAGCGCGTCACCCAGATCGAAAACGGAAGCGAGCCGGAGAGATAACCGAGAGCGGGAAGAAGAAATGAAAGTAGTTCCATACGTTAGAGAGTGTTTCTTAAGTAGTCGGGTAAGATTGGCGAATGACCAAATTCAGCCAAACCTACTCGACTGACCTCAAGTATACCGAATGGATGCTGATTGTGGATTTCTTTCCAAGCCATCACA
>Ga0247727_10003789_pt1 | contig 33027 bp, 50 predicted proteins | sample WisWelCaveWW1625_FD_202498 | JGI IMG/M metagenome (GOLD analysis project Ga0247727, IMG submission 202498) | Biofilm microbial communities from Wishing Well Cave, Virginia, United States - WW16-25 | ecosystem: Environmental > Aquatic > Deep subsurface > Groundwater > Cave microbial mat | place...
AAGACCGATGGGATTTCCTATGGGCATGGGTGGCGGAGGTGGAATGGAGAACCTTGCCTTGATTCAAATGGCTTTAAATTCGGCCGGTCAAGTTAACAACCAACCCAAGACCGTCAATATCGGCGGAAGAAATATTTTAGACGTTACGCCTGAGAATAGACTTGATCGCATAAATCAAGGCCTCACGCTTTTGGCTCAGGGATTTATGATGAATCGTCAAGCGAAGGTAAGACAGGGTTTTGTCAAATCGGTTGAAACGATTATGGGAAGCAATGCTCCGGTCGAGGATAAATTAAATGGGCTTTGGAAATTGAAGCTTGAGCATCAAGGAGATTATGGTCTTGGCGTTGATGAAATTATTAAACATTACAGCTCAAAAACAGGGAAGGAATGGAAGCCGCAAACAAAAGATGAGGCATTAGATTTTGAAAGAGCAAAAAGGGATGTCTCTGGCAGAGGAGATTTTAACACAGATATTAAGGGCGGCATGGCGCAAATTAAAGGAGGGGCAAACTCCGATGATGTTATCAACTCCCTTAGAGAAAAATATCCGACGCGCATCACGCCATCCATTGAGAAGAACATTCGTAACTTTACGGATAGATATAAAAGTCAGAAAAATAAAAAAGATATGGAAGATTTATCCGCGAAGATTAGAAGCATCCCGGCAGGGGCATTGAATAGTATTAAAAAAAATGGGGCTAAATCCGGCGCTCAAGTTCAAGAAGGTGCCACGGCCTTGAATCCAAAAACAGGGAAAAGAATCCAATTTAAAGGCGGGAAATGGCTTCCACTGAATTGATTCCAAAAGGATTCGTACTCGAATCCGACGAAGTTTTCAACAAAGCCATAGATTTAACTTCCGGCTTTGAAGGTGGATTCACTGTTGATAGTGGCGGCCCGACGAATTACGGCATAACGCAAACGGCCCTTAATAATTATCAGGAAAAAAAGGGGTTATCTAATGTCGATGTTAAAAAAATATCCCCGGATTATGCGCGGAAGATTGCTAAAGAAGAATATTTCGACAGACCAAATTTTTCTGTTCTCCCCGAAAACACAGCCATTGTGATGTTCGATTATGGGTTTAACGCCGGACCGCAGAAAGCCGCTAAAACACTTCAGCGAATTGTTGGGGCAACGCCGGATGGTCAAATTGGCCCTAAGACAATCAAGGCCACACAATCATATATCGAAAAGAACGGTGAAGAATCTTTGCTTAAGGGCATCCTTGATTCCCGCGAGAAGGAACTGACAAATCTCATAGAGAATAATCCCAAGAAATATGCTCCTTATAAAAATGGTTGGATGAATCGGCTTAATTCAATACGTAAACAATTTGATATCTCCTCGTTGAACCAATTCTCGACAAAAGAAGCCTTTGCAGATGAATTTGTGAATACTTTACCTGAAGGGTTTCAATTAGAAAAACCTTCCGCCGGTGAGGTGCCAACAAATCTTCCAGAAGGCTTTCAGCTAGAAAAATCAACTCCCATATTAGAGCGACTTGGCAAAGGTTATGGCATGGGGGTTGCGGGCACAGTAGAGGCCACCGGCGGGCTTTTAAAGTGGTTTGGTGCGGAGAAGGTTGGGAAAGCATTTACGGATTATGCCAATGAGATGAAACAGTTTTATTCCGTTCCCGATCCTAAATTTATCGACCAAATAGCAGCCGGGTTCGGCTCTTTTTCAACATTCTTTTTACCTGGGCTCGGGATCGCCAAGGGGGCCCAAGCTTTACAAGCTGTCCCTAAGCTTGCCATGTTGTTAGGGGCGACATCATCGGCCACATTAGAAGCCATGGTTGAGGCTGGCTCGACCTATGAACGATCCCGCAATAAAGGAATGGATGATGAAGGAGCATCAAGCGCGGCGACGTTCGATTTCATTCTAAATCTTCCCAGTAGTGTTGTCTTGAATAACCTCGGGGTTTTCAGTCATGCCGGTAAACCACTTCTAAAAGCCTTGAAATCAGCCGCGGGTGAGGGGTCTCAGGAATTCCTTCAGCAAGTCGTTTCCAACGTGGCGGCCAGCGATCCGGCCCTGGAAGGGGCCTTGGCATCTTTGTTTGTCGGTGCAATCACCGGCGGGGTGACGATGGGGGTTATATCCACAGCTCAAGACTTGGATACTTTAAGGCAAGCTAAAATTTTAAAGGACAAAATCAAGGATTTAAGTCCAAAAGATAATCTTGCCAGGGATGCGAGTGGAAAACCTATTGAAATCAACCCCATGCCGTCTGTTCAGCCAGCTACCCCAGAGGAAGCCACTCAACAGCAGATTCTTACTGAAACAATAAAGTCTGATGTTAAAGCCGTCGAGTTACAAATTTCTAATGAGTCCAATGTCAAATTCATTATTGAGAAGGCTGGGGGAAAGTTTAAGGCAATTACGGATATGAATAACAGCCTCTTTGAAGATGAGCCCACGATTTATTACGATACACCCAGTGGAAACACTCAGACAATAAGACCGTCACAATTAAATTTTGAAACCGTTCAGAAAAAGATTCAAGATTTTGAGAATAAGTTTGTTCAGAGACCGAAACCAAACATTGAGGTTGTAAAAACTCCGTTAGAGAAAGCCGGTCAAGAATTCTCCTATAAAGAATTTAAGGAACTGAATCTTGCTGAACCAGCCAAGACTCCGCAGGATTTTAGTAAACGCATAGACCAATTAAATAAATTCGCTCAGGCCCGGGCCATTCTACGCAAATCCGGGAAGATGAAAGGCAAGTCCGGGGTTTTTAAATCAATTCCAAAAGAGGGAGAAGTTGGATTGGCCCATGAGACCATGTATTCCCCCAAACAATACATGGAAACGTTGGGCCATGAACTTGGGCATTCGATTGAATTCAATGTCTTAGGTAAAACGAATCAGGGCTTAAAATTGTTCGGAGAAAAACTTGACGTTGAGACTCTGAAAAGCGTCAGAAAAGAATTGATCGCCGTTACAAAAGACTTGGTGGGCGAAGAAACAATGAACAGCAAGCCTGGGTATTATTATCGACCGGCTGAGTTAATTGCGCGGTATTTTGAAAAAATGATTGGTTCTCCTGGGAACCTTGAGGAATTGGCCCCAACCGTCTCACGGTTGATTAAAGAAAAATCTTTAAAACATCCAATCATCCAGGAATTTCTTGAGGCCGCCAATGAGGGCATCGATAAAGGTGCGCCGAAATTCGTCTTGCTTCGTGATTTAAAGCAGACATATCAGAAATTTCTTGGCAAACGAGTCGGCGATATTGCTTACGGGGAAGAAGTGGCATACCGGGCTATGAAGGAACGGGCAAAGTTTCAAATCGAGAAATTTATCAATGAGAAGTTCAAAGGCGTTAAGGATTCCCCAGAGGCACTTTTTAAAACTGCTGAATCAATAAAAATATCACGAAGCGGTCAACCTGAATTTGGGACAAGAGATTTTGCGATTGCCAAGACACAAGAAGAAGAGGCCAAACTTTTAGAAATGGGATATACGAAAATTCCGCTGCCTGTCACGGAAGATGGTAAAGCTTACGCTCAATTCGCCAAGTGGCGATATACACCCGAGCAGGCTAAACAGATTTTCGATTCACTATCACCGGCCGGGAAAAAACTCGTCTTAGATTTTACTGCCGAACGCTCTGAGGCCAAGGACTACTTCAACCGGGAAGTGATCAGAGAAGTTAATAAAATCGAGGCCAGCATTGAGGGATGGGTACATCATTATTTTGAAGAAACTCCCGGCGGGTCGACAATCGTTGGGGGCAAAAAATTTAGGAAGAAAATCGCTGGGACTAGAAAACATCGAGAAGGTGCTTTAGGTTACGTCGAGGATTTCCAGAAGGCCATGACAAAAGTGCTGATAGATTTGGAGGGGGAGAAGGTTTACAACGATTTTATCAAGCGCCAATTCGCCCGTGTCACCAGGCCATTGGCGGAAGGTGAAGATCCAATGCCAGGATGGATTGAAGTAGTCGGCACGCTAAAAACAGGCGTTGGATTGCCATTTGAGAAGAGAACAACCATTATTGATAAAGAATCGGGAAAAACAATCCCAGCAAAGCAGGCCCGGTATCAAATGCCTAAACCAATTTATGAGCGATACAAACTCTGGCGCGGGTTGGTTGATGAAGCGACTACGGCGGTACGTGTGGTCAATGACATCAACCGTTACTGGCGCATCAATATTTTGACCCATCCAGGCTTACCAATAACCAATTTTATTAGCGGGGGCATTCAGTATAGCTCAAAGATTTTGACTGATTTTTATAAAGAGATTTTGACCGGTGATTTATCCATGTCACAGACAAAGCGAAATATCTCGGCCATGGCCAAGGTGCTTTTGCCTAAAGGATGGATGTCCGCCCCAGATTGGGTTTACGGTGGAGACCTGTCTAATTTCTACGGTCAATTTATGAAGCAACCAAGCGCTCTTGGTGGCGCAATTGATGAATATGGCAACAAAGCCTTAAAGCTTTATGGATTAATTGAGCGGTATTGGAAAAAGGTCATTCTCTTGGCCGATAACGTTTCTGATATTGATTCTCTTAATAAGATGACACCGGAAGGGTTGAAACTCCCAACGGAAGAAGAGCGGAATCTGATTGCCTCGATCAACGAAGATGTGGATCTCTACGCTTACGATTACGATAATGTCTCACTTTGGCTGGAAGCCCATCAAAAAAGCGTAATGGGGCAAGCCATTAAACCATTCGCAAAATATCCGTATAAATACGCAAAACAGGTTTTAGACATGATTGGATCGGCCTTTGACCAAACTCAGTCATGGCAGGACCGTACTGCCAAGATACTGGCGTTGACTACGATGGTGGCCGCTTATGCTGCCTTTAGTAAAAAACGCAAAGAAGAGCAAAAGACTCCAATGGCGGATGTCAATTTGGAAATTCCAGCCCGTTTACAGACACGCGGCCGATTGTTTATTACCACTGACGATGAAGGACGTGAATTATTTATGCGCGTGGCCAAGTATCCATTTATCAATCTAACAGAGAGTGGGATGCAATTTATCGATGGGAATTGGGAATCAGGGAAAGATGCTATTTCAGATATGTTAGGATCGGTTGGCCCAGCTGCACAGATTGGACTTCTGGCGTTGAACTTTCGAAACAAATACAACACTTATGATTCAGTTCCGGTGATATTAGGCGAGAATTTGGCCACGTTCATTCCTGGATATAGGATTTTAAATGATGTATCGCGGATGTTGGATCCATTTCAGCGTAAGCAGGAAACTTTCGGGCAAGCCGTGTTTTTCAAACTCATTCCAACAACTGATTCGGATTTGCAACGTGAACTTCATGGAAATATTCGGGAAGAAAGAATCCCAATTGAGGGAGAAATTGAAGGGCCAGTAATCCGCCGGACAACTATCGAAAAAGAGTTGGAGAATTATTGGCAGGATATTTTGTTGTCAATGCTTTCTGGTGTTTATGTCAGCCGTATAGATCCAAAGATTGTTGAGGCTTTCATTATCCGGAAGGAAAAGAACTTGGAGAAGAGACAGGCGAAGGAATTAAGAGAATAATTAATGTCCTTAATAATCATCATGGGCAGGCCAATGAGATTGCTTTTCCAGTTCAATCTCTTCCATGAGATTGCAAGCATCTTTGGAGTGTGTATCACAATATTCATCTAACCAGGTTCTTTTTTGATGCTCTTTGTTGTAAGTTTCTTCTCTCTTGAGGTCAATTTTTTTGGCGATTGGGCTATTTATAAAAATTAAAAGGAATGTTGGGAATACAAACAAAATCACCCAGAGATACATCAGATTAATTTTTTCTGTGAACGCCATGGCAAACATTTTATCCAATAATTGGGGGAAAACCGAAGCCGAATATTTAGATTATAAAAACACCAAATAAAATAATCAAATCAGCGCGGACAATACATGCAAATTTTAAATATTCTTGAATTATCTTTCTCGGTTGTGATCTTAGTTATCTGTGTCGTTCTTATTTTTTTGTGTGGCAATCTTATGTCTTTATGTCAACAAAACGTTGAAATTTTCAAAACAGTTAGAGAAGCTATGAAGGAATTAAAAAAACATCTTGATACACATGATGAACGTTAAGATGGCAATTACAATGGTCAAAAATAATAATATTTTATTGAAAAATAACAATATTTTATTAGTTGATTCTGAACGGGTAGCGAGAGTTTCGAGTGTTTTGATTAAATTGTTCATGGCATCATCAAATCCTTTGTCCATGTTTCTCCTTATGAAAGTTGACCTTTTATAAAACCATTTTCTTTGAGACGGGAGGCAAGTAAGTTGTTTAAATCTAATTCAATCGATTTGATTATTTGGGCAACGGATTCTGGGGAAGCCAAAAAAGGAAACCGTGAAGAATCTATTTTCATGCCACTGGCAAAATGGCAGATAGGGCAACGTAAATCTCCCGACTTTCCTGCGGATAAATCAGAGAATATTTGTACTAAATCAAATTCCATTTCGGGTTTGCAATGCTTACAGGTTATCGTTTGAATGATTTTTGCTTTCATAAAGATTCATCATTCTTTGACTTCAAAACTTCGGAACCCATATTTTTTTAATTGTTTGACAAGTCCAGATTGAAGATGCTGTTCAATGGCTAAAAAGGCAACAGACAGATCAGAAATAGTACGAAATGGCGCAGTCATTTCCATTAAAGTTATTCCAATGGCTCGTTGGCAATTTGGGCATATTAAATCAGCGCGTACTTTATTATCATTTAATTTCGATGAGTGGGTAAGAGATACAATAGCGGCCTCTGATAATAAAGGAGTATATGTAATGTCAAATTCCTTGTAACAATGTAGACATTTAAAAGTAGCGACTATTCTGGCTTTAAACATTATGAAAAACAAATTTATTATTTGTGACGGAGTTAAGCACCCATGTATCTATGAATCAACTGGCGGAGATTGGCAAACTAGAATTTTCGCTCCTCCTCCAAGTATTTTGTCAAAGCATAAGAAAACTCATAGCAAAGTTACGCGATCGTATTTTAAGAATTCATCCATAATAAAAAACCCCACGAAAACGGCTAAGTAAACGTGGGGAAAGGGACAAAATCCCTTTTAAAATGTCCTTAGCCGTTTTTACAAGGGAAATATACCACATTTTGGAGGATATGATGAGCATTTTACTGAGAAAGTTTCGAATCAACAAGGGGGAGATTTTGAAGCGATTTTTTCTATTCCTCCCCGTTGTGGCGTTGATATGGCTTAGTTTATTGCCCTTGCCAGTTCAATCTCAACCGGCGACTTTTGTCCCTAGCACAGCTTCAGAGATAGATACAAACACCTCAGCCTTCAATAACAACCTTTCATCGGCGGATAATACCGTACAAAAAGCATTGGACACACTTGATGAATTGGTTGGGGGTAGTGGTGGGGACAATGTGACAGTCAATTCCACCACCGCAACGAATGCTAATTTCCTTGATAATCTTTATGTCGATTGGGCGATAAACACCGCTGCCACTCCCGATGACATTACAGCAAAATTTAATTATGCCGAAACTCTAGCGGGCAACCCGGCGCTATTGACAACAGAGTGCGTATTCACGGCAGATGGTATTTTATGCGAGGGGACGACTGCCGATACCATTGAAATTAAATTGGCATTTCCCGATCCTGTCACATCTGACAAAACCATTACTTTCCCTAATGCCACGGATACTTTGGTTGGGAAAGACACGACGGACACATTGACCAATAAGACTTTAGCGGCGGCCAGCAATGTTATTGACGCGGATACAGCAGTGGCTTTGGCTGCCAACGGAGCAAATTGCTCAGCTGGTCAATATCCTTTAGGGGTAGATGCTTCGGGTGCTTCCGAAAGTTGCACAGCAGATGATGATATTCCCGATGCCGGAGATTATAGCAATCTTACCGGTGGGGCAGGCATTGTAAACAATCCGACGGGAACAATAGCCACGGCTTCAAGCGAGGCGGATTTTTTGGCTACGGGTGCGTTGACTTGTGGAGCTGGAACACAAGGCAAGATTCAGGTACACACGACACCACTTCAATATTGCGACAATGCCGCCACACCTGCCTTACAGTATGCGGCCTATGGGAACAGCTCGGGAGTAGCGACTTCGGCAACGGCCTTAGCCGCCAACGGCGCCAACTGTTCGGCTGGTTCTGCGCCATTAGGCGTAGATGCTTCCGGCGCGGCTGAATCATGTACAGATTATGAAGAGGATTTAGCGAATTCTGCCGGTCTTGCCGCGGCATTATCTGATGAAACTGGCACTGGAGTTGCGGTATTTGGGACATCACCGACCTTTACCACAAGCATAGCCATAAATTCCACAGATCCGGCTGATGCCGGAGCAATCCGCTTAAATAATAATGAGAATATAGCATGGGAAGCGTCTCCGGCCGGAACAGATGAAACCATCAATCTTGATGTATCCGAGAATTTTAATATTTCATCCCCCATTCAACTTGACGCCGATGATCCAGCAGATATTGAAGCGCTTCGATTCGATAATGCCGAAGGGATTGCGTGGGAAGCTTCCCCAGCGGGTACGGATGTTACTTTAAAAGTTGACGCCTCAGAGATATTACAAGCCAGCGGGACATTTAATGCCACAACGATAACCGAGAGCACGAATGCAGTTCCAAACTCTACCGATCATCTTGGATTTTTCGCGGCCACGACTTCCGCTCAACTAGCTGGAGTTATAAACGATGAAACCGGAAGCGGGGCGTTAACTTTTGCAACGAGTCCAGTATTTACAACATCAGTTGCTATTCCCCAAGGAACGGGCCCAACGGTGGATGCAGCCGGAGAAACCGCAGTTGATACTACCGACGACCAGCTTGTCTATTACGGAGGGGCCAAAAGGGTTATTCCTTATGAAAGGCCAGTATGTGTCGGTTTGGAATCTTTGGCCGCCACTGATGATAATTACGCTTTCTGGATGGCCAATGATGCCGTTACTGTTACTGGGGTGGGATGTAATTGCCGCGGGACGTGTTCGACGTTGGCGACATTTACTCTTGAAGATCGTGGCGGGAACGCAATGACAATCACCGGGACGAATCCGACTTGTGCGACAACGGGGGCCGCAACGTTTGCCGCTGTCACCGCTGGTAATCAGCTAACAGCCGGAGAAATGGCGGCTTTCGATGTAACTAATACGCCGACAACTGGGGACACATATGTTTTGTGTATTACTTATACGGTGGACGCACAGTGAAACGCCTAATCTTAAAAACATTTTTTTTCTTGATGCTGATGTGTACGACAGTCTATGCCCAGGATTATTGGGTATTTATTCGTACTTATGATCGTCCTGGAACAAATGCGTTAACTGACGCTGGCATATCAAAACGAGGTGATATTGTACAAATTACTCCGGTTGTTGCGGGACAGGAACCGACGCCGGATGAACAGAAAGAATGGGCGATAGTAAGAGTTACTGGAATTACGCAAGCAGATATCGACACTTATACAGCTTCTTTTCAAGAAAGTACTCCGATGCTGACTTCACCTACGGGATATCCAGTATATAGAGATAAGGCGTTTCGTAAGTTTAAAGTAGATATTGATACTTTAAATTATAAGCAACCTGGACTTTATAAAACGCCAATCATATGGTCTGGCGTAAAGACAAAGATTAATCAAAAGACGGTATTAGATATCACAAGATATCGAATGGGATGGATGAAATATGCTTATCTTGAGAGACTGTTAATACGATTAAGTAATATTTTAGTGCCGAGAGCATGGGCTGTAACAACAGTCACATCAAAAATATGTGCTACTGGTTCAAATTGTACGGATGAAAACTACAATACTCTACAGGCATGGGAAGATGCGAAAAATGGAGATTTGGTTACAGCCGATACTATACAAAGAGCTGAATGCTATGACGACGATGGAAATATTACCGGAGCACTTAGTGTTGCTGGATGGACTACGAATAGTACACATTATGCTGAAATTACAGCTCCGGTTGGAGAACGACACAATGGAACCGCCGCATCCGGTGCTACGTTGACATACACGACAACTGGCTCTTCGCAAAATATGATTTCAGTATCAACCAGTAATTACTTTCATATTAGCTGGCTGGTTATAAAAATGACAATTTCCCATCCTGACGGGAAAGCTCTGAATCTAAGTAATTCGACTGGAGAACAATGGTTTGTCGACCATATGGTCATTGGAAACTATGGTGCAAAAACAGCGAATGACCCTCTTGGCGTGGTATTTGGGTATACGGATTCAACAGGAAGATTATCTAATTCTGTTGTTTATGATTTTCTTGGCCCGGCTGCTCATGAAGGAAGCTGTGTGCAGATGCAAAGATTGTTACATTACGCTTATTCTAATACGCTTTATGGATGTGGATATGGACTTACACATGGGACTGGGGCTGGAGAGTCACCATCATATGCAAAGAATAATATTTCTTACAATAATTCAATCGCAGATTATTCTGGAGCAAACGATAATGGAGCTTGGAATTCTGCATCAACGGGAAATTTATCAAAAGATGGCACAGTAGTTTGCGGTGCGACATTCGCCACTGGAACGAATACTACAGCGACAGCGAATAAGTTGATTGATAGTGGAGCATCATTTCAAACAGCAGAAATCGTTGTCGGTTCAAAGGTCAAAAATCAAACAGATACAACATGGTCTTATGTCACATCAGTAGATAGTCAGACGCAATTAACCTTGAATGATGACATATTTTTAGCGACGGCAAAATCCTATAAAGTTTTCAAAGCATATTCTAATCGGACGTTAACTTTTTCGGATACTACAAATAAAAATTTTCATTTAGTTTCTGGAGATACAGCCGCAATGGACTTAGGAGCTGATTTGGATGCAGATGCGACTATCGCCATTACCGATGATATCGATGGAAATGCGCGGCATGCAACAACGCCGGATATTGGGGCAGATGAGTTTATTGCAGCGGCGGCCAGAAGAACGTTTACGGTGAATTAATGACCAAACCTCAAGAGTTTAGTTTTTATGGTTTTGCGATGAAAGATTTTATTCAATTTACAATTTATGGAATTGGGTTAATTGTTTTTTTAGTCAAGACGGACATGAGGGTTACGAAAGTTGAAGAAAGTTATGCTATGCTCGTCCAAAATAGCAAGATTCTAACAGAATTCATGATTGATTCGGACGCTTATCATTCGGCGGTGTTAGCAACACAGTTTAAGGGCGGTAAGCCCGTCAATGCGAGTTACAACACAAAGAAGATTAGGGATAAGCTTATTGGAAATGATGCCAACGAGGCGGCGCAGTGACGTATGAAGAGGCCCGCATTATCATTGATGAATTGGAGGAAGCCATAAAAGACGTGGAGGCGGTGAGGGCAAAGTTGATGTCTGATGTTTGGATTCCAGAAGCACAGATGTTGACAAATGCTATCGTAAATTTGGATTTTGTGAAATTAAAACTGTTACGGTGCAACTAAAAGGAGGGAGTAAGTGAAGAAGTTAGTTTTGGTGGCAATCATTTTGTTAGTATCAGCAAATTGGTCTTGGGCGTTATTTGATGACAAATCGAAAGACAATATTTTTGAGGCTATCCAACAAGATAAGCAAGAACAAGAACAAAATCAAGGACAGGCTCAAGGACAAGATCAGGGACAAGACCAAAAGCAAAATCAGAATGCTTTTGGCGGAAATGGCGGGAATGCTTTCCAGGGCCAATTTCAGGGGCAGTCTTCAGACCAGGGAAACGCTCAAACCACAAATATCGGCGGTGATGAGACAAAAGTCACAACCGCCGTCTGGCCGCAAACGCCATCCACATCAGATAAAGAAGAGAAAACCATATCTTCTTTATTCGGCTCTATTGGAAACAACAAAACTGAGGAATATATCCGCCTTCAAAAACAGATGGAGCTTTCTAAAAGTTTATTGGATCAGGGATTGCTTACCACGGAACAATATAAGAAAGATGTTCTAGCGAGTTATGAACAATTAAAGCGGGCCAATAAAGAACAGAAGCTTTTTGGCGTACTGCCCATTGCTGAGCGTGGATGCTCGGTAATAAATGCCTGCGGTCTTTTGAATTGGTGAGCGAGAAAATAATGTTAAAGAACGATTCGTTTTTAGATAACATCAAAGAGTTGGTAGATGGCGGATGGATAATGCTGTTTATCTTTGGCGGAACGATTTGTTTTCTGGCATCAGCATCACTTATTGCTCTTTGTTTTCTGCATGAATCGGATACTGTTCGTCTTAGTTTATTTAAAGAAATTCTGATAGGCGCGCTTGGATACTTGACAGGGATTTTTACGACTATGTGGAATAATAAACATTTCAAATCCGGCAATCCAACAAATGGCGATGGGAGAAAAACTGAAAGCAATCCTCCTGTGGCTTAAGGATAAGCTCTGGGAGTGGATAAACAATAAAAGGGGGGATCCCCCGATGGGAGGAATACCGTTATGCAGACTACTTTAATTTCTTACTTGGTCGGGGCTTTAATCAAAGTTTTGAGCCCAGAGGCGGTAAAGAGTGTTATCGACAAATTGCTTGATGCTGTCGAGGATGCGGTGAGTAAATCAAATACAAAGATTGACGATCAGGTGGTGTTGCCTTTGGTCAATGCGATTCGTGTCGCCCTTAACGTGCCCGACAATGACAAATGAGCTTCGGGCAAGCTATAAATATTATCTCCTGGGTCATTTCAAAATATGAAAACATCAAGAAAATCATCATGGAAAATTACCGAAAATACCGCTCTCGGAAAATCCGGGATGCTGTTGATAGTGGGGACGTGTCTTATATCACAAGGTTGCTTCGGGAAATTAAACAGAGGCGACGAGATAGAAGTGACTCAACCTAAGATAATCACTGAAGGAAATTTAACTTATTGGTGTCTCGGTCCGGAGGAATTGACTTCTCTAATCCAGGAGGCAGATAGGTGCCGATGACAAATGAATATCTCACCCTCTATCAATTTACCTGCGCTTTGCTCGGACTTGTCCTGGGAAGTTTTTGTTATGGGCTTGGGGGCCGCAGTGGGAAATGGCGACGCCGGATATGTGGAAGCTTTGTTTTGGCTTTTACTGTAAATTACGTGAGTTTCTTGAGAGGCGTATGGGAATGGCCGTTAGTTTTCGTCTGGTTATTCCTGTACGGGGCCTTCTCGATTGGGTATGGCGGCGATTCAATCGGGGTTAAGCTCAGGAAGCGAACTCTCTATGCTTTGGCTGTGTGTACAGCAGGGACCTTATTTTGGCCCATATTTGGCCCAAAGATGCTCTGGATTACTATTCCCCACTTATATATAGGTCTTTGGTCGGTTTATTTCGGAGTCAGGAATCCCATTCCTGCGGCGGCTGAAGAAATGCTGATCTGTGCCCTCCTTAATATAGGGCTTATTTCCTACCCGTTTTTAGGCTAATCACGATATATTTTTCCTGTCGGTCTTGACAAACCAAAATTGTAATATATACTTCCGTATAGCAAGAATGGATGGAATATCATGGCCAAAATCAAAAAAACCGCAAAATATACAAAATCTGTTCCTATCCGCTTTCAAGATGAGGATTGGCACAGGATTGTTCTTGCGGCAAATAAAGAAAAGCTTGAAGCCTCAACGTGGATAAGACAACGAATTCTTAAAATACTCGATGGGGATCAGTAAACTTATATGTCTCTCAATCTGTTAAAACTATTTAGACACAACGGCAAAAAGAATGGTAAATTCTATTTACCAAATCCCCAATTGGAATATCGGATTGTGTTCAAAAAGGGGGCGGTTGAGGCTATTAAAAAAGTGAAGGGATGGACAAGTTATAGTGAAATGGCCAATGCGCTTGGAATAACCAGGCAATATCTGTCTATGCTCCGGTTGACGCGGGTTTCCGTTACCCATACGGTCATAACCCGGCTGGCTGTTATCTTGGGCAATGTTCAGGCGAATTGGTGGGTACATTTCGAGATCGTGCCCTATGGAGTCAAAGACACCAATCATCCAACTTGGAATTATGAAAAGGAACGTGGCAGGATGCCATACAAGCGGTATTCTTTATCGGCTTACGCAAGGAAACACGACTACGACATAGAAACTGAAGGTGTTTGCAGGGCCTAAGAAACTGCGGTAAACCCGTTATAAGGACTGGACAGAAAAATGACAAAAATAGCGATTTTTGAAAAACCTATTGACACAAAAACACTTGCGAGCTATTCTTTAATCATGCGTAGTTTACATAACATGTATAGTAAAAATCCGTCGAGAAATGTAAAATCATCGTCGGATTTTTTGTCAAATACCATTTACCCATTGCGTCGAGACGTAGTGGGTTTTTTGTTGTGTATGAATTAAAGAAAGTGATTTCTTTATGAAATTTTTAGTGCCGGGTAAATTAGTGGTTTTTTTATTGTCAAAAACAATCCCCATATCTCGAAACCGAAAAAAACCACTAACCAAGTGATTGGTCTACCCGGCCCGGCGTAGAGATTGGGGATTTTCTTTTAAGAAAGGAGGAGAGATGAATAACTCAACCGTGCAAATATCCGCCGTCAGCTTGTCGCGGAAGGTCTTTCGGGTAGCCTGGTTTGTATGTAAATCCATGTTTTTCACATTCCCAGTATTCCTCTCTTTCGCTTACATAAAATTTCCGCCGATCATTTCTCGAACAAGTGAGGCAGACGCATCCTTTCTCGTCTCCGTGTCTTCCAATGTTTTCCTTAACTTGTACCAGATCATTTTTAATTCTCTCCCAATCTTCATATCTATCTATTTTTTCTTGTATGCCTTTCGACCATCTTTCAAGAGCGATAAGCCTGTCATTGAAAATAGAAGTGTTTTTAAAATTTCCAAAGAACATCCCAATATTATGATGAAACTTGAAGATAAGCCCAAGGATAGCGATGACAGCAGAGATAATCTGAAGAATCACGAAGATTATATTATTCGGATCTATCAAGAACCCCATGGCGACTCCTCCTTATTTCACGCATCAGTTATAGCTATCTGGGAAGACGGTCCTTTTGAGCTGCGATTCCCAGATTTGGTCTCTTGTTTGGAACAGATAGCCAATGTTCTTTGGTGGCGAAGCAGTGAGGGGATAAAGTCATACAAAGAACTTAAAAATTCAGGGAAAAGATTTAATGCAGGTCATTATAAAGTTCATGTGGACTTTACGCCGCCAAGAGTTATTGAATAAATAAATCATGAAAAATCCCCCTTTCTTTAAAGGTTAACTTTGGAAGGTGACCTCGTCCTGCATTATAGCAGGGCAAAGAGAGGGGGAATACTTGATATATGCCAAAGAGCAAAGCTTCGAGCATGAAGATATTTTAAGGATGATTGAAAGCTGGCAGGTTGTTTAGATAAAGGGGAGTTGGATGAAAGTAAATTATTGCATTGATTGTAATAAAACAATTAGTGCAAATTCTAAAAGATGCTGGGCATGTTACAGAATGAATATTCTTAATGAGGGGAATAATTTTAGTTGGTTTAAAGGAGATATGGCGAGTTATAGATCTAAACATATTTGGGTAGAAACTCGACTTGGTAAGCCAATGAAATGTTATCTTTGCCCCGATACTTATGCAAAAAGATATCATTGGGCAAATATTAGCGGTGAATATAAAAGAGATTTAACTGATTGGGTTCGCTTATGTCCAGGGTGCCATTCAAAATTTGATAATAAGAAAAAAGAATTTTGTAAAAAAGGGCATTCTTACACACAAGAAAATACGCGCATTAAAAAGAATGGTCAACAAGGATGCCGAATATGCATAAGAGAATCAAGGAAGCAATACAAGAAAAGGCGGATGGAAAATGAAAAGCGTGTCCACAAGGCTTATACGAAAACACGGAGGGACGTGGTACGGTCGAATACAAGGCGAGATTGACTTTGCTGTTTACAAGAGAGAACAGGGGAAAAATTTTGAATCAATCAGCCGGGCCAATGGGTTGGAATCAACCAGAAAAACAGTGGAATATTTGGAGGCGCATAAACGCGGATAAATATGGTCTGGATAATTATCTCTTTGGTCATTTTGATTTTGTTTATTGGTCTTTGCGTGTGGATAGTGGCGGAGGATGAGCCGCCAAGAGATAAGAAGTTAAACCCCGACGTTGAGAGGAGGATTCGCGATGATAAAACTTGAGTCAATTCAAGTGTACGGACAACCAGAGAGAAAAGGATGCTATCGCTGTAACGACACCGGCAGAATACCTGTGACTGAAGCGCGGATGTGGGTTGACGTTGAAGGTGTCTTTTTAAATATGCCAGTAGGAAAAGAGCGGGCCTGTGCCATGTGGAAAATTTATCGAGGCTGGACGATTGACGGATGCGTCGAATGTCCTGAGTGCAGGCAATGAATTACGTCGTCGAATTTATCGGACATGATGGAATGACGCGGCATACTCAACCGATGAGCAAGATGGGCGCGGAATTGGCGCAGATTATAATTCCGCTTGAGACAAGAATTGTCCCGGAGAACGAAGTTTTAGACCCGGAGAATAAAAAGGAGGGATTGAGTGGATGTTGTTGATGTTCGTCGTTGGCATGAATTAATCAGCGAGTTCAGGGAATTTGCTGATAAGACGGGGGCGGAGTTCAAGCTTGAACGATTTCCCGATGGAAAAGAAATGATGTTGCTGCGACTTTATTATCACAAGCCGAAAAAGGAGGAGTCAAGATGAGTATTTTTAAAAAAGCCGAAAATCAATCGGCGTATCTGAAGTGCGGCATTTTAGGGTTTGCCGGATCGGGTAAATCTTTTACCGCCATGAAAATCGCAATCGGTTTACAAAAGTTTTGTAAAAGTACAGCTCCGGTCAATTTTATCGACACCGAAACTGGGTCAGATTTCCTGATCCACAAATTCAAAGAAAACGGCATTGAACTTTTTGTCAGCAAAAGCCGGGCCTTTGTGGATTTACTCTCTGCCGTCGATGAATCGGAAAAGGCGGGGTCGATTCTCATCATCGATTCCATTTCTCATTTCTGGACTGAATTGATGGAGAGTTTTAAAAAGCGCCGAAACATCGACCGTTTGTTTTTTCAGCACTGGGGCCCAATCAAAGAAGAATGGCGTGAGTTCACGGATAAATTCGTTAATTCAAAATGCCATATCATCATGTGCGGTCGGGCCGGTTGGGAATACGATTATGAGGAAGATTCCGAGGGTGTGAAAGAGTTGCATAAGACCGGAACCAAGATGAAGGCCGAAACCGAAATGGGGTATGAGCCGTCACTTTTAATTGAGATGGAGAAGGTTAAGAATCAATCCGGCTCAAAAATCGGCGGTGAGTTTTTGCATCGGGCTTGGGTGTTAAAAGATCGGTTCGACATAATCAACGGCAAATTTTTTGATAATCCGGATTTTGCCTCCATTGAGCCGCATATCAAAATGCTCAATATCGGCGGCGAGCATATGGGCGTCGATAAAGACAGAAACAGTGTTAATCTTTGGGACAGCAACAGCTCATATTTTGTTATCAAACGGCAAAAGGATATTGCCCTTGAAGAGCTGATTATTGCTCTTGATAAATTCTGCGATCCACGATCCGATGCTGGGAAAAAGGCCCGAATCGCAATTCTTGAGGACACTTTTGGCACTGCCTCCAAGACCGCTATTGAGGTCCTCGATTTAACACCCATTATTGAGGGCGTTAAGAAAATCAAAGAGAAACTCTCCATGACTCAAGGATTGATTAAGCCGGAACCCAACGGCGACAAAACGGAAACTAAAGCCGTGGTGAATAAAATTGATGGTATTGACAATGCGGAACCAAAACCTAAAAAATCAGAAAAGAGCAGTCACGCGGGTCGACTGCAGAAAGCGGGGTTGCGATGAGAGAAACTACAAACACAAGCCAATTCCCGGTGACCCCGGAAGGACGGTATTTTTTTACGGTCGTTGATAAACCCGAAAAGCGACGGACTTCCTCGGGTAAATCGACTTATCGGATATGGGTATTGCGTTGTCGTGAGCTGGGCCGCAATGTCCGTGTCCTTTTATTCCCGTGGGAAAGCAAAGAATTGCTGCTGGCCGTTGGCGGTGAAGAAATAAGCTCGGAAAATATTGACTGGGACGATGAAACAGTCTCCGGGAAAAGTTTTTATGCTGATATTGTCCACGAACAGGATAATAACGGCAATATCCGGGAAAAATTGGTGAATGTCAATTCTCCTGAAGATGAATTAAAAGTTGGCCCCGCTCCAGCAATTAAATCCTCTTCAGGGGAGAAGTGGCCGGAGGAAGAGACGTTATAAATTTAGAGTTTTTCCCAAGCTAAACAATCCACCAGCCACGGATATTTTAAGGATTTATCAGTCCTAAAATTAAAAGGATAATAATGCTGCGCGTTGTTATAGGCAAGGAAATAGAAATTTATGGAGGCGATAGGCGGGCCAGTCTTGTTTTAAAAATCGGGCTGGCCTCTTTTTATTTAACCCGAAAGGAAGTCAAATTCATTCGGAATAGATTGACTCGGTATTTGGAAGATACGAAATGCCAAAAGCCCGAGAGGCGCGATAAGCCATGAAAAGAAAATGTTTTAATAATCAAATTTGTGATGTTTGGATGGAACATGGTTTTGCTGTCTGTTGTGCGACGCATCCAGATCAGCCTAATAGAAATGGAAGGTCACGAGGCCGTAAAATCCACCTTGCCATTAATGACAAAATAACTTTATGCAATATGCTCGTTGATGGATATATCCCTGACGATGATCGAAATTGGGCAATGGTTTCAAACGGTAAATGCGGAGTGTGTTTTAATGAGAATAGAATCAAGAACGTAGTGAGACTGGCCGGAGAAATGAGGTGAGAGGTGAATAAGGCAAATTACATTATCATTGAAGATGATTTTTTAAAAGAAGAACCGTTAATCATCCGCGACATAGGCCCTTTTCATAAGTACATGACAATAACCAATGCCGCTGAAAAAGTTGTCGAAGAACTTGTTTCCAGTGGACATCTGCCGCCAGGTAGAAGATTGTTTTATTATGATTCTGAGAATAATCTTGATGAGCTTCTTATTAAAGATAAAAAATTAGCAGGGTTCGCACTGATAAGAGACAACCGAGGCAACCGATGAAACCAAAGGATAGATTGATCTCGACAATCTATTGCAAATTTTGTATGGCTAATCAGGTCGGTGTTAAATTTCGTTTAAGCAAAACTTATTTTCGTTGCCGATTTTGTGGAAATAAATGGGGTGAAGCTGATAAAACCAAAGATGAGTAAGGGGGGAGCATGAAAGCTAAAAGAAAATGCGAGATATGCGGTTATTTTAAAATAGTCGGATTCACTGATTGTGGATTGATTTGTGAGGAATGCTTTAATAAAGAGGTTCAAATTAGTGCGTTCAATTATGGAATTGAAACGGCGGCTAAAATTGCCGACGGATACTGTGACCCAAACATGGCTAAATTTATTCGAGAATCTAAAAAGCCAGAGCATAAAAAGAATACGGAGTTGATAGATTTTAAAGCCCAGGAGGAGCCCGCGGCATGAAGATAAAAGATATTAGAGGCCTTCTGCCGGAGAAAATAACAACAGAGCGCTCACCGGATGCTCGGAATGGATGGAATGATGCCATTGACGAAATGGGTAGGCGGGAGTTGTTTGATTTTTTGGAGGTGGATGAGGAAAAACTCGCTGCACATTATCACGATAAACAATGGTCACGATGGATAAAATATTTATTTTCAAAACTTGAAGGGCATCGACATATTCCAAAATGGGCCTGGGAGAGATGGGCGCGCCAAGCAAATACTCTATATAAAGATTTACCAGAAGAAGAAAAAGAATCAGACAGATTAGAAGCCCGTGCCATCACCGCCGCAATTCCGGAGATTGTCAGGGGGAAGAAATGAGGGACCCGCTTGAAAAAGCTGAAATTACTGCGCGAGATTTGGGCCGGAGAATTAAATCAGCCATGCCCGTCGGATGGGGATTTACTCTCGTTCTTTACAATTACGGAGGGAATGGCGCAATAACGTATCTCTCCTCGGGACAGCGTGAAGATTGTATAAAAATGTTAGAGGAATTATTAACCAAAATCAAAACAAACGAAGGGAATATTTGAATGAACATAAGAACTGGAGATTTATTCACGTTGGGGGAAGTCAAGAAAAAGCCAATAGCGGAACAAAAACATTTTGTCGAAATTCCAGATGCTTTTCTTCCAGAGATTGAGGGGATGAATCGGCAGGAAAGACGAAAGTGGCTAAAATTAAATCGAAAAAGAATTGAAAGGTTTACGGCTTCAGAAAAATAAATTAACCACCACCAAAAACAGGAGGTATCACATGCACGACCAATCCGCAGTAGGGGCAGCCGAAGAACCAAGAGTTGATCACACCGGGCAAATCGAACTTTTCAACATTGATTCGCCTTTAGGCGAAAAGGCCGAAGCTTTTATGCAGGCCGACGCGCATTTCAAAACATCGACGGAGGCGCGCCAGAATGCCATGGCGTTGTTGATCGAAGAAATGAAAAACTCAGGTATCCGCACTTTGAAATTCAAGGGCGATACCATGCAGTATCAGCCCGGACATGTCACACCGGATAAAATCAAATTCGTTCCAAGTCAAACGTAAAAACGTAAGGGGGGGTTGAATGGAGAGGTATGTTATTATCGGCATTTCGGGCAATGAGTGCCAGACAGAAGTTATGGCGTGGGATTACAATCACGCCGTTAAACTTGCATTGAAGAAAACCGGCGGACCCGCGCTGATTCATAAATACGGAAGAATCAGCGACGTGGTTTATATAAATGTTTAAAAGGGGTAAGACGTGATAACCCTAACCATTCCTGGAAGCATTCCAAGTAAGAAAAATTCAAAACGTATCTTTTGTCACGGCCGCCGGCCAATCGTTCTCCCCTCCGAACGCCATGAAGCTTGGGAGAAAGAGGCCGGTAAGGTACTGGCGGGTGTTAAGCTCTGCCCAAACCCGGCTTTGGTGGAGATCCTCTTCTTCTGGCCGGATTTGCGCAAGGCCGATCTCTCCAACAAAGCTGAAAGCATCATGGATTTACTGGTCAAATGCGGCATTCTTTTGGACGACTCTTGGCAAATCGTTCCAAAGCTGGTCTTAATCAGCGGGGGTCTTGATAGACAAAATCCCCGCGCTATTGTGATGATTCAATAAAAGTAAAAGAGGTAATACGTGGCTTGGATTGAATCTCATACTATTTTAACGAGGCATAGAAAATTAGTTTTTATGGCAAAAGAGCTTCGCCTGAAACCCGTTTATTTAATGGGGCACCTTCACGCACTCTGGCACGCCGCAATGGAACAGCAAGAGGACGGCGATCTATCGTCATGGACTGACGAAATCATCGCTGAATACGCGCAGTTTCAAGGCGACGCCCCTCAGTTCGTCTCCCTGCTCCAAAAATATAGATGGCTGGATGGTAAACTCATACATGACTGGCTTGAATATGCCGGGAAGTATCTTGAATCGAAATATCGTTCAAGTAATTATAATCGTCTCATAAATATTTGGGAAAAACATGGACTTATTTACGATAAGGCTCCGGCGCGCCAAATGAAAGCTGGATGGAATAAGATTCGTGATGAAATCCTTAAAAGAGATGATTATAAATGTCATTATTGTAGCGAAAAAAGTGAGTTTATGGAAGTAGACCATGTTTTAGCTGTTGAGAATGGCGGAACTGATGATTTATCAAATCTTGTGGCTTGTTGTCGCTCTTGTAATCGCAAAAAAGGCGATAAAGCCATATTAAAGCCAGACTCAAGCCAGACTAAAGCCAGCCCACCTAACCTACCTAACCTACCTAACCTACCTAACCTACCTAACCAAAATACTTATGCGCAGCAAGCTGCGCGTTTGCGTATCATTTTTGATGAATTTTGGGATAAATACCCAAAAAAATTAGGACGTAAATCCGCACAGCGGCATTTTAACGCATCGGTAAAAACGGATGATGATGTTAGTTTGTTCAAAAAAGCCTTTGATGCGTTTTTACACTCAAAAGTTGCCCATGGTGATTCGCAATTTATTCCTCACGGATCAACTTGGTTTAATAATTGGCGGGATTGGGTTGATTATCAAGAACCTAATGATGGTATTCCAAACGAATGGAAAACAAAGAAGGTGAGTACATGATAATAGATATTATTAAAGATTGGGGTGCACCCAAAAAAGCCCTTCAAATTTTTGAAATATCCGATGAAAAGGAACGTAATAGACAAATAGCCCTATGGGCATGTGAATTTGGTTTTGATGAATTGCGCTACATGCCATTACCAACTCCACCGGTTGTTGTTGAGAATTATTTTAAAATAGATATTCAACAGCGTAAAAAAATGAACAAAGATCCAGAAAATTATCTAAGCTTTTGGAGAAACCCTCAAGTTAAAAAATATTTTGACGATTGTGAAAAGATTTCTAATCTCAATAAATCAAATCTATTATGGCTTAATCAGCTTTTGGAGTGGTTGGAAGATAATCTAGCTGAAAGAGAAAAGGTGCAACTTAGAATTTATGAATTTGAGTAAGCCTTGAGTTATTTTTTTATAAATAGGAGGTGATAATTTGAGAATTTTAATTATTCGGCTTGGTGCAATAGGTGACACGATTATTACCACCCCATTGGTCAGATATTTAAAACAAGGGGGACATGAGATTTATTATCTCGGCAGTGAGACGGCCCAAACAATCCTTCAAAACAATCCGCATGTTGATAAATTTATTCTTCACGTCCGCGATTCTGTGCCTAATGACAAACTCGGAGATTATTTTGAGTCTGTCCGCGAGGCGCATGAATGCGACAAGTTGATTGACTTGTGTGAATCGATTGAAGTTAATCTAGCGCTTTATCCAAACGATCCGCGTTCAAAATATCCGAAGTATGAACGCATGGAAATGTGTAACAAAAATTATTACGAGGAGACGTTTCGGATTACTGAAAAGCAATTGCAACTTCAATTCCCATGCTACGCTGATCACGATGTCCCAGCCGAAGTAAAAGAATATTACAATCCAGAAATATTTTTTACCTCAGAAGAAGAATCCGAGATGGAGAAGTTTTTTAAAGAGCTCACCGGCCGCTTCGTCATTCTCTGGGGCCTTTCCGGGTCCTCACGCAATAAAACCTATCCATACTCCGACAAGGTCATTAAGCGATTGATTAAAGACCACGGGGATGTGAGCGTTATAACCGTTGGGGATGAAGCCTGCCAAATTCTGGAATATCCAATTTGTGATATTAAGCGAGTGATTTGTAAATCAGGTCAGTGGTCTATTCGACAAAGTATTTTAGCGTGCAAATATGCGTCGTTGGTAGTAAGCCCTGATACAGGTCTATTGCATGGCTCTGGGGCCTATCCTACGCCCAAGATAGGGCTATTTACAGCTACTACCCGAGAGAACGTTACAAAGCATTTTTTGAATGATTATTCACTTGAGCCGGAGGGGATTGATTGCGCTCCCTGCTTTTTACTTATTTACAAGGCCAACGTGCAATCGAACATGGCCGAAGATGGAATAACCCCACTTTGCTGTGCCTACGGAATTCCACCCCAAAAACTTATCGAAAGGATCGAAGTGGTCTATGATAAAAGAAAACTTCAAACCGCTAACGCCTAAGCAAGAAGAAATTCGATGCAAGCTATGCGACAATTTGGTGTTCCAGCAGTACGCTCTAAAGTCAAAGATTGATAATTTGGAGACTGTCAACAACTGGTATCATTGCCGCTGCGGGTGCATATTTAATAATCATAAGCTCAATGACAAATCTAAAATATTCAACGCCGAATATCGCAAAGTTTATCAGGAAATGAAGGGAGTGGGGGTTCTCTACGATTACTTCATCCGCCTCTATGCGCCGATTCTCGAGGAGAAAACCTACGGTCGGAAATTCATCGACGTTGGTTATTGTTTGGAATATCTGATTGACGGAATGAAAAGGCGGGGATGGATTTCCACCGGCATTGATTTAATTCCAGGTCCGTACATTCACGATGATTTTGAAAAGTTTAATTTCGGCAAAGAGCGGTTTGATTTGATTTGGCTGGGTGGCGTTATTCAATGTTTTGAGGATCCATTGACTGCGCTTTATAAAGCCTACGATTTATTGCGGCCGGATGGGCTGATGTTTATTGCCACGCCCAACACGGATTTAATCAAATATGATTTCATTCCAGCGTGGGGGCATTGGGATATGCGAGAGAACCGTCAGTTTATTTCAGAACAGAATTTGAGAGACATTCTCTCTCGGGCGGACCGAACATTAACCGGACGATGTAAAATTATTTACATGGACTCCGAGGTGATCACTAAACGCTTTCCCAGTTGGAACGTGATGCACGCAATTATCCAGAAAAAGAAAATTGAGATGTTTAATTTCGGGAGGTAAAATGACGGCATTAGAAAAGTTTCTTGAGGCATTTAATCGGTTTTCCGCAGATTGGGAGAAACAATCCAGAATCATTGTTCGTGGCAATGAGATCGTCCAGATTGAATGCGAAGGTTTTATTTTTATGGGTGATGAAAAAGAAAAATAAAAAATTTCTTGATTTTTAATAGATTAGGCCCAAACTTTTGATTAGAAAATTGTATAGCCGCTTGCCTGTGACTAACCATTAGGGCAAGATGTGCCGAATTAGCTCCCAAGCTGTGGCTAATCACTAGGCGCGGGAGCGGGCAAGTGTAACGTAACAGAAGCACCAGGCTGTGACTAACCATTAGGCCGGTGTACTCCACGCAAGGAGTGCATCGGCCTTTTTTGTTTTTATATGCTGAAAATTACATCAAACATTATTTCTGAACCGGGCTTGTATCAGTTATTCGAAAGCCATGATCGTCGGATGATATTGATTTTGAAATTGGATTTGGAAATGAACCCACAGATTAATCTTAACCAAATGATTGAAGTTATTCTCGAACAGTCGAATAGGGGATAAATGGAACCAATTCCGCAAACAAATCCTGATAGAATCGTTGGTTTAGAACCAAGGGCGAGCAAGCCCAGGCGATATCCCAAAAAGTTTCTTAAGTTTAAACGCATGCTACTTACCCGTCCGGACTTATCCCCAACGGACATTGCTCATAGAACTTACACCTGCAAAAACGATAATGTGGCCCGAACGATTGCGTCGCGCAATATGCGGGCCTTGAGATTAACGTTTAAAGACACTCTTGAGCGCATTGGCCTGACTGATGAACGTGACGCGACGGACTTGCTAAGACTACGCGGAGCCAAGATCACAAAGTTTTTTGCGCATAAGGGAACGGTTCTCGATGAGCGTGAGGTAGAAGATAACGATGTCCAACTTAGAGCCCTTGAGTTAACACGAAAAATAAAAGGCGACTTTTTCAGGGACGAAAACGGGAATCTTGGAATTATTGGCGGGGTCACAGTTGCAATCATCATCGATAACAATTCCCCGGTGAATGTGATTGATGTCGCTGAGGCCAAAGGAATGGATGATGTCAAAGTTGGTGTTGAGGTTGATAAATTATGAGTGAGCGTTATACATACGTCGTAAAAAAGGGCGAAGAAGTTGTGCGGAAGATTATTCTTTCCGACAAACAAAAGCGTTGTTTGGTTTCAAAAGCAAAAGAGATTCTTGCGTCCGGCGGTTTCCGCGCCGGAAAATCGCTGGGGATAATTATCAAGATTATTGCCCAGCATCTTACCATCCCCAATAACCGCGGTCTCATCGGCCGCTTAACATACCCAGAGTTAAGAGATACAGTGCAAAAAGATTTTTTCCAGATTCTTCCGAGCGAATGGATAAAAACTTGGCGGGAATCCCGTGGAGAGTTGATTCTAAAAAACGGAACGGAAATTCTTTTTAGACACTTAGATTCAGTCTCGGAAGAAGAAATGCGCGGGATGACTCTGGGATTTGCGTATATCTCCCAAGTCGAAGAGACCAAGGAGTCTGTTTATCTCACACTGAAATCCCGCATTAATCTTCAACACGTCCCGGCCCGGCAGTTGCTCATGGACTGCAATCCGGTTCTTTTCTGGGCGTATAAATATTTCAAACAAGAAAATGATCCCGACCGTGAGTTGATTGAGTTTTCCATGTTCGACAACAAAGACAATCTTCCTGAGGATTATCTGGCCGATATGATGAAACGTCCGGAGAGTTGGAAGAAGCAATACGTATATGGAGTCTGGGACGAAAGCCTTCTGTCGGACAAAGCAGTTATCCCCGTCGAATATATTCAACTCCAAAAACGCTTTGTCCGTAAACCCAAGCGCATGTTGGATGATGTCCAGATATTTGAGGACGTTATCCCTGAACACACATATCAGGCTGGGGTTGATACATCCGAGGGTTTAGGGCTGGATTATTCATCGTTGAGTATCTTTGATTGCCAGACGGGGGAGCAGGTCGCCTATTGGAGAGGACAAGTGCAACCTGATTTATTGGCGATGAAAATTGTCCCAGCACTACGATATTTTAACGAGGCGTTTGTTGTTCCAGAGATCAACGGCTGTGGACTGGCGTTTGTCAATAAGCTCAAAGAAATTTATGAGAATATTTATAAACGCAAAGAATTTGACCGCGACAACGAAGTTGAAAAGGAAATGCTTGGATGGAAAACAAGTTTCGTGACCAAGCCACTTTTAGTATCCAACTTCATAAAGCTTTTGCGTGAAGGACACATCAAACTCAGATCCGAAGAGACGGTCAATGAGATGCCGACGTTTGTTTATTCCGACGAAGGACCGCGCAAGGGAATGGGCGCTCAAGGTGGATTCCATGACGACTCTCTTATTGGGGCCATGCTTGGGTGTTGGAACATTCTTGAGAATCAAGTGCGGATGGGCGTGTCATTAGGCTCATTCGATCATTTGGTTGGCGGTGGACGAGGTGGATGGTGATGGCTGAGAAAAATAAAAAAATGACTGACACCGAATATCTGATTTTTTTGAGTGATTGCAAAACTTCAGGTATCCAGTACCGTGACAAATTCCGCGATACGTGGGAGGAAATTGAGAGACAGATCCGGTGCGTTCCGCCAGACTCCTGGCAACTCAAAGAAGATTGGCAAACGAAGATTTATATCCCGCTTCAATCCAAGAAGTCTGAAATTGCGCTCTCTTATTTGAGCAAAATGATTTTTCCGAAAGGAACAAATTTTGGTTTAACCGGCGTGAGTGAGGACGACAAGGAAGATGTTCAACAGCTCGTTCTTCTCATTTCAACGTTAATGCGTATGGGTGGATTTCAGACGGAGAATGAATTTGTTTTAACAGAAGCCATAGACCAGGGGACGGCATTTTTGAAACTCACCATGACGGGCGATGAGAACATAACAAAACTCACATGGCGAAGTCCGCTTAATTGTGTGTTCGATCCAGACTGCGGACACAATTTCTCGCGCAAGAGATTCTGGACTGACCTTTACAAAAAAGATATTTCTTGGTTGATGAACGAGACCAGAAATCCGCATAGCCTTTACAGTAAAGATAAAATCAAAAGCTTCTTTGATGATGCTGCCGGAGAAGTTGCTGCTGTCTCCCAAACCAATCAGAACACATCTTCTCAATCTCAAGAGAATCGAGAGCCGACATTAACCATACGCTCAATTGACGGGACACAGGATATTACAATCCCCGCAAAATATAAAATCGTGGACATTGATGAGCACTGGGTTATGGTACCGACAAGCGACGGATACGATATGCGGGTCACAACGATCTTGAATTCAAAATACATTCTCAGGGATAACGAAAATGAGTTGGGGTTTATCCCTGTTACGTGGTGCCGAACAAAGCCGAGAAAATACGATGCCTATGGACGCGGATACATGGAGAACACCAGGGGGCTTCAGGATTTGATAAACACGACAATTAATCTTGGATTCGATAGTCTGAAAATTTCGTCGATGGACATCATCGTCATCAACGAAAGGGCCGTAGCGGATCCGGCATCAATTAAATATAAGCCTCTCGCAATCTGGAAGATGAAGGACATTAACGGTGTCAAGATTCAGAGACAACCATCGTCTTCCATCACGGATATTTTGCGAGGCCTGACGATTATCGATCAGATTGATCAGGATGCTTCTGGCATTACTCGTCATGCCGCCGGAACGCCGTCTTTATCATCAACGGGGACAGAGCCAAACACTCTGGGAGAATACAAATTGCAGTTGCAAATGGTAGATGATCGATTCTTAAAGCAAGGACGATTTATTGAAATGGATTATTACGTCCCTTTAATCACCATGTATTACAAAATTGTAATGAATGAAAAACTTTTTACTCAAAAAATGGCGGATGACATTTTGGGGATGAAACAGGTGGATGAACTCGAAATTGATCCAATTTCCAAAGAAGCCAAAGTTATCGGAAAAAAGAGTATCCCAAAGCTTGATCTTAAGAATCTCCGAGAAAAAGGCGACATGTCCAAGAATTTCGTCGCTTTTGGCGTGACTTTATTCACCGATAAGCTTGAAAAAATTGAAAAGCTTAAACAAGCTCTGGATGCGGCATTATCGAATCCGACATTATCGGCGTTGACGAAGATTGATGTTCTCTGGCAGAGGCTCTGGCAGGCGGCTGAGATTGATGATTATCAAGATTTCTTGAGGTCTATCGACGAAGTTAAGGAGATGTTGGGTGAACAGGGCGCACCGCCCGGAGCACCCCCAATGGCACCACAAGGGATGCCCCAAGGAGCGCCAATTGCCTAAACCACTGAAAGGTGAATCAAAGCAGAAATATATCAATCGCGCGATCCCTTTTATGATTCGCAAGGAAGGCTTGACGCGGGATGAAGCCGCTGGCAAAGCTTATGGGCTTTGGGACTATTTCAAGAAAAAGAAGGGAGGGCGGAAGTAATGCCTAAAATTGGGAAAAAGAAATTTCCGTATAACAAGGTTGGAAGGAAAGCCGCAAAACGTTATGCGAAGAAAACTGGCAAAAAAATGATGATGGATAGTGACGCTGCTATGCGTATGAAACGTCAGGCCATGCAAGGGATGTAACTGGAAAAATATGGACGAAATTACGGAACAAAAAATAAAACTTCAAAAAGATGCCGTCGAGGCAGAGCAATTGAATTCCCTGAAATCACACAATGGTTGGAATGTTTTGCTTGGAATATTTCAGGAACTTTTTGTTGCCGAAGCCGAGAATCTGATTGAATCGGATAACTCGGAAGCTCGGGCTACCATGAAAGCATTACAAAAAATTGTTGACCGGATTGATGGAAAAATCAGCCTTGGGCAAGTTGCCAAAGAAGAGCTGAGAAAGCCGGTATTTAATAAAATGCAGGGCACCTCTTAAACAAGAATCCTGCCAGGCCCGCAAGGGTAAAACGAAAGGAAATTTTGCTATGACAAATCCTGCCACCCCCAATCCAAATGACCAGAACGCACCGGGAATCGGCACGCCCAACGGTCAACCAGATCCAGGAACAGGATCTCCCAACAACGACGAAATCGTCCGGCTGAGGGAAGAAAATAAAAAGCTGAACGACCAGAACGCCGAGAAAGACCGGCACATTACCGAGCTTTCGACTGAAAAGGCGACTCTGGAACAAAGACTAACCAGTTCACCTTCGCCGTCCGCCCCATCGGCAGTTGTCGATGTTAATGACGAAGAACTTGAGAAAGAAGTTGCGGAAATCCTTGAAGAAGGTCAAGTCGATCCAAAGAGCGCGGCAAAGAAATTGACGGGGATCATTAAAAAATCAAATGATACCGTCTTTCAGAGAGCGACAACGGATATTCTCTCTAATCTTGGGCCAAGGATCGACAATGTTAACTTCGCGAATAAATTGGAAGATGAGAATAAAGACCTTTTTGAGTTAGGCTTAAAACCAGCCATAACGATAAGAGTCCAGGAACTTATCAACCAAGGCAAGGATTTTAGAACCGCGGCAGCTCAAGCTGTCAGTGAGGCCAGGACGAGAGTGGACAAAATCAAAGGACCAGCGATGCCAAAACCTTCTACACCACCTGGCGCTCAGGGAGAAGTTGGAAATAATAATCAACAGCCTCCACCGTCTCCACCAAAAGAAGAGACGGAAGATGAAGAGGTTCAGGATAGAAAGCGAAGACGAATGGCATCCGGCCTATAAAGGAGTGATTTTAAATGGCTCAATTGTGGGTAACAAATTCGCTTGGCGGGCATTTGACAAATAACAGGTTGTCAAAGAGTCTCCGCAAACAAGCGCTCCCAAATTATGTGTACCGGCAGTTTGTCAACATCAAAGAAGACTTCGGGAAAAAATCCGGTGACACGGTCTTCTTCGATAAGTTGCTTAAGATTGACACGAAAGGTGCGACCTTAACGGAAACCTCGACGATTCCGGAAAACAAATGGAAAGTGGTCAAGGATTCCGTTGTGGTTGCAGAGTGGGGTAAAACTATTGCCCTCTGGATTAACCAATTAATGAGCGTCGTATGTTTAAGAATTGCGTAAATTGCGGAAAAGAGAAGAAGTTGACCAGGCATGAGAAATGCGTTTCATGTGCTCATTTGGGTCGATCGGCTTGGAATAAAGGCTTACAAGGATTTATGAAAGGCCGCATTACTTCTTTTGAAACTAAACACAAAATAAGCATAGCTCAAAGTGGGAAGAAAAACCATAACTGGAAAGGCGGCATTACGCCAAAGACAAAGTCTTTCCTTTATTTCATATTCAAGGAGGACGTTATTAAAAGGGATGAGAGCAAATGCACTATTTGCAAAATCTTTTTAATGTATCCGATTGTACACCACATTATCCATCAATCAGAGCGTCCAGACTTAAGATATGAAATAAATAACGGCAGGACAGTTTGCTATGACTGCCATATGGTTATTCACAACGAAGTTGGTTATTACAGGAAAAAACGGGGTGAATTCAGTGAAGAGCTTAATGAGCAAACACTGAGCCAAGCTTGGGAAGAAATTTCCTTGAAGGTGCAACGCATAATGGACGAGGCTAAAAGCTTAAATGCTCATGCCAGTAATTCCAACACGAGCGCCCTGGGCGTAAGCCAAGATATATGCTGAACATACGGGCAACCGTATGAGCTAAGAGATAAAAAGCTCTTAGGATAACAGAACGAATAGCGTTCCTTATACGGAAAAGCTTGACACGTTGGCTGAATTCGATCCGAGTGATATTTCTTCCCAAGTGTTAAAAAATGATCAAGTGGAAGTGCTCGATTCCGCGGCGTATGCGCAGTTTAATACCTGCAAGTACATTGCGGTTGCGACGAATACAGCGACAACCGTTTTCACCTCCAACGGAACCGCGACAATTACCGCGACGGCTAACGCTTCGGATAAGACCGTTCGTGACATCATTGACGATATGGAGAAGAAAACCACTCCGAAATTCAGTGATGGAAATTATCGGGGCATCGTGTCAGTCAATACCCGACGCGGAATCTATGACTTCTTGCAAGCGATTGCGCAATATACCAAACCGGAATACATGCACAACAATGAACTCGGTATGTATTACAACTGCCGGTTCGTCGTTGATAATTCCGGGAATGTTCGGGACACCGTTGGCGCCAGCAGTCTTTATGGCGAAGGATTTTTCTTTGGCCAAGAGTCTGTCCTCGAGGCTGTGGCCTTGATGGAAGAAGTCCGCATGAAAATTCCTACGGACTACGGGCGCAGTAAGGGTGTGGCATGGTACGCAATCATGCAATTTAAAAAGATGTGGGATTTAACCAACGACGATCTCAACAGCACCAATAAGGGCATTGAGAGAATCTGGAAGTTAACGTCCGCATAATCTTAACAGTCATAGAATAAAAAAATGGAGGTGATTTTACATGGGTAGAGATTACGCAGACGCACGCTTTGGCGTCGAACAAAATATCGGCCCGACTGACCTTACCGGATCATTAGCCGGTACAGTTGGGGCTACCGTCTTGCAGAGATACCGTGTCAAGAAGGCCATGGACATTACGGCTGTCTACGCCCGCATCAAAACGGGCGGGACAGATGCTGTCCGCAAAGTTCTTGTCGGTACGGCTTCTGCCGGAGGCGCTGCCACCTATATCGGGACGGCAACGTTGGGAACTCAGGCTGATTTGACAACCAAGGATTTGAGCATCACCGGGGCTGTGGCCGCGGGTGAGGAGATTGTTATTTCCCACTTGGGGACTGGCGCGGAACCTTGGAACATTCAGCTCTCGATATTTGCGACTGAGAAATTCGCAAACGTGTAAGGAAAAAATATGGACGTGGGAGATAAGGTCAGAATAAAACCCGAATATTGGAGAGGCAAGCGGAAGTTTTGCCTTAACGAAGTTGAGCTATTCATTCGGGACAATGGTTTTGGCTTTATCTCCCAACGCCATACTCCTAATGGTTTTTTTGTCGGCACTTCCGGGGTAAATGGAAGTGTTTGCATTGAAGAAGGGTATCTTATACCAGCATGAAAAAAGCATACATCATACGCTATGGGGCTCGGGGAGATCATATCCATTGTTCTCACTTGCCGCGGCTTCTCAAAGAGAAAGCTGGATTTGAGTATGTCGCTTTTGAATACAATGCCAAGGGATTCGAGATTCATTCTAAGAATCCGTTTATCGACCGGCATCTTCACTTCGAGCCAACCATCAATCCAATCTGTCATTATCCCTACTCTTTCTTCCGGAAAAGATGGGATACCATCGCCAAAGAGGGAGGCTTCGATAAGGTCATAAATCTTCAAGGTTCCCTGGAATATGGTTATATAGCCATGGAAGACCAGAACGAATATTACATGTCTTCTAAATTCCGTCGAGAAAAGTACGGGAAACTCAATTATTACGACCAGACGACTATCTGGGCGGGATTCCCGGAGCAAATCGGAACCGTCGGGGATTTGCACTTTAGTGATGATGAATACGATGCCATCGAGAAAATATTTGATGATAATTACAGTAATAAATTTGTCATTGTGGCCAATCTCTCAGGGACATCCAAGCACAAACTTTTTTATAACGCCGAATATATCATCAAAACATTTCTCGACAACCATCCTGACGCTGTTTGTATAACGATGGGGGATGAGGATTGCAAAGAGAAACTTGAATTTAAAGGGCGGGCAATCATTAATCGATGTGGAATATTTGAAGTCGATGGAGAGA